>Ga0075530_1000815_pt1 | contig 14884 bp, 13 predicted proteins | sample NGEPerD_2_FD_75101 | JGI IMG/M metagenome (GOLD analysis project Ga0075530, IMG submission 75101) | Arctic peat soil microbial communities from the Barrow Environmental Observatory site, Barrow, Alaska, USA - NGEE PermafrostL1-D | ecosystem: Environmental > Terrestrial > Soil > Wetlands > Peat ...
CTACCGCCGCGTCTTAACCACCAGCGAAGGCCACATGGGCTTCAAGGACGTCGCCAAGCCGCATTATCTCGGCCATCGCGAACGGCTCCGGAAGCGCTTTCGCGAGGCGGGCGCGGGCGCCCTGCCCGACTATGAGCTCTTGGAGCTGGTGTTGTTCCGCGCCATGCCCCGCCGGGATACCAAACCGCTGGCCAAGGCCATCCTCGCGCGCTTCGGCACCTTCGCCGAGGCCATGAACGCACCGGACGATCTGCTGCTTGAAGTGCCGGGGCTCGGCGAGGCTGCTGTGGTGGAGATGAAGCTCGTGCGCGCCGCGGCGCTGCGCCTGATGCAAGGCGAAGTCTCCGAGCGGCCAGTGCTCGCGTCCTGGGCCCAGGTGCTCGACTATTGCCGGGCGGCAATGGGCTTCGCGGCCAAGGAGCAGTTTCGCATGCTGCGTTCCATGTCCAGTTTTTCCTTTCAGGTCAGGTTTCTACGCCTCACGTCCCTCACGCGTCCCCCATACGTCCTTCATGGCTTGTTCTCCGTGCGCTTGGCGTAGCGCAGGCGGGCAACGCGTGAAGTCTGTTCCAGGGTGTCTCTGTTATAGCGGGCGCTGGTCTGCCGGTTTCTGTGACCGGCGTGCTTCATCACGTCAGTCTCGGCGGCGCCGGCACCGTAGGCCTCGGAGATGGCCCCTGCCCTGGCGTCCATATTCCACACGGTCTTCGGCACGCCAGCCTTATCGGCGACCTTGCGCCACGTCTGGGTGAAGGTCCGGTGCTTGTATGGCTCGCCCGTGCGCTCGGACACGATCATCGGCCCGACGCGCTTCTCGCGTGGGACTAGGGCAATCTCTTCCAAGACCAGGGGATAGAGCTTCAGGTCGCACTCCACGGGCTCGCCCGTCTTGGTGTGCGTCTTCCGCACGACCATATCGCTGTCGATGTCGGACCACTGAAGGCCGTTGGTCCACCGTCTGCCCCTGTAGACTATCCCGCCCTCGGATAGTGGCGCGGGTTCCCACTCGCCGATCACGTCCTTCTGCCTTAGCGCGAGATCGAATTGGAGCACGGTGGCGAGCGCGACAGATCTCAAGCCCATGCCGTGCGCTGTCGATCGGATGGCGTTGACGTGATCGAGCTCCAGTTTGGAGCGGCGCGCGGGCGGCGTCGGGAAGCGCATCTTGCCGAGGATGGTGTCGGCCTTGGCGCAATCGGAATAGCCCAAGGTAACGCCGTAGGCGATCATCCGGCGTACCGCGTCGATGCAGTGCTTCGCTCGCCAGGGTCGAGAAGGTTTACCCTCAGCAGCAGGGGCGCTCCAATTGCGATGCCAGCGCAGGAAGTCGGCTCCAAGTAGCTTGCCTATCTGGCGGTCGCCGACCGTGGCGGCGATGACCTTCACCGTCTTGTCGAAGTTGGCTTGGCTGTTCCACTTCATGCGGTGGTAAGGCGAATCCTCGTCAGCCTGGAAATGATGCGCGAGACTGCGGATCGTGCCGTCATAGCCGCGCTTGGGGAACGCGCCTTCATTGGCCGCCCACGCGAGCATCTGGCCCTGCAGGTCCTTGCACCGGGCTTCAAGTTGGCGTCGGCCGTCAGGCGTGTCGGGATAATAGAGCCGCACCCAGGAAGGCTTGTAGCCTCGCTTGACGATATCGTGCCGCGCTTCCCAGCCCTCGCGATAAGTGCCGTCGCGATTGGCCTTGCACTTGTAGCCAGGTGCGTCCGTTGGCCGTGTCGGCTTCACCATGCCTCGTCTCCATCGGCATTGGCAGGTACTAGATCCTTGCGGAGGCCATGCCTTCGGTCAAGGAAGGCTCGAACAGCCGGCCAAAACCTTCCACCGGTAAGAGGATCCACCTTCGGAAGTCCTTCGCGCTCAAGGACCGCGGCAATGCTGGGCCATTGCCGAGACTTCTTACCCAGGACGCAACGGGCGAGCTCGGCTTCGTCCGGATAAAGGCTGGACGGCTGAGCGGTCACTTTGCGACCTCGCCACGCTGCCGCGCCAGTGAGTAATTGGGTTCGTTTTGCAGAGAGGCCCGGTTCCCGCCGCAACTTTGCTTCCGATAATCGTTGTTCTCGGATGCGGAGCCCGAAGCCGGTTGAGGTCCCCGCGTCCGTGGAACGGGCACCTCCAGACGCTGGTAGTACGCCGTCACGATCGGCGAAGTGCGGTCCCCTGCGAGATACCGATGTAGCGCATCCCGGTCGCCATCGAGAAGCATCTGAAGGGCAACCTTCGAAACCGCCCAGCGGCCAGCGACCCTGCGGCCGATGTCAAACCGCATGCACCACTCGCGGATTGTCCGAGCGGACTTTCCCGCCTGGAGCGCTGCCTCGACAATCGACAGAACCTCGTCCCGGTGAAATGGAAGCAGTACCTGCGGCGAAAGAGGATGTCCGGGCAGTCGCGTCATGCCGCACCTGCCCACGCCGCGATGATCTGGCGTTCGGATTTCTCAGCCGCCTTCAGCACCTCGTACTGTTCGGCTGGTAGGTGCGTCTCAATGGCACCGAACACGAGTTGTCTAAGTTGCTGAGGGGCTATCGCGTCGAGCTCAACGGAGATATCGCCGAAGCCCTTAGCGCGGCTATCGGTCTTCTTTGTGGGCCGCGTCGGCAGGTTCCACGCCTCGATCTGATCTGGCAGGACCGCCAGCCGCTCGAAGTGAATATCAGCGTCCGGCGCCAACTCCCTCAACGTGGACTCGATCTTCTCCGCGGCGTTGACGCCGCTCGGGTCGAAGTCGCCTAAGTGGTAGATGTAGGAGGGCCGGTCCTGTCTGGAGATGTCGACCGAGGCCTCATGCAAGAAGCTGAGGCTTGCATAGCCGCGGGCCACCATGAGCGGCACGTCGAAGTCGGAGGTGATGTCGAAGACCACCGACGATAACGCGTCCTTCTCCAGCCAGATCTCCACGTAGGTCTCGGCATCGCTCCACAGCGCCTTACGGTAGAAGCGCGCCGTCTCTCTAAGAGCTGCCTCGGGGCTGTTGAACGTATCGGGCTTACGCTGCCATCGCGTGTTGTCGGCGATCCAGCCGTAGGGCATCTCGCCGGCGCGGCGCATCTCGACTAGAGCGCGCTGCACCATGGCGTAGCCGGCCTCGGTCTTCTCCACCAAGTTCTTGACCGTCGCCTGGTAGAACACCTGCCGCACCGTCATGGGCTGCATCTCCCAGACGATGTTGTAGAGCGCCATCTTACGGCGGATCATCTCGCCTGCGGTCGCCCGCCGGCGCTTTATGTGGCTAGCCGCATAAAGGTTGGTGTCGAGAACCATGGTCAAGCCGCACTCGCCGGGTTCGACACCAAGCCGCGCCCCCGAGCTTCGGCCTCGGCTTTTTGTAGGGCCGCTATCAGCTCAGGAAGGAGATGCGGCCGGATAGAGATCCCCTTCTTGGTGGCAATCGACTGCCCATCGGCGATGGTCGCGAACACTCGCACGTCGCACAGGTGGATGCCTTTGAACTCGCTTAGTGTGACGTGGATGTCCTCGCGGCTGTTCTTGGTGAGGACGGCGACAGGAGCGTGGTCTGTCATTACGCGTCCTCCCGCGATAAACAGTTCTCGATGACAACGAGCTTAGAACGCAGTTCGTACCGAGCGTGATGGCCGGCGTACGGCCCGCCGTGCGGTTCATCGTGCGTCTCGATAATGACGCCCGCCTGGCGGAGTTTCCAAACGTAGTGGCTCCAGCGGGGCGCGGGATTGTCGATCGGGGTACAGCCGCGTTTGCCAGCCCTGATGAGATGGTCAAGGGCCCAGGTATCCCGTCCCTCGAAGACGGGCGTCGACGTCAGCTTGCCCGCATCATCGAGCAGGCCGACCTTGATCCTAGGCTTATTGGAGGGGGCGGTCTGACCTGTCACTCTCGGGCGGCGGGGTCTGGTTTGACCGTTGCCGCGCGAAGCGACAGAGGCTATATCGCTCATCATCACAGTCCTTTTTTGTGCCGCTTTCGTCTTTCCGGGACGGGCGGCACACTCTTTTGCGCCGCCTGCGACCCATCAACTATGTCGATTTTGGGCAAGGACTGGCGGGTCTTATTCGGCTCGCTCCGCGCCCCTTTTGGGGACCGATTTCGGGCTGAGCGCTACTTCGGGGCGTATTTCGAGTGGAGCCCGCTCTTTTGCGCCGATTTGTATCCGTGTTATCATAGTTTATGGATACTCTGATAACAAAGAAACGGCGAGGCCCAAAACCTACCGGCAAGGGCACCCTCATTGGCGTCCGCCTTCAACCTGATCTTCTCGGAACACTCGACGCGTATATAAAGAGTGAGCGGTCCGGCGCCTCCCGCCCCGAGGCAATCCGCTATGCCATCCAAGAGTTTCTGCGCGGCGTCGGCTCGCTACCGCCCCCTCACCGCACCGGAGAAGCCCCGAAACCCGCTAAGGCGTCCAAGGCCACCAAGCCGGAAAAGCCCGCTCCTCAACTTGAGAAACCCGCGAAATCGTCCGTTTCCGACGAAGAGTGGTGGGCCGGCCTATCCGAGGCCGAGCGGGCCGAAATCCTCGAGGCCGAAGGCATCCGCCGCACACCGCGGCACGCTTGGCGCAACATCGGACGGGGCGTCCAAAAGCGGCTCGGTGCCGCGCGGCAACGGATAGAAGCCGCCCGAACCTAGACGGCAATCCCCTCCCCCGTTATGGTGCCTACGCGCGGCGGGGGAGAGGCGCGCCATGCTCAGATTTCTTGCTATCAGCTTACCCCTAGCCTTGATCGCCTGTGCATCGAGCCCGGAATCCATATCCTTTGTGCCGATGGACCGATCCCAGTTCACGTCGCCCCAATCTCAACAGCAAGCCCTCCATATCGCGAGCAATGACTGTAGGGCGCAATCCCTGCAAGCGGCGACCGGCGTGCGGATGCCCACGATGCCGAGCACGCAAACAACTGTCGTGAACGTGAATAACCGATACCCAACAACTGCGCCTTCCGGCGGTGCCGCCGGGGGCGTCGAACGCGGCGTTGCTATAGGAAACCAGCTCAAGGCTTCTCGCCAGCGCGATGATCTCGAGCGAGCCACTTATATCGCTTGCATGAACCGGAACGGGTTCGTCGCCGAGTAGCTTTCAATGACCGTCCATGAGGACGTTCTTAGCTCGCGGCGTTCCCTAGATCTCAGCGACAGGCGGGCACGGATGCGGTCTTTTGCTGTCAGCCTTGCCATCGTTCCGCTTCTAGCCTGCGGTCTGGTGCTGTTCTAATCAGCGCTGGATGAAAGAAGCGCTGGGCGGGCTATGTCGACGGTGGCCCTGTCGGCAGCCTTCTCGAGAAGCTCGGTCAAACGCTCCCGGATGCTGACTTTTGCTGACAGCCGCGTTGCAGCACCTCGATCAGGTTTGTAGCCAGCGTCCTTATAGGCCTGGATGGCGCTCTGTCCCTTGTCCCCTGCCCCTTATTGTCGGCGTGCCTTGCCAATGGCAGATGCTAGTGCACTGAGTGCGGGGGCGTGACGCTGGCTTTCGCTCGGAAGATTCTCCTGTATTCCCTGCAAGAGGATCACGAAGGAAGAATGCGTGTCGTTTCGACTCTTATTGCCAACATCTTGGCGCACTTTCCAGTCGAGGCCTGCATCGCGCACGATTTCGGTAAGCCGTCGAACCCATCGGTTCCACGCATTGCCGATAACAAAGCTCGACAACTCATCATCAGGGTCTTCCAGCTCGCGAATAGCCTCAACACAAGCGAAATCGAACGACATGAGAATGCCGTCTAGCGTCTCGAACAATTCGGTTTGCTCGATGAAATGCGCCTCGTCGCGCTCGCTGCCGCCACGTATGCGGAGAAAATGGAAATTCTTCTTGATCAGATGCGAGGCGAACAAACCGGCGGCTGGCACTTTAAGACCGCGTCCGCGTAAAGTGCGCTGAAACTGGAGCGCGTCCCTTCTACACGCCTCAATTATCTTCTTGGCCTCCTGAGCGGCTGGCGCAGTACGCTCAGGCCTCTCAGATTCAAGGTACTCGAGTGTCGCTTCGGTCACAGCCTGACGCACGTCGCTCGGCAAGCTGCTCCCGTAGGTTGCTTCAATGCGCTGCCAATCCTCGTCGTCGATGGTAAACTGCGGCTTCCCACTGACTGAAGCGAAAGGCATCTTGCTTGAGTAATTAGCCACATCGCACCTCCGCTGGTGCCCGCAAGGAAAGTCGCGCGGCAGCCGGACGCGGTGCCCGGGGTTCGGGGCTCAGCCTAGCCGCGCGATTCGGTTCTACGCAATTTGATCCCACTTCGAAACGTGATTGACGGGCCCCGAAGTCGGCGTCCCGCCCTTAATGAGCCACCTACAGCAACTATTGAACTATTGTCGCGAGATGGAGCGCGTGTGTCCTGTGCCGTCTTCAAAACTCGGCTGCCCTGCCGCGGCCGAGACCAATATGGTGTACCAGATCTTGTCCAGAACCAGTTCAGCCGCGTGTTGCGGGCTGTTGGCCGTCTTGAGATCATTCAACAGAGCCTGCTCCTGCTCATGCGGGTTGCCTTCATCGAGGCATGAAAACAACCATTTCATCAAGTCCACTGGGGTCCATGTAGCCAAATCCTCAAGCTGCATCACGAAGGTCTCCCCGAGATCCTCTGGCCAGTCTCCCTGGGCCCTATTCCGCAACCCCCACTGCGCCAGTGTCAGAAGGTGCAGGTGGGAGGGATCGAGCCGAGCGTTTGCTTCCTCGAGCCACTCCAAGGCCAGGCGATTCACGCGCCGCTCATTCTGGTGCAAGGTTCGGCCGAGCCAGTGCTTTGCATGTTCGAGCCTGACAACGCTACTGCGGTTGCGCGCTCTGCTGGCAAGGAGTTTGAACACGGGCATTGCGCCCGATGGGTCGGCGGCGCGCCAACCTTCGCCTGCCCAATGCGCTAACGCCTCGAAATCAGCAGAGTAGCCGATCAGCTCAGTACGGTACTCGGGGGAAAGCTTGGCACTGTAGAGTGCCCACAGGCGGAACAGACCAGATAGCGCGACCATGTCGTCGTAGTCGAACTCAGCGGAAAGACGTTCGGCATCGCCTCCGTGGACAAGGATTGGGAGCTCGCGTTTCAGCATCGCTTTCTATCGTGAACTCCATTCCGGGTGCTATCAACGACCGTGGGCGGGTCTTCCACAGACCTTCGCTTTGACTCTCTCGCTTACATTGAAATCACTTCAATTCCTGCCGCCCTCACGCGCCTGACCATATCCGCCGTGCCCCGGCCGCCAGGGAAGGACACCACCAGCTCCGGCTTCCCCTCATCTAGCATTTGCTGATTGCGAATGGGGCCGGCAGCGCGACCATGCGTGTTCCAGTCAGCAGGGCGCGCGACCTGTATGCCTTTGGCCTCAGCCCACTCGGTGCCGAGCGTATCGGCACCGGGCGCACATCCCGAGAGGACTATCGTCACGCCACGGGAGGAGCGGAAAGCGTCGAGACTCTCTGAATAGCCAGGCCCGATCCATGAAATCTCGACCGCCGCAGACTAGAACACGCATCGAGGTACCGGAACCCCCTTTTTAGGGCTAGCCCGCTTTAAGCTGCATTGAGTGCCTTTGTGGGGCGCTTCTAAAGTCCGTGGCTGGCGTTTCGAGGTTTGGGGTCTCGGGGCTCTGACAGGACATATGGCGCTGGACGACTCAAAATCAGCTCTGGCTGCCTATGCTGATCCAGCGGTCTAGGACACCTCCTCAGCAGCACAGGGCGCTAGCTTAGGAAGGGCGGCACGGTCCTCCAGCTAGACCCTTCTTCGGTAACTTAGCCGTTAGTGAGCAACTCGGTCACTGGAATAGTCCCCATCACGTATTGCTGCGCTAAATCAAAGTCCCCCTCCTGCTCGCCTTCAATTGCTGAGACCATCCCTGATGCAAGTTGAGCTAGCGCAAACGCGTTCTCAAACTCAACGAATGCGGTGGTTTCTGTAGTCAGGTTGTCGATAACAAATAGCTTAAGGTGTGTCTGATTAGCGACCGAGGCCACAAGGCGCACTGCCTCGATGTTATGCGGGTTGAGGAATTGCTCTACCAGGATCTCCTGGGGCGAGTGAGCGGCAATCTTCCATACAATGAAAGCGACCACGCCGTGAGGAGTCGGGACAGCGCCACTCGTAGCAATCAGATTAAGAGGATCAACTTTGCTGAAAGCCGCGAACTGCGGCTCTTCCATGTAAATGAGGCAAATTTCTTCTCCCACGGCGGGGTCGAAGGTAAACCGGTGAAAAAGGCAGCCGTGGCGGCCTCTCAGGTCGCTCGATAGGGGCGGGAAAACAATGTTGGTTGTCCCATGCGTCCAGTGGTTCTCTTTTCTCATGCAGATTACTGGTGCCTACAGAACTTGGAAGAGTCTCGCCGTGGCCGGATTAGCCAACTTTGTTCAGTATATCGAGGTGCAAATTTTGAACAACTGGCTTCGCTTCTCGCATGGACCTGCGAGAGGTATTTGCCGCCAATTTGCGCCGCCTGCGCCATGCCAAAGGCCTATCGCAGGACGACCTTGCTTACGAGGCTGAGGTCAGCCGGAGCTATTTGAGCCAGCTCGAAAAAGGCGCGTTCTACGCGAGCCTGAGGATCGTTCAACGACTAGCCATTGCTCTCGACGTCGAGCCGGCCGAACTATTGAGGACATCCAGGAAGAGCAGACACAGCTGAGGTCGTCGGAGATTACTCGGCGCGGGGCAACGCGGTCGCTCCACGCGCTGAACAAGCGTCGCGGCAAGGCCAGCAAACAGTGACCGTCGAACATTTCCACGTCCACGCGGGCGGTCAGGCCGTGGTCGGCACAATCGAGCGACCGGGCGGTGGGGATCACGGGAAATCGGAGCGCGCGCACCTCGCACGGTTCCTCCCGACATGTGGAGAACGCAGACGCATCGGTGCGCCAGCCGTGGCCGACCGATGCGGCTAAACTCAACACCTGCCAGAGGAAATTCGCCGTCCGGGCGATCGGCGTATGCTGGCGGCCGAAGCGGCCAGCGACTGGCTTTCCATTTCTGGGAATCCACCGGAATTCGGAGTTATGTTTTGGGCCAAATTGGCCAAAACTAGATAAATAGCGGGTGGGGAGTCGTATGCTGACCCTGAGCGCGAAAGACGCGAACTACAGCTTCGGCCGGCTGATCGACCTGGCCCGCGCCGAACCGGTGGTGGTAGCCAAGCATGGTGGTGATGGCGGTGGAGAAGGACGAGCGGCTGAAGGTCTTTGAGATTGGCCACGTCGATAGCCGCCCAAGCACGACAGGGAAGGCAGAATGATGGATCACGCCACCCACAACAAGATCGCCTCCTTCATCCGCGGCATCGAAGCCAACCTCGGCTCGCGTTCGCATTTCACACCGGGCAGTCGGACGCATTCAGCAGGTCCAAAAAAGAGTGAGTCCCCGCGATAACGATGATCACACCCGAACGCCAACTTGAAGAGGCGCTTGTCACGAAGCTACGCGACCTCAAGTATGAATATAGCCCCGACATCCGCGATCGGGCCACGCTTGAAGCAAACTTCAGGGAAAAGTTCGAAGCCCTGAATCATGTCACACTCACCGACGGCGAGTTCCAGCGACTCCTCGACGAGATCGTCACACCGGACGTGTACGAAGCCGCCCGGTCCCTCCGGAACCGGGAAGCGTTCATCCGCGACGACGGCACACCGCTCAACTACACCCTCGTCAACATCAAGGACTGGTGCAAGAACGCCTTCGAGGTCGTCAATCAGCTTCGCATCAATACGGACAACAGCCATCATCGCTACGACGCCATACTCCTGATCAACGGCGTTCCCGTGGTCCAGATCGAGCTCAAGACCCTTGGGATCAGCCCGCGGCGAGCGATGGAGCAGATCGTCGACTACAAGAACGACCCCGGCAACGGCTACACTAAGACGCTTCTCTGCTTCGTTCAGCTCTTCATCGTCAGCAACCGCACCGACACTTGGTACTTCGCCAACAATAACGCGCGGCACTTCGCGTTCGACGCGGAGGAACGGTTCCTTCCGATCTACCAGTTCGCGTCCGAGGATAACACGAAGATCACCCACCTCGAGGACTTCGCCGATCGGTTCCTTGCCAAGTGCACGCTTGGCCAGATGATCAGCAAGTACATGGTCCTCATCGCGACCGAGCAGAAGCTGCTGATGATGCGCCCGTACCAGATCTACGCAGTCAAGGCCATCGTCGACTGCATCGATCAGAACTGCGGCAACGGTTATATCTGGCACACGACCGGCTCGGGCAAGACGCTCACCTCCTTCAAGGCCTCGACGCTCCTCAAGACCAACGAGAGCATCCACAAGTGCCTCTTCGTCGTCGACCGCAAGGATCTCGACCGCCAGACCCGCGAGGAGTTCAACCGGTTCCAGGAGAACTGCGTCGAGGAAAACACCAATACCGCGGCGCTTGTCCGGCGCCTCCAGTCCGACGACTACGCGGACAAAGTCATCGTCACGACCATCCAGAAGCTCGGGCTTGCCCTCGACGAAAACAGCAAGCACAACAAGCAGAACATCGCCCAGGGGCGGTCGACGTTCAAGCAGCGGCTCGAGCACCTCCGAGACAAACGGATGGTCTTCATCTTCGACGAGTGCCACCGGTCGCAGTTCGGCGAGAACCACAAGGCCATCAAGGAGTTCTTCCCGAACTCCCAGCTCTTCGGCTTCACTGGCACCCCGATCTTCGAGGACAACGCGACCGTCAGGCAGATCGAGGGAGACGTCGCCACCCTTCGAACCACCAAGGACCTCTTCCAGAAAGAACTTCACGCCTACACCATCACCCACGCGATCGAGGATCGGAACGTCCTCCGCTTCCACGTCGATTACTACAAACCAAAAGACGCCCCCGCCCTCAAGCCCGGCCAGACGCTGACCAAGCAGGCGGTCGCCCAGGCCATCCTCGACAAGCACGATGCCGCGACTGGAGGCCGACGCTTCAACGCGTTGCTGGCTACGGCCTCGATCAACGACGCCATCGAGTACTATGAAGTGTTCAAGAAGCTCCAGGCCGAACGCCAGGCCGACGACGCAGAGTTCGTCCCGCTCAAGATCGCCGCCGTCTTCTCGCCGCCGGCGGAGGGAAACAAAGACGTCCAGCAGATCCAGGAGGACCTTCCCCAGGAGAAGGAGGACAACCGGCACGACCCCGAGGGCAAGAAGGCCGCGCTCAGGGCCATCATCGCCGACTACAATCGGCAGTACGGTACGAACCACGACATCAACAACTTCGATCTCTACTATCAGGACGTCCAGCAGCGCATCAAAGATCAGCAGTTCCCCAACCGCGACCTGCCCCGTAAGGGCGAGGAGAAGGTCGACATCACCATCGTCGTTGACATGCTCCTCACAGGCTTCGACGCCAAGTACCTCAACACGCTCTACGTCGACAAGAACCTCAAGCACCACGGCCTGATCCAGGCCTTCTCCCGCACCAACCGCGTTCTCAACGCGACCAAGCCCTACGGCCACATCCTCGACTTCCGCCAGCAGCAGGACAGCGTCGACGTCGCCATCGCTCTCTTCTCTGGCGCCAACCCCGACCGGGCCCGGGAGATCTGGCTGGTCGACAAGGCCCCCGTCGTCATCGATCAGTTCCAGAAGGCCGTCGCCGACCTCGGCGAGTTCATGCAGTCGCAGGACCTCGAAGCCAAGCCCGATCAGGTGAACAATCTGATGGGCGACGATGCCCGTGCCCAGTTCATCAAACGCTTCAAGGAGGTCCAGCGCCTCCAGACCCAGCTCGACCAGTACACCGATCTCACCGACGAGCAGCGGCAGCAGATCGAGCAGGCCCTCCCCAAGGACGACCTCCGCGCCTTCCGCGGCGTCTATCTCGAGACAGCCCAGCGCCTGAAAGAGCAGCAGGGCACGCCCGGCGGGGACGGCGAGCCGACCCACCCCGAGGTCGACCAGCTCGACTTCGAGTTCGTCCTCTTTGCCTCCGCCGTCATCGACTACGACTACATCATGAAGCTAATCGCGAAGTACTCGGGTCAGGACCCGAGGAAGGTCACGATCAGCCGCGAGCAGCTCATTGGGCTGATCCAGTCCGACGCCAAGTTCCTCGACGAGCGGGAGGAGATCACCGAGTACGTCCTCTCACTCAAGGAGGGCGAAGGCCTCGACGAGGCCGCCATCCGCGCAGGCTACGAGCAGTTCAAGGCCGAGAAGCAGGCAAAGGAGATCGCCGACCTCGCTCGGGTCCACGGTCTGACGACCGAGTCCCTCGCGGCCTTCGTCGATACTATCCTCCAGCGCATGATCTTCGACGGCGAGCAGCTCACCGACCTGATGGAGCCGCTCGACCTCGGCTGGCGCGAACGCCGCGAGCGGGAACTCGCCCTCATGGTCGATCTCGTTCCGCTCTTGAACAAGCGGGCTCACGGCCGGGACATCTCGGGCCTCAACGCATACGAGCATGGGCGCGCGCGATGACAGCCGACAAGCCATCACTCTTTGTGCCGAGGCTCCGGTTCCCAGAGTTCGAAGACGGACCCAGATGGAACGAGTTGCCTCTGTCGTCCGCCAGCGATTTAAACCCACCAAACGAAGGATTGCCGGAGTCATTCATCTACATCGACCTTGAGTCTGTCAAAAACGGCATACTTGTCGAACGCAGAGAGATCGCCCGAGACACCGCGCCGAGTCGGGCTCAGCGACTTCTGCGTCGCAAAGACATCATCTACCAGACCGTTCGACCCTATCAACGCAACAACCTCCTCTTCGACATCGACGACGGGTACGAGTATGTGGCTTCAACAGGCTACGCACAGCTCCGAGCACACGGCTGTCCGGAGTTCCTGTATCAGCTAGTTCACACAGACTCCTTCGTAAACAGCGTCCTGGCCCAATGTACAGGATCTAACTATCCTGCGATCAACTCCTCGGATCTTGCATCTATTTACGTCGCGCTGCCGCAGAACCCTGAGCAGCAGAAGATCGCCGACTGTCTCGGTTCGCTGGACGACCTTATGGCGGCGGAGGGCTGGAAACTGCAAGCCCTACGACAGCACAAACAAGGGCTGATGCAGCAGCTTTTCCCTCAGCCCGGCGAAACCGTGCCCCGGCTGCGGTTTCCGGAGTTCCAAGATGCTCCTGATTGGAAGATAGGTCCCTGCCGCGACATCGCCGAAGTGTTACCGGGCTACGGGTTTCCGGATAAGTTTCAGGGGAACAAGAAGGGGCAATACCCCTTCTATAAGGTCAGTGACATCTCGCACGCTGTTGAAAAGGGGCAGAGATACATTTCGGAGGCGAACAACTATATCGACTCTGACGCGCTCGACGAAATTCGAGGCAAGCCCGTGCCGGCGGGAACGATTATCTTCGCCAAGATCGGCGAAGCCATCCGATCAAACCGTCGCGTTGTCACGACTACGTCAGCAGTGATCGACAACAATACGGCTGGCGTAAAGGCGATTAAGACGAAGAGCGCTGATGAGTTTCTCTTCTATCTCTGGTCCAATGTTTCACTAATCGACCACGCTGGTGGCGTGGTACCCGCAGTTAGCAAGTCAGCACTTGAAAACGTCCCGCTGTGCTATCCCAGCGATCCAAAGGAACAACAGCGCATCGCCGACTGCCTCTCCACACTCGACGACCAGATCGGTGTGCAAGCCCGCAAGCTCGACACACTCAAGCAACACAAGCAGGGTCTGCTGCAGAAGCTCTTTCCCTCGTTCGAGGGCTAGTAAGCCATGAGCGCCGTTTCGACTTTCACGGATCTCAATGCCCTCGCCACACATCTGCGGGAGGAGCTGGAAGACAAAAAGTTCATCCTGCTCTACGCCTATAACGGCACGGGCAAGACGCGGCTTTCCACGGCCTTCAAAGATCTGGGCAAGTCAGTGAACGCCGCGGGTGAAACCGACAAACGCGACACGCTCTACTTCAACGCCTTCACCGAAGATCTGTTCTCGTGGGACAACGATCTAGAGAATGACAGCGAGCGGAAGCTGAAGCTCAACACGGATTCGAGCTTCTTTGCGGGCCTCGAGTCGATGGAGATGGATAATCGCATCCGCACCCTGCTCGACCGCTACGCCAACTTCGAATTCCGGATCGACACCACCAGCTGGGAGGTTGTCTTCGCTCGAGAGTTCAGGGTGAAGAAGGACGGCACAGTCGGCGACGAGGTTGACAGTGCGGACGCGGGGCAGCGTGCAGGCGAGGACGAGTACGAAACCCGTCGCGAGGAGGCCATCAAGGTCTCCCGTGGAGAGGAGAACATCTTCATCTGGTGCTTCTTCCTTGCCATCGTCGAGCTCGCGCTCGATGACGATGGAACCGGTCCCTACAACTGGGTCAAGCACATCTACATCGATGACCCAATCTCATCGCTCGATGAGCAGAACGCCATCGCCGTGGCAAATCATCTGGCGAAGTTGCTCAAGAGGCCGGAGAGCCGGCTGAAGGCAGTGATCTCGACGCACCACACGCTGTTTTTCAACGTGCTGTGCAACGAGCTGAATAAGGCGAACAAGTACTTTCTCAGCCGCGACGGGTCGCCAGAGGGGCTTCTCCTACGCAAGACCGGGGCTACGCCATTTTTCCACCATGTGGCCGCGCTCGCTGAGCTCTACGAGGCGGATCGCGATGGCAGGCTGTACACCCATCACTTCAACATGCTCCGCGCAATCCTGGAGAAGACCGCAAGCTTTCATGGCTATAAGAAATTCTCCGCGTGCATCAGACGCGATGCTGACGATGAAGACGGCATCCTTCACACACGGTTGATCAACATCCTCAGCCACGGGAACTACTCGTTGTTCGAGCCGCAGGAGATGCTGGAGGAGAACAAACGCTATTTTCGGAAGATCCTCTACGAGTTCATCAACCGTTATCCCTTCAACCCCGCCTTGTTTCCGAGTGAGCCGGCGACTGCAATGAGTGATGCGACATGACAGAACAGAATCAGAAGCGGCTCGGCAAGACGCTCTGGGC
>Ga0075530_1000817_pt1 | contig 14876 bp, 12 predicted proteins | sample NGEPerD_2_FD_75101 | JGI IMG/M metagenome (GOLD analysis project Ga0075530, IMG submission 75101) | Arctic peat soil microbial communities from the Barrow Environmental Observatory site, Barrow, Alaska, USA - NGEE PermafrostL1-D | ecosystem: Environmental > Terrestrial > Soil > Wetlands > Peat ...
GCGAAGCTTTGGAGTCGCTCCCCGGCGTCGGGCGCAAGACGGCGAATGTCGTGCTCAACGTCGCCTTCGGCCAGCCCACCATCGGCATCGACACCCATGCGTTCCGCGTGGCCAACCGCACCGCCATGCGCCTCGATGAGCTTTTTCGATAGCGCGATCAGGTTCTTCGCCTTGTTGCGGTAAAGCCCGATGGTCTTGATCTTGTCGGTGACGCCCGCCTCGCCGAGCTCGATCATCTTCTGCGGCGTGTCGGCCATACTGAACAGCGCGGGCGAGGCGCGGTTGACGGAGGCGTCGGTCGCTTGCGCCGACAGGACCACGGCCACGAGCAAAGTGAAGTGGTCTTTGTAGCGAAGCTCGGTCTTGGGGTCGGGGTCGGCCGCCTGGAAGCGGGCGAAGATTTCGTCCACCTGGCTTTGCGTGAGACGCGATCCGGGTGCAGTTTTTTGGCGCGCCGGCTTGCGCTGCGGGGTTTTCACCGGCTTCTTGGCTTTCGATCGAACTGCCACAGGCCCTTGTCTACCGCCCAAGTTGTATTAGCTTCTTGCTATGACAGAGCCCCGCCCCGCCCCACAAGACCCTTTAGGCCAAGACCCTTTAGGCCAAGACCCTTCGGGCCACGACAAGCAAAGCCAAGACACCCAAAGTAACGAGCCGCAATTCGCCGCCGTGCTGACGCCACACCGCTCGTTGGGGCCGAGAGGCTTCATGGTGTTCATGGGCGCAATCAGCACGGTCTCATTCGGCACCGGGCTTCTGTTCTACATGATGGGCGCGTGGCCGGTGGTGGGCTTCATGGGGCTCGACGTGGCTCTCGTCTATATCTGCTTCAAGCTCAACTTTCGGGCGCTTCGCGTCTACGAGACGGTGGAGCTCGACGGCGAGGCGCTGACGGTCACGCGCGTCGCGCCTTCGGGTCAGTCGCAATCCTGGCGCTTCAATCCGTATTGGGTACGGCTCCATCTCGAGGAGCGGGTGGGCCGCATGTCGGAACTGTCGCTCGCCAGCCACGGGAAGCGGCTCGTGCTTGGCAGCTTCCTCACCGACCCGGAGCGTGAGGATTTCGCCACGGCGCTCAAGACAGCACTCAGCGACACAAGAGACCCGAGCGTCGCTTAGGCGGCGAGGTCACGCTTCCCCGCCACGCTGCCGTCGGCATTGATGCGGTAGATCACCGGCACGGCGGTGGCGAGCGAGTACTCCTTCACCTCCTCCGGCGTGAGCTTGTCCAGCTCCATGATCAGCGAACGCAGCGAGTTGCCGTGGGCGACGACGATCACGTTCTTGCCCTCTTGCAGCTCCGGGGCGATCCACCTGTGGTAAAAAGGGCAGACGCGCGAGGCAGTGTCCTTCAGCGACTCGCCGCCAGGGGGCGCGATGTCGTAGGAGCGCTGCCAGATGTGCACCTGCTCGGCGCCGAAGCGCTTACGCGCCTCCTCCTTGTTGATGCCGACGAGCTGGCCGTAGTCGCGCTCGTTCAGCGCCGCGGCCTTGATGGTCGGCAGCTTGCCCTGGCCGAGCTCCTCCAGAATGATGTCGAGGGTGTTGTGGGCGCGCTTCAGGGTCGAGGTGAAGGCGCTGTCGACATGCAGGGCCTCTCCCTTCAGGAGGGCGCCGGCGCGATGCGCCTCGGCCATGCCCTCCTCGCTGAGGCCCACGTCCTTCCAGCCCGTGAACATATTGAGCCGGTTCCACTCGCTTTGGCCGTGGCGCACCAAAACGAGCACATTGTCGGCTTTTGGAGGTTGGTCGCTTGCCTTTTGGAGCATGTGGCTTGGAAGGCGCCCTGTCATCGCGTGTCTGGCGGGCTGGTGGGCCCGAATGTCCCCCTGGGCCTGTAAGCATAGGAGGGGAGGGTTAAAGTGGACGTGACCATCGCCTCCCTTTTGGGCCACTTTCCGGCTTCGGACACAGGTTTTAGGCGTTTGCTCATGGTCTTGCCAATGGGGAAGCGTCAGATATCAACGGGCGGGTTAGATGCCAAGAACGTCAGCCATAGAATAGAGGCCTGGGGGCCTTCCCCTTGCCCAGAGCGCGGCTCTCACGGCGCCGCGGGCGAAGATCCCCCGGTCCGACGCGATATGAGCGAGCTCGATGCGCTCGCCTGGTCCGGCGAAGATCACCTTGTGCTCGCCGACCACGTCGCCGCCGCGCAAGGCGGCAAAGCCGATATCGCCGGTGCGGCGCGGGCCGGTGTCGCCATCGCGGGTCCTGACGCTGTGCTCGGCCAGCGCCACCTCGCGGCCTTTGGCGGCGGCGGCGCCGAGCATGAGCGAGGTGCCCGAGGGCGCGTCACGCTTGTGGCGGTGGTGCATCTCAAGAATTTCGATGTCGAATTCGGGCCCGAGCGTTGCCGCTACCCGCGCCGTCAGCGCGGCGAGCAGGTTGACGCCCATGCTCATATTGCCCGCCTTGACGATGGTGGCGTGGCGGGCGGCCGCCTCGAGCTTGGCGAGGTCGTCGTCCGAGAATCCCGTGGTGCCGATGACATGGACGATGCGGGCTTGGGCGGCGAGCCCGGCGAAGGCGACCGTGGCGGCCGGCGAGGTGAAGTCGAGCACGCCGTCCACATGGGCGAACAGATGCAAAGGATCGTCGGTAATGGCGACGCCCAGCGGATCGAGACCCGCCACCGCGCCGATGTCCTGGCCGATTGCCGGCGAGCCCGCGGCCTCGAGGCCGCCAGCCACGGCGCAGCCGGGGGTCTCCACAAGCGCTCGGGTCAACGCCTGGCCCATGCGCCCGGCGGCGCCCAGCACGGCGATCCTCATGTCACTCATCGTGAACCAGCCACCCTTGATGCGATGGAGCCTTGGCCCTGATAAACGGGGCCGAGATAAAAAAGGCGCTCCAAAAATCCCCCGGACCTTCTAGGCCGCCGAGGGGCCCGTCACAAGTCTCGCGAGGGCCGCATGGTCAGATCTGACTTGAATCAGAGCGGATCCACGGCTCGCCAAGCCGCGGCTTCGACTGCAAGCGCGACCGGGTCCGGACCTGCGGGCGGGCAAGCAGATGGACTAGGCGACGAGGGGGCGGTCCAAGGGACGGTCCAAGGGGCGATCTAAGGCCGTGTCGTCGGCCTGTTTCTCCTCGGAAATTTCCGCCTCGGGCCTCCCGTAATAGTAGCCCTGCACCTGATCGCAGCCCCATTCTTTGAGTAGGGCCGCTTGATCCGCGGTCTCAACCCCTTCGGCGGTAATGGTCACGTTCAGGGACTGGCCGAGGCCGACGATGGAAGACACGATGGCGCTGTTCTGCGGGTTGGTGCCGAGGGTGTCGATGAAGGAGCGGTCGATCTTGATCTTCTTCACGGGGAAGCGGGTGAGGTAGCTCAGGCTCGAATAGCCGGTGCCGAAATCGTCCATGGCGATGCAAACGCCGAGATGGTCGAGCTTGGTCAGCGTGTCGATCACCGATTCGGTGTTCTGCAGGATAATGGCCTCGGTGATCTCCAGCTCGAGCCGTTCGGGCTCAAGCCCGGTCTCGGCCAGCACACCGCGCACCAGGCCGTAGACGTCTTGGGTCTTAAACTGGGCGGCCGAAAGATTGACCGCCAGCTTCGTGTCGAGCGGCCATGTGGTGGCGTATGCGCAGGCCGTCTTGAGAATCCACTCACCGAGTGGCGCGATGAGCCCCGTTTCCTCGGCGATGGGCAGGAACGTCGTCGGCGGGACTTCGCCGTCCGAGGGATGCCACCAGCGCACCAGCGCTTCGTAGCCGGTGAGCTTGCCGTTCTCGAGGCCGAACTGGGGCTGGTAATCCAAGTAAAGCTGGTTCTTGTGGATGGCGCTGCGGAGATCGTTCTCCATGCGGCGCCGCTTCTGCAGCGCGGCATCCATGGCCGGCTCGAAGAAGCGGAACGTGTTACGGCCGTCCTCCTTGGCGCGGTATAGCGCAAGGTCGGCGTTCTTCAGCAGCACATCGATGGGCTCGCCGTCGACGGGCCCCATGGCGATGCCGATGCTCGCCGACGTCGTCAGCGCGTGACCGTTCACCTGGTAGCTGACGGCGAGCGCACTGCAGACGCGGCGAGCGAGACGCATGGCGTCTTCGGGAGTGTCGAGCTCCTCGGCGACGATGGCGAACTCGTCGCCGCCCAGCCTGCCGACGAGGTCGACGTCGCGGGTATTCTCCTTGAGGCGCGCGGAGACTTCCTCAAGCAGCGCGTCGCCCGCGGCATGGCCGAGCGTGTCGTTGACGTCCTTGAAGCGATCCAAGTCGAGGCACAAGACCGCCATGAGGTTGCCGTGGCGCTTGGCGCGCGCCACCGCGCGCTCGAGCTGCTGGTGAAACTGTACCCGGTTCGGCAGGCCGGTCAGCGAATCATGCATGGCGAGGAACCGGATCTTGTCCTCGGCAATCCAACGCTCGCGGATACGCCGAGAGGCGATGGCCGCAGGTACGGAGAAGCCCATGACAATCAGAAGAACCGTGGTGAGCGTGACCACGGTGAGCGCCATGGTGGTGAGGGCGGCGGCGGCCGTCTGGTCGACGGCGAAAGCATAGATGCGGGCGACCTTGTCCCCCTCCATGACCGGGACCAGCGCCAAGCGGATGTCCGCGTCGCCGGAAATGTCCGCCAGCTCGATTGTGTCGCCGCCGATGGCTTGCGCGATCGCCGTGTCGACGCCGCTCTGGTTTAGGATGTCGGCAAGCGCGTCAGGCGAGAGATTGCCGCCGACCGCGATCGCTTGGCGCGCCGGTGTCAGCACGGCGAATCCGTCCAGCTTGCTCACGAATTTGCTTTGCGTCTCGTCGATATTGCCCAGCAACCAGCCGCCGGTGAGCCGGTCGAGGCCGTCGACCAGACTGAAGCCGTCCTCGCGCAAGCTGGGCCCGGCGGGCAAGCTCACGTCGCGGCCCTGCTGTGCCGAGACGTCGCTCAGTGCGACCGCGTTCAGCACTTGCAGGTTCTCGTCGAGAATGCGCGAAGGCGCACCAGGCTCGCGCAGGCGTCCGTCGATTTCCGCTGTCCAGAACAGCGCGGCTTCGCGGGCATCCCGAGCGAGGACATAATTGATGGTGGATCGACCTGACATAACGCCAGCAATGACGGTGAGGAGACCGAGGACCACCAGACCGGCCATGACCAGCCGATCACGAGCACCGACTTCTTTCATTTGTCGCGAGTTCCCATAACGCAGCGGATTGGTTGCAACCTTAGAGAAAGGTCGTTAAGGCGCGCCCAACGGTTGCAGTAAACGCGGCGTTAACGGCCTCAGCCCCAAGCGAACGCGATCTTGCGCAAGGAGACTTCGCCAAAGCTCTCGGCGCCCTCGGCCATCGGCTTGCCGCCGAGGCGCAAATAGAAGCCGCAGGCAGCCTCGTTGTCGGCAAGTGCCCAAACAAGCAGACCTTTCAGCCGCATCTCGCCGAGCCGCGCGCGCGCGCCGTCGAACAGCTTCTCACCGAGGCCCAGTCCCTGATAGGTGGGATGGAGATAGAGTTCGAAGATCTCACCTTGGAACGGCTCCCGGCCGAGCCGGCAGCGTCCAAACGTCACATAACCCGCCGCCGCACCGCCGAAGTCGAGCACGAGCAGCGGCGCGCGCTTGCGCAGCGAGTGCTCCCACCAGCGCAGCCCACGGCGGGCGATCATGCGCTCAAGCGAGAGATGCGGGATGATGCCCTGATAGGCGCCGCGCCACGCGTCCTCGTAGGCGGATGCAAGGGCCGGTGCGTCCTTTGGCCGGGCAGGCCTGATGTGAGCAACATCGACGGACATGAGCTAAGCCTAGCCCAGAATCGAGCCGCCGGGAAAGGGGTCGTCGCGGTTATCCCACCTGACCTCACGACCCTGTCAGAATAGTTGTGGCGGGCTCGTTGCCGGCCCGCCACTTGCCGAACTCACCTCGGCTACGCGCCAATCAGTAACGCGATATCAGGATCACGGTGTAGTCCTTGTCCAGTTTGATATCCATCGTGCCCATCTTGCACTTGGCATCTTCGATTTCGTAGATGCCGTTGGCCTCCTTCTCGATCCCCTCATAGCCGCTGCAACCAAACGTGCTGAGAGTCTCTTCAATCTTCGTCACCTCGGCGGCGGGCACATCGTCATCGTCGTCATCGGCATAGGCGCATGTGGCGGCCAACGCCAAGGCAACGGCCAGTCCAACGGTTTTGATCATCGAGATATCTCCTCTTATGCGCGACGTGAAACCGCGCGGCTTGTCTCGGGCGAACGGTCCCACGACAATGCCAGAGTGGTGGCGAGGAGAGGCGGCAGGAATCAGCGCGACTCTTCCGCCTTTCGGCGGGAGGAACGTGCAGCTTTATTGCAAGATTTACTGGCGTCGCCCGGGACGACTAGGCAACTTCTTCGGCAACGCGCTGGCGCTCGGCCTTCTTGCGCTCGTTCGGGTCGAGATGGCGTTTGCGCAGCCGAATCGATTTCGGCGTGACCTCGACCAGTTCGTCTTCCTCGATATAGGCGAGCGCGCGCTCCAGCACCATGCGAATGGGCGGCGTGAGGCGCACGGCTTCATCCTTCGACGTGGTGCGGATGTTGGTGAGCTTCTTGCCCTTGAGCACGTTCACTTCGAGGTCGTTTTCGCGGGTGTGCTCGCCGACGATCATGCCGCGATAGACGCGGGTGCCGGGGTCGATCATCATCGGCCCCCGGTCCTCCAGGTTAAACAGCGCATAGGCGACCGCCTCGCCGGCGTCGGTGGAGATCAGCACGCCGTTGCGCCGGCCCTGGATCGTGCCCTTGTGCGGCGCGTAGGCGTGGAACAGCCGGTTCATGATGCCGGTGCCGCGCGTGTCGGTGAGGAGCTCGCCCTGATAGCCGATCAGTCCCCGGGTCGGGGCGTGGAACACCAGGCGTTGGCGGCCACCACCTGACGGCTTCATCTCCACCAGATCGGCTTTTCGCTCGGACAGCTTCTGCACGACGACGCCGGAGTGCTCTTCGTCGAGGTCGATGACCACCTCCTCGATCGGCTCGAGCAACGCGCCGTCGTCACCGCGCGTCAGCAGAACCCGCGGCCGCGACACCGAGAGCTCGAAGCCCTCGCGCCGCATGGTCTCGATGAGAATGCCGAGCTGCAGCTCGCCACGGCCGGCGACCTCCATGGAGTCGCGCTCCTCGGACTCGGAGATCCTCAAGGCGACATTGCCCTCGGCTTCGCGCAGAAGGCGGTCGCGAATCATGCGGCCGGTCACCTTCGAGCCCTCGGTCCCGGCAAGCGGCGAATCGTTGACCCGGAAGGTCATGGAAAGGGTCGGCGGATCGATGGGATGGGCCGCCAGCGGCTCCATGACTTCGGGCGCACAGATGGTGTGGGCGACCGTGGCGTTGGGCAGGCCGGCAAGGGAGACGATGTCGCCGGCAACGGCCTCGTCGAGAGCCACGCGCTCAAGCCCGCGGAAGGCGAGCACCTTCGAGACGCGGCCCTGCTCCACGAGCTTGCCGTCATGGTCGAGCACTTTGACCGACTGGTTCGGGGCGATGGACCCTGAGGTGATGCGGCCGGTGACGATGCGCCCGAGATAAGGATTGGCCTCGAGAATGGTGCCGAGCAGGCGGAACGGCCCGTCCTCGACCGCGGGCTCGGGCACATGCTCTACGACGAGGTCGAACAGCGGCCGCATGCCGGCGTCCTTGGGCCCATCGGGGCTCGCCGCCATCCAGCCTTCCTTGGCCGAGCCGTAAAGAATCGGAAAGTCGAGTTGCTCCTCGCTCGCATCCAGCGCGGCGAACAGATCGAAGACCTCGTTCACGACCTCGGTGGGCCGCGCGTCGGCGCGGTCGACCTTGTTGATCACGACGATGGGCTTCAGCCCCATCTTGAGCGCCTTCGAGACCACGAACTTGGTCTGCGGCAGGGGGCCCTCGGCGGCGTCCACCAGCACCAGTGCGCCATCCACCATATTCAGGATGCGCTCGACCTCACCGCCGAAGTCGGCATGGCCCGGCGTGTCGACGATATTGATACGGGTGTCGTCCCAGACGATCGAGGTGGCCTTGGCGAGGATGGTGATGCCGCGCTCGCGCTCCAGATCGTTGGAGTCCATGGCGCGCTCGTCGACCCGCTGATTGTCGCGGAACGAGCCGGACTGCTGGAGCAGACGGTCGACCAGGGTGGTCTTGCCATGATCGACATGGGCAATGATAGCGATGTTGCGAAGCGTCATTTCGAAGATTTTCTTTCAGCCGCTGGGCGGCCTGTTCATTGTGCGGCGCACTATAACGATTTCGGTTGCAACCACAATGTGGCCAGAAGGTCAATCGGCGGCCTGGGTTAAGGGCGGTCTTGGCTAGCGGCGGGCCTTGCTCCAGGGCCCCCGTTCGGCCTCGGGGCGCGCGGAATGGACCATCATCATCTCGCCCAGATTCGCCACGGTGAGGAGGCCGATGAGCCTCCCTTGCGGGTCGGTGACGCCTACCGCAGGGCAGCCTTTCTGCATCAGCGAGCGTAGTGCCGTGTCGAGCTTGGCGCGGGCCGGCACGGTGGGAATTTCCGCTTGCATCACGTCCAGCACCGGCGTGTCGGGGCCACGGTCTTTTAGCGCCTTGACCATGGCGTCGCGGGTGAGCACGCCGCGCAGATGGGCGGCGCCATCGACGATGGGAAACTCGGTCTGGGTCGTGCGGATCAGCGCGTCAGCGGCGTCGTTGACCGTAGCCGAGGTGGGCAGCGACTCAAACGCGGTGATCATGGCGTCGGAGACGAGCGTGCCTTGGGCGACGGCGCGGAGCTGGGCTTGCGTTGCCTCGCCCGAGGCCGCCAAGAAGATGAAGGCGGCGATGATGATCAGCATCGGATTGTAGAAAATGCCGAGAATGCCGAAGAGAACCGCAAAGCCCTGGCCGATGCTGGCGGCAAGCTCGGTGGCGCGCGCATTGCCCATGCGCATGGCCAGGATGGCGCGTAGCACGCGGCCGCCGTCCATGGGGAAGGCCGGGATCATATTGAACACGACAAGGATGATGTTGGCGGCGGCCAGCTTGACGGCAAGCGACACGGCCGGGTTCTCGATCTGGGTCAGGTTCCCCAGGTCGAAACGCGGGCCGAGCCACAAAATCAGCACAGCGGCGATAACGACGTTCACGGCGGGCCCGGCCACGGCCACGATCAGCTCCTCGCTCGGCTTGTCGGGCATGCGTTCCATGCTGGCGATGCCGCCAAACGGCCACAAGGTCACGTCGCGCGTGGTTACGCCGTAGCGGCGCGCGGCGAACACATGGCCGAGTTCGTGCAGCAGCACGCAGAGGAAGAGGAGCACGATGAAGATCGTACCCTGCCACGCGGCCTCCGCGCCGCCTTGGCGGTAATAGATGGTGCCAAGCCAGACGAGAAACAGCAGAAATGTGATGTGGATGCGGATCGCCGTGCCGGCGACCGACCCCACATTCAGGGACCAGCGCATAAACTTGAACCGTCGGTTGAGGTGATGCTCTCTCCACCATATAGGCATTGGGGGCTGCCAGGAGAAGCGGAGCTGCGGCAAGGGGCTGTTCTGTCCGTCCGGGCGCGTGCAATGCGGCTCTGCCGCCCGGTAGCGCAACTCAGCGTTGAGGATGCAAGTAATTGATTCACCACGAATTTTGGATTGCGTGGCGTCTCGACCTTCGTTCCGCCAGGGAAGGAACATCTGGCACGGACAGGGGTTGGCTTTCCATGACACGACACGACACGAGTCCCAAAGAGCAGGTGCATGTCGATCGGATCTGGGAGATCATCGAGAGGGCGCGGGTGTGCATGATGGCGACCCATTTTTCCGATGGGATGCGCGTTCGCCCCATGGAGGCGCTGCCGGAGCGCGATGAGAACGTCATCTGCTTCCTCACCGACAAGCGCGGGCTAAAGCAGGACGAGGTCGAAGTCTGTCCGGAGGTCTATCTCACCTTCGTTTACCCCAACGAGAACGTCTATCTGGCGCTCACCGGCGAGGCCTTCGTCAACCGCGACCCGGATTGCGCGCGGCAGCTATGGGACCGGCAACAGGATGCTTGGCTGAGCGGGCCCGACGATCCGAACCTCTTGGTGATTCGCGTCGAGCTGTGGCGCGCCGAGATGTGGGACGGCCCGACGAACTGTGCGGTCGCCGACTTCCAATTCGCCAAGGCGCGGCTGTACGGCATCAAGGCCAATCTCGGCGAGAACGACAAGGTCACGGTCGAACTCTAGTCGGCGCGCACACTACGCGATTCCCCTCACCGCCCCTAACGTAGCCATTGCCCGCGGCACGCGGATTGGCGAAACTCGCCACGTGTCGTTCGCCGGGATGGGGGATAGATTGAGCCAATCCATGCAGCCGTCGTTTGGGCCCGCGCCGCCGCCGCTAGACGGCCCGGAACTTCCTTCCTTCCGCTATCCTTTGGCTGCGCAGCCGACGAAGCAATTCGACGGCGGCACGGCCAAGGAGGCGACCGTCGTCCAGTTCCCGGTGTCCGACAAGCTCGCCGGGGTCTACATGACGCTGGAGCCGGGCGCCTTGCGCGAACTCCACTGGCACGCCAACGCCGCCGAATGGGCCTACATGATCGATGGCCGCGCGCGCGTCACCACGATCGATCCGGAAAACCAGGCGGAGGTCGTGGATTTTGGGCCGGGCGACACGTGGTACTTCCCGCGCGGCCACGGCCATTCGATCCAAGGGCTGGCGGGCGGCTGCACCTTCATCCTGGTGTTCGACAACGGCTACTTCTCGGAGTTCGGCACGTTCTCGATCACCGACTGGCTCGGGCATGTGCCGCACGAGGTGCTGGCCAAGAACTTCGGCATGCCGGTCTCGGCCTTCGCCGATTTTCCCGATCACGAGGTCTATATCGCCAAGGGCCCGGTGCCGCCGCCGCTGCCCGAGGATCCCGCGCCCGGCTCGCTCAATGCGCCGCCGCTGACGCACCGCTACCGTCTGCTGGCGCAAGCGCCGGAGCCCTTTCCCGGCGGCACCATGCGCGTCGCCTCGGAGATGGAGTTCCCCATCTCCTCGACCATGACCGGGGCGCTCCTCACGATTCACCCCGGCGGCATGCGGGAGCTCCATTGGCATCCCAACGCAGCGGAGTGGCAATATTACTTGAAGGGCAGCGCGCGCATGACCGTGTTCGGCTCAGGCGGCCGCGCGCGGACGGACGCGTTCGGCGTCGGCGATGTCGGCTACGTGCCGCAAGGCTACGGCCACTATATCGAGAACATGGGTAAAGACGATCTCGAAGTGGTCATCGTGCTCAACAACGGCACCTATGAGTCGGTCTCCATCACCGCGTGGATGGCCGGCACGCCGGACCTCCTGCTCGCCACCAATTTCGGCGTGAAGGAAAGCGTGTTCGAAGAGATGCCGGGCGACGCGGTGATCATGCCGGATTAGTGTCTTGCTTCGGCCATGGCTTGTCCCTAGGGAAAGCGCGGCCTGCGGTAGGCCCAGCGCCGCGAAGCTGATAAATTTCAACCCATCCCGGCCTCTGCCCGGTAGTATTCCGATTCCTTGTTTGGCGCTCTCCCATGAGCGACGTCGGATCAATCTGTCGTCGGTTGTCATGATCAGCGACACTCCATTGCCGGCCCTCAACTGGCATTTTATGCGAAGGAAGCTCCATGTGTGGCGTCGCCGGTGTGATCGATCTCAAAGGCCGGCGAAAGCCCGATCAGGCCATGCTGCAACACATGGCGGACGCGCTCACGCATCGGGGGCCCGATGACGACGGATTTCTCGTCGCGCCCGGGATCGGCCTGGCCAATCGGCGTCTCAGCATTGTCGGTCTGAGCGATGGGGCGCAGCCCATCTTCAACGAAGATCAAAGCGTGGCCGTCGTGTGCAACGGCGAGCTGTTCGAATTTCCCGAGCGGCGGCAAGAGTTGGAAGCCAAAGGTCATGTGTTCCGCACCCATAGCGACTGCGAGATCATCGTCCATCTCTACGAGGAATATGGCGAGGGGTTCTTCGAGCACCTCACGGGACAATTCGCTTTCGCGCTGGTCGATTTCAAGCGGCGGATCGTGCTCTTGGCGCGCGACCGGGTTGGCATTTGCCCGCTGTTCTGGTCGCGCCAGGGCGACTTTCTGTATTTCGGCTCCGAGATCAAAGCCCTGATCGCTTCGGGCGCCGTGACGCCCAAGGCCGACCCGCGCGGTCTCGATCATCTCTTTACGTTCTTCGCCCTTGGCGGGCGCCGCACCGTGTTCGACGGCGTGCAGGCGATCGCGCCGGGTCACTATTTGAAGGTCGCGTGGGGCAGTGACGACCGGGCGGCCACGCCGGTCGAGACCAAATATTGGGATTACGACTTTCCCGATTGGGGCGAGGAGGACGATCCGGCGGATGAAGAGGCGCCCATCGACGCCTTCGAGGAGACTTTCGCTCGTGCCGTCGAGGTGAGACTGCGCGCCGACGTGCCGGTAGTCGGCTATCTGAGCGGCGGCGTGGATTCGGCCTATGTGCTGGCGACCGCCGCGCGCGTGTCGGGCAAGCCGCTGCCGAGCTTCACCTTGCGGGTGCCCGATCCTCGTCTCGACGAGACGCACAACGCGCTCGAAGCCGCGCGCGCCATTGGCGGTCTCTCGACGGTGGTGGATGCCGGGGCGAGCATCATCACCGACAATTATGCGGCGCTCACCACGGCGGCGGAATGTCCGGTGCTCGATACCTCCTGCGCCGCGTTGCTGGCGTTGTCGCGCGAGGTGCGGGCGCAAGGCTATAAAGTGGTGCTCACCGGCGAGGGCGCCGACGAGGGCTTCGCCGGCTATGTCTGGTTCAAGATCCGCGAAATCGCCCGGCGTCTCGACATCGGCGATGGCTTCCGCCCCAGCACGCTCATCAGCCGGGCGGCGCGCAAATGGGCGGCGCGCGATCAGAGCTTCGCCGAGCTGGCCCGCATCGACACCATGATCGGCGGGCCGCACGCGCAGTCCATCCTCTATAATCTCGTGGCTCGGTCGCGGGGCCGCTATTACAGCGCTGGGATGAAAGAAGAGCTCGGGTCCCATGTGGCCTATGAAGATCTCGACCTCGACACCGAGCGCATGGCGCGGTGGCACCCGCTGAACCGCTCGCTCTATCTCGGCTACAAGGTGCATCTTCCGGGCCTGCTGCTGAGTCAAAAGGGCGACCGCGTCGCCATGGCGAACAGCGTGGAGACGCGCTATCCGTTTCTCGACGAGAATGTGATCGCGCTCGCCGCGCGGATGCATCCACGGTGGAAGCTTCGCCCTCTGCTCAAGGACAAATATCTGCTGCGGCAAGCGGCGCTGCGCCGGCTGCCCCGTGACGTCGCTTGGCGGCCCAAGAATATGTTCCGGGCGCCCACGGCCGAGACATTCCTGGTCGACCCGCCTGCCTTCGTGCGCGATTTGCTGAGCCCGGAGAGTCTGGCGCGGACCGGATATTTCGACGTGGCCGCGGTGGAGCGGGACTGCGCGCTATTGGCGCGGGGCGAGGGCGAGAAGCTCGGCGCGTTGGAGAGCCTCGGTCTTGGCGGCGTCGTCGCCACCCAGCTCTGGCATCACCTTTATCTCGGCGGGGATCTGTGCGAGCTGCCGGCGCTTGACTATGCGCCGGAGATCGGCTCGGCGCCGGCCCGTGTCGCCCGGAGTGGCGTAAAGGCGGCAGTCGTTCAGGCCATCAGCCCTTTCGCCTCCCGGGCAAAGTGAAGCGTCAGCTCTTTGGCGCCCATGGCCGGCGGCAGCTTGGCGGCTTGGCCCGACCACAGCGGCGAGAAATCTGTCGACTCTTCGGCCTCCGCCTTTGCCCTGAGCGGCGCGATCGCCGACCTCCCCCGCGGAAAAGCGGGTGCGGCCCCGTTCATGAAGCCCTGCTCGCGCATGAACCGGGTGACGATGCCGCGCGCCGGGCGCCCGGTCAGCACATTGGTGATGGCGGTCTCGCGGTCAGGGTCGGCAAGGGCTGCCCGGTGCAAAGGATGGGTCGAAGCCTCCGGGCATAGGAGGTAGGCCGTTCCAATCTGCACGGCCGATGCACCGAGCGCAAAGGCTGCGGCGATCGCGCTTCCATCGGCGATACCGCCAGCGGCAATCACCGGGACATCGAGGCTCGCGCAAATACTGCGGACCAGCGCGAGCGTGCCGATCTGCGATGCGACTTCGGTCTCGATAAACATCCCACGATGGCCGCCGGCTTCCGCGCCTTGGGCGATAATCACATCAACGCCCAGCTCGGCAAGGACCGAGGCTTCGCGGAGCGACGTCGCCGAGCTCAGGATCTTGCAACCGGCCGCTTTCACGCGTGCAAGCAGCGGCGCGGCCGGCAGCCCGAAATGGAAGCTCACAATGGCGGGGCGAAGCGCCTCGACGGCGATGCACGTCTCCTCACCGAAGGGCCGAAGGCCCGTGGGAAACGGCGACGGTGGCGGCTCGACCAAGAGTTCGGTGAAGTAGGGCGCCAAGCGCTCGAGCCACGCCCGGTCCCTCTCCTCGTCTTGAGCCTGTTCGGTGTGGCAGAAGAAGTTGAGATTGAGCGGCGCGTCGGTGTGCGATCTGAATTCGGCCACGCCGGCGTGAATTTGGTCGGTATTGAGCGCCGCGCAAGGCAACGCGCCGAGCCCGCCGGCTTGGGCCACGGCAATGGCCATCTCGACGCCGGTGGAATTCGCCATCGGCGCCTGGACGATCGGCAGGTCGATGCCGAACAGATCGAGAAGGCGGGTGTCGGACCAGGTCATGGGCTATGGGCTCCCTCCAATGCGGAGGGATCATGCCCGAGAGACGGGGGCAGGGCTAGTTCAGCGGCAGGTTGATCCAAACCTTGCCGGTCACCGCCTCGTAGTCGTCTGAGCCGACGCCGTCATAGGCGGCGGTGCCGCGGAACGACATGCCCTTGGGCAGTTGCACAAGCACCCCGCCCTCGAGACGGCTGGTGAAATCGTCGGGCGTGACCAGCGTGTCGCCGACGAGAAGGCTGCCGCCGTTCTCGAA
>Ga0075530_1000818_pt1 | contig 14869 bp, 23 predicted proteins | sample NGEPerD_2_FD_75101 | JGI IMG/M metagenome (GOLD analysis project Ga0075530, IMG submission 75101) | Arctic peat soil microbial communities from the Barrow Environmental Observatory site, Barrow, Alaska, USA - NGEE PermafrostL1-D | ecosystem: Environmental > Terrestrial > Soil > Wetlands > Peat ...
AAAGGGTGGTCACGACAGGCGCGAGCCAGATCGAGGTTGGCGTCGAAGAGCTCCGCAGCCTTCACCCCGGCGACCCTACGCGACGCCGTGCTGCCATCCGGCTGGTCCTCAGACGACGCCCGCGCCGAGCGACGCGCTCGGGACCATGTCGAGCAGCGGGCCGGGACCGTCGATTCGCCCCAGGAGCCCGACCCGCACCGCCAGACCGTCGCGTCGACCACTGGCCCGCTGGTTCTCATGGCGGGACCGGACGATCACGTCATGGCCGGACAACGTCGTCGTTTGCCGCACCAACTCCTCTCGGCGCGCTCCGTCACGCCGGTTCAGGCTCGGGGAGCGGCTGCGCCGGGTCGGGGTGGGGGCTCATTGGGCCGCGCGAACGGCTCGGGGCGAAAGCACTCAATAGTGACAGGACGCAGTCGACTTCCTCCGGGCCGAGCCTTCAGTCGCTCCTAGTCCGCGAACACGTCGCGGCTGTTCTGGATGAAGAACGTGTGGTCGTGGCCCTTGTTCGGATCCTCCGCGTTGTACTTCGCGCTCGTTGGCGATCCATCAGGGAGGTGCTCCTCGGAGTAGATCGCGCCCACAGGACAGACGTCGGGCTGATAGCACGCCGTGCAAGACGTGCACTCCTCGAGGTTCACGTACAAGATGCCGTCGCCGAAGACACCGATCGCGTCGGGATCGGGGGTGTGCGAGGTTTCGATGATCCCGCTGCCGGCTTCCTCCTCGGAGAACAACACGTTCTTCTGGGGATCGAACTCATAGATGCACTGCACGGGGCAGACATCCACGCACGCTCGATCCTTCACGTCGATGCACGCTTCAGTGATGATCGCGAGACCGGCCACAAGTCAGCTCCTCATGTTTGTTGTTGATCAGCTCGAGCGCCTCGTCGAACAGAGCGGCGTCGTTTGCAGACCGCTGGACAACCTCATTGACGAGCCAGGCCTTTTGGTGGGTCTGCGAGGCGTGGGGTGTCAGGCGCCGGCCTTCAGCTTGCAGATCGCGAGATGCGCGGCGAGCACCGACTCACGGACCTCGGGGGCCAACCGCGTGTCAGCATCGGCCGCCGCCTTGGCGCTGTCGCCGGCCTGTTCCAGCTCGATCATCGCGTCGCGGGCGGGTACGCCGTCGACCACGTGCCCTTCCGCCTTGGCGAGCTTGTTCCGGAACTCCCGGACGACGGCAACCAGCACCGGTGAGGCGCCTTCGTCGGCCTCCGCCTTGCGGGCAGCGTCGGTGATCCTCTCGACGACCTCGGCGAACTCGACAGGCATGGCCCCTCCCTCCGCGGGTGGCGTGCGACACGGATGCTCCCACATCCTGCGAGACGGGCGCGTACCGTCGGAGCCGTGGATCGCGCCACGATGCGAAGGCAGCTGGGCGCCGCGCGGGTCGCCCGGCTGGGCACGGTGCGGCCCGACGGACGGCCGCACATCGTGGTGTGCTGCTTCGCCTTGGCCGGCGAGGTCGTGTACTCAGCGGTGGACGACAAGCCCAAGACCACCGTGGCACTCCAACGGCTTCGAAACCTGACGACGAACGCGGCGGCCTCGCTGCTGACAGACCACTACGACGAGGACTGGACCGCGCTGTGGTGGATCCGACTCGACGGGGCGGGCCGGATCATCCCCGACGGTCCCGAACACGAGCGCGCTGTCGCAGCGCTGTGCGCCAAGTACGAGCAGTACCGCCGCCAGCGGCCGACCGGTCCGGTGATCGCGATCGACGTCGCCCGCTGGTCGGCGTGGCCCTGACCATCCGCTCGTACGCTGCGGGCATGGCCCTGGACGACGAGCTGCTCAACAAGGTCATGTGGAAGGTCACGAACGCGCTCGCCCTGATCGGCTCCCGTGCCGGGGACGAACGCAACGCGATGACCGCCAGCTGGATCACGCAGCTCTCCATGGAACCGGTGCTGATCGGTGTCGCCGTGGACAACGAGGCGGTCACCCATCGGCTGATCGCCGACGGCGGGTCGTTCACCGTGAACCTGTGGGACGCCAGCGACACCCGCGTCTTCGTGAAGTTCTCGAAGCCGGCCGTCGATGACGGCTCGACGCTGAACGGCCGGGCAGTCCGGGAGGCGACAACCGGCGCTCCCGTGTTCGACGAGGCCGTGGCCTGGATGGACTGCGAAGTCCGTCACCAGCTCGACCTCGGCACGCACACCCTGTTCGTCGGTGAGGTCGTCGACGCTGCCATCAACGACGACGAGGCCCGCGCTGCCTCGATGAGCGACACCCGCATGAAGTACGGGGGCGTCAAGCGCCACTGACCACGCCGAGGTGGCAACCAGCCACCAACGTCGGCACCACCACCATCACCCGGAGGAACGACGATGCTGCTCAACGGCGAACCATGTGGCGATCCTGACCAACGACACGGAGCGCCTTTACGCCTTCTACCGAGACGTGTTCGACGCCACGGTCTCGCGCGACGTGACCGAGGCCGACGGCGTCTCGTCGCATCCCGGACCATTTCTACCTGACGGGACTGCTCCAGCCGGGGTGGCCCAGCCGAGGACCGCCGCCGCACCACGGAAGCGCTCGCACCGCCGCAGTCGGGCGGAACCGGCACCGCGTCCAACCCCAGACGCCCACGCTCCGCGGTAAGCGAGGCCCGCCCTATCCGCGGCAAGGCCCGCACCGAAAACCGCACCGAAAACCGCACCGAAAACCACGAGATTCCGGCCGGAGGTTAGAAGAATGGTTAGAAGTCGACCCCTGACAGCAGTGAGCCCCTCCAGCGGGAGGGGCCCTGACCTGCTGTTTCGTTGGTGGCGGGGGGAGGATTTGAACCTTCGACCTTCGGGTCATGAATTTACGAACGCTCCTGCCCTCTTCTCCCGGCTGGTCCCTCACAGTACCGCTGAACAGGGTCTTCGCGGTTTCGTTCTCCCGTCTACTCCCGTCCTGTGTCGGCGATTCCGGTGACGAGGTTAGAAGTCAGGTTAGAAATCGCGATGCGGAACGGCGCGCCACGCAGCGTGACGCGGGTTGCGTGACGCGGCGAGACGGTGCCGGGCCGCGACGCGGTAGGCGAGCCGGTCTGCACAGCGCCCTGCACAGTCGTCTGCACACGCGGCTCTGGGAGTTCAGGCTGCGGTGTCCCTGCCAAGATGGATCGGGACGCGCTTGTCGTCGTCCTCGAAGACGGCGACGAGCTCGAGTCGGGCGCCGAGCGCTTCGAGGTACTGGCGCAGTGTCGAGACCCGCACATCGTCGGAGTGTTCAAGCTTGGAGATCGCCCCCTGGGTGACCTCGAGCCGCCCCGCCAGCGTCGCCTGGCTCACGGCCTCACGGCGACGGAGCTCGTAGAGGCGGATCTCCTCGAGGGTCTCGGCGCGCGCCCGGGCGATGCGCTCGGCGGCGCCGGGACGGGCGAGGACCTCCTCGCGCAGCTTGGAGAACTTGGTTCGTGTCATCAGATCAGCCCTTCGTCTCGCAGCTCGGTCAGGTACTCGTCATAGAGGTCATCTGCCGCTGGGATCGCCGCGTCGTACCAGGCATCCCACTCGCCGGTCTTGTCCCCGCCGAGCAGCAGGATCACGGCTCGGCGCGGGTCGAACATCAACAGCACCCGCAACGCGCCACCCTTGGATGTTCGAAGCTCCTTCATGTTGTGGTGTCGCGATGCGTGGATCCGTTCCACGACTGGCCGACCGTGATCCGGGCCTCGCTCGGCGAGCAGGTCGATCCGCTCGGTCAACGCTTCCCGTTGGTCGGCGTCGAGGGCGCGCCACCACGCCAGGAACTCGTCGGTGACCTCGATCTCCCACACCGAAAGAGTATGAGCTATAACTCATCATGAGTCAAGGCTCATGGTGGCTACGGCCTCACCTGCAGGTGCCGAAACTCGTCCGGACCTCTGATGCGAAGATTCCAGTCCCAACCGCGACCGGAGCGCGCCACGACATCTTCGCTCGCTCCGGCGAGCACCCAAGGTGCTCTACGTTGCTGACCTGCGGGTTTACCCGAGTGGCGGTCACGGCGCGATGGATCTCCGGAGCTGCGCTATCCACCCGAATCGTCCTGGTGATGACGCCGCCCAGGACCTCGTGCAATCGTCTGGCGAGTACAAACGGTCGAGCAGCGCAGCGCTGCGACCAGCGGCGATGGATTTTCGGCACCCACAGGTGGTTGCGGGGCCTAGTGTCGGAGCGTCAGCGAGACACGCCGACCAGGCAACGAAGGAGTGTGCTCATGGGAGGCAAGATGGATCGGGCGAAGGGTCGGGCGAAGGAAGCGGTCGGTGACCTGACCGGCGACGAGGACCTCGAGGCCGAAGGCAAGGCCGACCGTGTCGGCGGTGAGGTCAAGGAGAAGACCAGCGACGCGGTCGACAAGGTCAAGGCGGTCATCGAAGACGTCAAGGACAAGGTGACCGACGCGGTCCACAAGGCCAAGGACTGACCGTCCGACGCCCAGGGAAACGACTCAAGGTGTTCCGGTTGGATTCCGCTGCACTTCAGAGCACAACCGCGCTCTGAGTGAGCCGCCCCCGGTCTCGTGGAGGCTCTGGGGCGCCCCGGGTTCGGTAGAGCCGCACCAGACCCGGGGCGCTTCAGTGTTCCACCTCGGCCACGACCAGATCCAGACACTCATGTACCTCAAGCTGTCCGGCGCCGGGCACCCGACCATCTTCCTGACCCGCACCCGGGGGCGATTCTGGTCCAGCCGCCCCTCGAACCTCCTGCTCGGCGCGGTGCTCGGAACCCAAGCTGTCGCCACTCTCATCGCCGTCTACGGCGTGCTCGTACCGCCGATCGGGTGGGGGCGGGCCGCCGCCGTGTGGGCGTACGCCCTGGCCTGCTTCCTGATCAACGACCAAGTCAAGCTGCTCACCTACTGGGTCCTGGACCGCCGCGACGCCCAAACTACGCCACCGCACCACGATCCGCCACAGCCCACCGCGGTCGCTACGAGCCTGTGATGGCCGCCTCCGATGCCGCCGGCGACGGCCGCGTGCGTGTCGTCAACACCGGATCGAGTACTCGAACCCGAGGATGCAGCGCTTCGGCGACATCTCCGAGAACCGGATGAGCGGTCACTCGAAGCTCGGCTTCAACGCAACATGGTCGATGGCTGTGGGAGGGATGGTTGGCGGCGGCATCTTCTCGACGCTCGGTGTGGTGGTGGTGATTGCCGGAGCGTGGGCCTGGCTCAGCTTCTTCGCAGCGGGACTTGTCGCGTTGGCCGCGGGATACAGCTACGTGAAGCTCGCTACCCACTACGGCGAGGGGGGCGGAGCGTTCACCTTCCTGCGCGAGATCAACCGGTGGGGGTTCGCCGGCAGCCTCTCCTGGGTGCTCATCGTCGGATACGTGCTCACCAACTCGGTGTACTCCCTGACCTTCGGCGAATACCTCGGGAATGTCCTCGGTGCGGGACCGTGGTTCCCACGGGTTGCCGCCGCGGCCATCCTCGTTCTTTTCATGGGGTTGAACCTGCGGGGTGTCAGTGAGGCGGGCGGCGTCGAGGTCGTGCTCGTGTGGTTCAAGCTTGCCGTGCTCGTGGGGCTGGCCGGGTGGGGACTGGCGCAGTGGGATCCGGCGATGCTGTCACGAGGCGTGCCCGGTACCGGGATCGGTGCCGCGCTCTTCGGTGGGGCGTCCGTGTTCATGGCCTATGAAGGGTTCCAGTTGGTGACCTACGACTTCGACGACATCGAGAACCCACAGAAGACGCTTCCTCGAGCGGTGCTCTCGGCCATCGTCGTGGTCATCGCCGTGTACGTCGTCGTGGCGCTCGGCGTGACGACCCTGATCGGCGCGGACCAGGTGGTGCAGCACCAGGAGGTCGCATTGGCCGTGGCCGGGCGCCAAGCCTTCGGCATCGCCGGGCTCATCGTGGTGTCGATCGGCGCGGCCTTCTCCACCGGGTCAGCCATCAATGCGACGCTGTTCGCCACCGCACGGCTCACCTACGAGGTCGCCAAGGACGGGGAGCTGCCCGCCGCGTTGCATCACCGAAACCGGGCGGGTCTGCCGGATCGGGCCGTGATCGGACTCGGCGGACTCGCTGCCGGATGTGCGATGCTCGGCGCCCTCGCCACGCTCGTCGAGGCCGCGAGCCTCACCTTCCTCTTCACCTTCGCCATCGTCGGCGGGTTGGCCTTTCGTGAGCGGGCCGGGTCCCGGGTCCTCACAGGATTCGGCGCCCTCTCCGCCGCTGCGGCGTTGATCGCCCTTGTCGTGCGCCTGATCCAAACCGACCCCGTGGCGCTCGCCTTCCTGGGTCTCCTCGTGCTCATCGCCGTGTTCGGTCGCCCCGTCCTACTTCGCCACACGAGAACAGAGACTCAATAGAGGGCTGTCCCGGACTCTCAAGCCAAGAAGTTGGCTGGCATCCTCGCCGCCGACGAGATCCGGCCCGCGGCCGCGCGCCTGAGGGGCCGAATATTTGTCCGCCCCCTGATCTTGAGCGTTTCGGGCGTCGGGCTGGTCGGTAGCGTTCTGCGCTCGTGACCCTCTTCCCTGCTCTGACTCGTCTCGCTTTCAACCAGACCGATTGTCAGCCTGGCGGTGTTCAGTCACTCGTGGTCTCGGATCGTCTCGCGGAGCGAGCGTCGGTTGCGGGGCTCGGTGCGGTTCTTCGCGTCGGTGAGCTGGCGGATGAGATCGTCGCGCACTTCGGTCAGAGCCTTGTCGAGGTCGGCCTCTTCGGACGTCGCCACGACCCGATCGCTCCCCGCGATCCACGCTTCGAGCACCGTCCGCTGGCTCGGCGTCGCGCGCTCCTTGACCGAGAGCTCCAATTCGACCGTGCCCCGGGGGAACGACCCCAGGCGGCTGGTGAGGCTGCTCCAGCCTGCAACGATGTGGTCCCGTTCGTGGGCGTCGAACCCGCTGCCGAGCCGAAGGCTCGATTCCACCGATGCCCTGTCGTCGTGTTCTCCCATGGCTGTGTCCTGTTCGTCGTACCGGATCGGTTGCGTGGTGTCGTCAATCCCGCGGGTCGGAGGGGCCTCAATAACCCAGCAACGCCGCGGCGGCGGCAGAACTCACGCCGAGAGTATCCGGGTCGGTGACGATGACCTCGCCGTTGTGCGCCAGCGTCTCGAACACCGCACGGTCGACCAAGTCCTCGTCGCTGATCGATCGAGCGTCGGCCAACGAGACGTTGCCGTGCGCGTCGATACGTCCCCACACGGGGCCGCGGTTGGTGACGAACAGCTGAGCCACACGGCCATCGCGTGCAGCAGAGAGGACTTCGGAGAGGGTGTCGGCAGTGTTGCCGGTACCGGCCGCGCTGTGGAACCGGGCGATCATCGCGGCGGTTGTCGCCGCGATCTGCGGTTGCACGATCCGCCGCGCGGCACCATGCAGTTCGACCAGCGAACGGTGCTCGGGGTTGCCGGCGATGGCCTCATCGGCAACGTTCGGGTACCTGGTCACCGAGCGGTAGATCGGCAGGTAGGACTCGATGCATGCCAGCACCAAGGGGTCGCGTGTGCCGCCCAACGCATCGATGACACCACGGTCGACCGTCCGCAGGAAACGCTCGATCGCGTCCCTCTCGACCTCACCACCCATACCGTGTCCGTGGAACGCCACATCGCGGCCACCGACCGAATGCGACTGGAGCTGACGTTCGGGATCCTCGAACGCGAGTGCGGCGTCCATCGACTCGGGGATCGACTCCGCATCGAGCCGGCGCATCGTGTTGCTGGTCGCTTCGAAGAGCTGCACGGAGTTCTGGGACAGTGCCAACACGAAGCAGCGGTCATCGCCGGGCACCGAAGCGAGCAGGGGGCGGACCCGGAACGATCCGGCCACGGTCACCTCCTCGGCCAACATCAGCGGCACCCGGAAGCGTTCGAACCGAACCTCGTCCGCTGAACACCGCCAGCCCGCCGGATTGGTGCGGCCAGAACGACGAGTCGTCGACCAGCGCCGACACGGGGGCCAGGATCTCGTCGATGACCGGGTGCTCGGTGCCGGCATCGGACAACGCCGATCGGGCCGCCTCGACAAGGTTGCGCAGCCGCACCGGGTCCTGGGTCGTGGTCTCGGGCCCGAAGCGATGTGTCGACAAGAACAGCGAGACGCACGGTCCGTCCACAGAGCCCAGCGATGCGACATCACGCATCGAGATCGGATCGATGTCTGTGACGACCTGCACGGTGTCCATGTCCCGACCGTACCCGCAAGGGCTGCACCGATCCGGCCGGGCCCATCGATGAGTCTGACGGACACCGGACGGCGGTCTGCACCCACTCCTCGCTGAACAGACCCTGTAGACGCCGACGCGTCGAGAAGCTGAGGTTCATTCGCGACCAGGCACAGTGGGTGCCGCGACGAGGCCGGCCTCCCGAGATGCCTCCGGCAGCAACTCGAGGAGCGAGATCGCCACCATCACCCCCACCGAGAACCCGATGCCCGCCGCCCGGACGCCCGACCGGGGACCGACCCAATGGACCCAACCGACTCCCAGCGCGGTGGAGACGATCGACAACGACGCGAGCGCGGTCGCTGCCAGCCACGTCGACGCGTCGATGGCTGCGATCATCACTCGTCTGGAGTTGCCACGTTCTGGCGGACACGTGGTTGTGCGGGGCTTCCTCGACCCGAGCACCGGCGCCCGAGCCCACAGCGATCAAGCACTTCTACCGGCCTCCCTGGGCGCGCTCGGCCCGAGATCTCGGGCTTTCCGGCCTCTGCTGCAGGGCCGGGCAACAGGCACCAAGGCTGTTCTACCGATCCTTCTACCGGGTCCCGACCCTCGGGGCCGGTGGAGGTTCTGCCATGAAGGGGTACGTCGCCCGCAAGGGCAAGCGCTGGTACGCGGTGATCTACGAAGGACTCGACCCGGTCACCGGCCGGGAGATCCGACGATGGCACGCAGCAGGCACCGACAAGGCATCGGCCGAGAAGCTCGCACGGCGCCTCGCCCGCGAGCTGAGAGGTCCCGATGACAGGGGCCGCAGTTTGAGCTTCGGCGCCTACCTGACCCAGACGTGGCTGCCGGTGAAGCGCATCGAGCTCCGACCCACGACCTGGCACGGCTACCAGCGCATCGTGAACCGCCACGTCCTCCCAGCACTCGGATCGACACCCATCCGGCGACTACGACCGCAGCACATCGAGGACCTGTACGAGTCGAAACTGCGGCCGCCCGACAGCTCCCGACCACTCGCACCGAAGACGGTGCTAGAGATCCACGTCGTCATCCGCGGTGCGCTCAACGACGCCGTCCAGCGCGGCCTCGTCAGCCGCAACGTCGCCTTGATCGCCTAGGCTCCTCGGCACCGGGCTGCTCAGGAGCAGAAGGTGTGGACGGCCGAGCAGCTCGCCACGTTCCTGCGCCACGCCGCCGGTCACCGCTACTTCCCAGCAATCTGGACCTCCGCGTTCACCGGAATGCGCCGCAGCGAACTGCTCGGACTCAAGTGGAGCGTCTTCGACCTGAAGCGCTCGACGTTGTCGATCAACCGGGCCCGCGTCGACGTCGCGTATGAGGTCGTCGAGAGCCACGACATCACGCCGGATATCGGTGCCAGCCGCGGCAAGACCAAGAGCGCCCGACGTCGAATCGACCTCGACCCCACCACCATCGACAGCTATCAGCACGTCCTGCCCGGGATGCAGGCCGACGCCGCCCAGATCTTCGCCGAACTCGTCGATGACGAGGCTTCTACCGGCGACACCCGGTGGAAGAACCGGAAGAAGGCCGCCTGAACACGGTAGAAGCCGGGCCGTTCGGCCCGGCTTCTCAACGTTCGTTGGTGACGGGGGCAGGATTTGAACCCTGTCCAGAGCCGGCTGTCCGAGCCCTCCCGTCGGGTCGGCCGTGGCCGTCGTCGGCGCTGACCCGGAGCGGTCACCCCGACCCCTGGCCGCGGTTCAGGCCGGTTGGTGGCTGGTCTCGAGCTCGACAGCCGCGGGGAACAAGAGGTTGTTCTCCTTGTGGACGTGCAGGTGGGTATCGCTCTCGAGGTGTTCGAGTCCGGCGTACAGGGCGGCGTAGCTGGCACAGCCATCATCGGGGACGGCATAGCTCCCGGTGATGGCTCGTAGCTGTTCGAGGAGTTCACCGGCGCGGTCGTGTTCGGTTCGCATCACGGCGATGGGGTTCTCGATCGATCCGCAGTGAGACGCGGGCGCTTCGGCTGACGCGACCAGTTCTCGGATCATGGGGAACAGGATCTGTTCCTCTTTGGCCAGGTGGGGTTCGAGGTCTGCGCGAAGCTCGGCGAATGACCGTTGGACGTTGAGGAGCTCGGGGTGGCGGGCACCGTGCACGTCGGCGACCTTGTCGGCGAGTGCGGTGAGACGTGGGAGCTCGTCGTGGAGGTAGGCGTGGTGGGTGGACTCGAGGTGGTCGGCGAGCTGGTCGGCTCGGTAGGTGGTCCACGGCTCGGGTGGAGCCGTCCCGATGGAAGAGAGCTCACTGGCGGTCTGGTCGGGGTCGAGGCCCGCGGTGGCGCAGGCGTCCGCGAGGCTGCGTTGACCTCCGCAGCAGTAGTCGAGGGAGCGACGCTCGAGCTCGCGGGCGAGGTCGGGATGCTCGTTGATGATGTCGGCGAGTCGTGCGCTGGGCTCGATGGTCGAGGTCATTGGTGGCTCCTTGGTTCGGGTGTCGGGGACGTCGGCTGCAGTTCCCGCGGTTCGGGTCTGTTGGCTGTGGTGTCGGATGGGGGCCACTCGGTTCCGCTGAGTCGGCGGGCGAGGACGGATGCGATCCGGGCGGCGTGAGCCTTGGCCGCGTCCGCGGTGGGGCCGGCCCAGTAGGCGTCGATGGAGTCGACCCAGAGCCGGTACCACCGGTCGAAGTGCTCGGGTCGGAATGGCTCGAGGTCGTGAATGTGGCGGTGGGCGGTGAGGATGGCGCCGTCGTAGCCGGGTTGGCCGAGCAGCACCCGGCACCAGTAGTCGATCAGCCGTGGGATGTGGGCGGACCAGTCGACCTCGGCGACTTCGGTGAACACCGGGGCGAGGACTTCGTCGAACACGATCTCTCGATAGAAGCCCACGACCAGGTCGTGGATGTCGGCACGGGTATCGAGATCGCCGCGGAGTTCATCGCTCCTCGTCGGCGGGGTCATGGTTCGTAGGTCCAGTCGGGCCGCTTGCGGTCTTGGCTGGCGTCGTAGGTGACGATGCCGTCGACGAGGTCGGTGATCTTGGGCGTGGGGATGTGCTGGCGTTGCGATGGGCACCGTCCTTCGAGGTGGGCGGCGATGTCGTCGGGGAAGGCCCGCAGGATGCTCGACATGACGATGCGTTCCTGGACGGGGAGGTAGCAGCGGTTGGCATCGGCGACGATGCGTAGCCGCTGTTCGATCACCCCGAGGTCGGCGTCGGCCGCCTTTCCGGTGCGCATTCGGTCGAAGGCCGCGGTGATGTCGGTGCTGCCGCGTTTGCAGGGCGGGCACTGGCCGCACGACTCCACTGACAAGAACCGAGACAGCATCGCACCGACTTCGACCATGCAGGCAGTGTCGTCATAGACGATGAATCCGCCGGCGCCGAGACCGGAACCGGCTGCGGCCATCGCCTCGTAGCTCAACTCGACATCGAGGGTCTCGGCGGTCAAGACGGCGTTGGCGACGCCGGGGAAGACGGCCTTGATCTGACGACCTGGCACGGGGCCGCCGCACGCGTCGAGCAGCCACCTCAGCGGCGTCCCCATGGCGACCTCGACCACGGCGGGCGCGGTGATGTCGCCGACGACGGTGCACAGCAGGGTGCCGGGCGACTCCTCTGTCCCGTGCTGGCGGAACTTGTCGGCGCCGTGAGTCAGGATCCAGGCGCAGTGGGCGAGGGTCTCGGCGTTGTTGACCAGGGTGGGATTGGCGTGACCGCCCCCGGAGTCGGGGTCGGGGTCGGGCTCGTGGGCTTGCCATCCGAGTTGGGGTGCGGTGGCGAACAGGCCGTGCATGTAGGGAGGCAGCCACCGCGGGAGTGGTTCGTTCCCTTCGATCACTTCCAGGAGCGCCTTCTCCTCACCAAACAGGTACTCCTCGGGTCCCGTCACGACGCCGACGGTGATCCCGTCCAGCCAGCCGTCAGCCTCGATTTCGGCCAGGGCGCGGCGCACCGCGGCGACTTCGGTCTCGAAGCTCGCTTTGAGAGCGAGGAAGACATGGTCGGCGCCAACGGCAGTCGCCGAGATCAGCAGGCCTTCGATCACTGCGTAGGGGTTGGCGCGCATGAGCGCTCGGTCCTTGAAGGTGCCGGGTTCGCCCTCGGCTCCGTTGCACACCGCGTAGCGGGCCCCGCGGCCGCCTTCGGCGACGGACCTCCACTTGGTCGCAGTCGGAAATCCCGCACCGCCTCGGCCTCGGAGCCCCGCGGCGTCGATCTCCGCGATTGTCTCTTTCGGGCCGATACTTCGGGCGCCGACCAGCCCCCGCCCGCCGCCTTCGTCGAGGTAGTCGGCCAGCGTCTCTATTGGTCGGTTCGGCAGCAGCCGCTGCACCGCGGTCATGTCGTGACCCCTTCTATCTCGGCGTCGATGTTGCAGTGCAGCCGACAGCCGGCCCGCCGCGGGTCTTTGGGGATCAACTCGTCCACCCTCAGGCCACCGGTCCGTTCTGCTATTCCGTGGGCGATGCCGAGATGCAGCGCACAGACAGTGTCGGGATCGTCGAGCGCGGTCGACTCGAACGGGCAGCACCGCAGCGTGAAGTCGACCGTGTCGCCGCGTTGACGCACAGTCGGGTCGAAGCCGTGGCGGGCCATCTCGTCGGCCAGGCTCGCTACCGGATCACTGTCGGCCTCGGTGTCGGGAGCTTGACTGCGGCCGACCCGTCGACCGACTTCGACCGGGTCGTCGCCGGTGCGAACCATCTCCGCCAGCCACAACGACAGACGCTCATAGGGCCCGGCCACGCCCCAGCGACTCTCGGTGGTCGGGTCGAGCCGGTAGATCAGCCGGGGCCGGCCCCGGCCCCTCGCCGCCGCCGTGCCTTCCACCACCAGGTCGGCATCGACCAGCTTGGCCAGGTGCTGGCGGATCGCGTTGTGATTGAAGCCGAACTGCTCGGTCAGCTCAGCGATATCGACCGGGCCCGGCGCTTCGGCAACGTAGGCGAATATTCGATGCCGGGTCGGATCGCCCAACGCCCGGGCCTGGACCTGCAAGGAGGTCATGGCCCCACAACCGCGGCTGAGGCCCCACGTTCGAGCATGTTGGGGCCGGGCTCAACACGGTGGGCGACGCCGGCGCAATGTCGGATCTCCATACCGGCCTCCTTGGCATTCATCGCCGGGCAGTCGTCACCCAGGCACCCACTTCTTCTAGTATATCCTAGAAATCTTGAGGAGTGATTGTGGGACCGGACCACAGCGAGAGAACCGGCACGGCTTCGAGGTCGATCACGACCGTCGCCCTGGATCGGGTCGCCACGGGTCGCCTCGTAGGGAACGGCGTCCACTGGACCCTCGAGGAATCCGAGGACCTCAACGTCAACCTGGTGCACCTGGACGCGAATGCTGAGGTTTCCTCCCATATCAACACCGCTGTCGACGTGGTCATCCTGGGGCTGGAAGGCACGGGTCGCCTCGCAGTCGACGGCACGGTCGAAGCTCTCGAGGTGCACACCCTCGCTCATGTGCCCAAGGGCGCCGAACGGTCGATCCACGCCGACGACAGCGGCGTCACCTACCTCACGGTGCACCGTCGCCGGGGCCCACTCAGCATCGCCACCCGGCCGGTGCAAGATGGATGAGGAAATGGACTCCATGCTTGCCGTCGTCCACCGGCTCCGATGCGCAGGCTTTGAGCACGACCTGTCCACGGCCCGGGGTGCGCGCCTGAGGTGTTCGGGCTGCGGCCGGATCGACCGTGCAGACACCGTCACCGTGGTGGAGATCGCTCGCTTCGAAGGCGACTCCGGCTCTGTTGCATTGGCGCATCGTCGCGGTCGGCGGTGAGGGTGGCGGGATGAGGCTTCGTCGTTCCCGTCCTGTACCCGTGATCCAGCGTTCGGCGTTCAAGGGATTTCGGTTCCCGCCCGAGATCATCGTCCTCGCCGTGCGCTGGTACCTCCGGTACGGGCTCTCCTACCGCGACGTCGCAGAGCTGCTCGGTGAGCGTGGGATCGACGTCGACCACGTCACCACCTACCGGTGGGTGCAACGCTTTAGCGCTCTCTTGGCCGATGCGGCCGGACCGTGCCGGCACAGGGTTGGTGACCGTTGGTATGCCCGGGTTCCAGAGTTGATGGGGGCGGGTGGGTGCGGATTTGGGCTGTGACCTGCGGGTTCGGGCGCGGTGGGGCGCGGAGGCGTGTATCTACGCGCGTGGGTTGACCGAGCCGGGGGTGACGGTCAGGTGGGGTTGAACTCGTAGAACTTGGGGGGTTCGGCGAGATCGAGGCGGCGGAGGATGCCGGCTCGGTCGGCGGTGGTGGCGTTGCGTTGCACGATGGTGCCGTGGTCGCCGGCCAGGGTGACTTGGTGCATCCGGTCGAGTTGGTGGCGGAGGTTGCGCCAGGTGTCGTCGGTGGCGGTCTCGGCCGGGCGGATGAGGAGCAGGGCCAGCCAGCACAGCACGACGTGGGCGCGGATGCGCCGTTCGAGGTGGTGGTAGACGGGGCGTAGGGCGAGGGTCGACTTCATGTCCCGCCAGCCCCGTTCGACCTCGAGGAGCTGCTTGTAGCCGAGGGCGACGTCTTCGGCGGACAGGGTCGGGTCGGAGGTGCGGAGCAGGAACTTGCCGTCGAGGCGGGCTTCGGCCCGCACCGCGGCCTGATCGACGCGGAGGAGCCCGCCGGCGGTGACTCGCAGGAACCGTTTCAGTCCCGGGTAGCCGCGTCGTTCGCCGGCCAGGCCGGCTCGGGCGGTGGCGGTGAGGGTGTCGCTGTCGGCGATGGTGTCGACGAGCTGGGTGAGGAGCTGGTCGCGGATGGTCTTGTC
>Ga0075530_1000819_pt1 | contig 14862 bp, 13 predicted proteins | sample NGEPerD_2_FD_75101 | JGI IMG/M metagenome (GOLD analysis project Ga0075530, IMG submission 75101) | Arctic peat soil microbial communities from the Barrow Environmental Observatory site, Barrow, Alaska, USA - NGEE PermafrostL1-D | ecosystem: Environmental > Terrestrial > Soil > Wetlands > Peat ...
CGAGGTCGCCCGGGTTCGCCTGTCGCGGGCAGGTCGGCCGGACGCAACACCCCGCGCTCGGCGAGAGCTTCGAGTGCTGTTCGGGCTGTCGGGGGGCTGACGTCGAGCAGGCTGACCGCCGTGTCCACATCGAGGGCCGGGTGTGTGAGCACCTGATCGACCAGGCGACGAGCTCGCTGACGGCGGCGAGTGTCTCGGTGGCGGACATGGCTGCGTGCTCGACGGTGCTGGCGAACCAGCGGATCCAGTCGTCGGGGCCGACGGTGCGGTAGAGCGTCAGTCCCGACAGGTAGCCGCCGACGTCGCGGAGGAACGCGACGGACACCGGCGGCGGCACGGCAAGCGCAATGTGGCGGTGGAGTGTCCAGCCGATCAGCAACCGGCCGATGCGCCCGTTGCCGTCGGCGAACGGGTGGATCGTCTCGAACTGGGCATGGAGGAGTCCGGCGGCCGTTACCGGGTCGTGCGACGGCTTGTTCGCGTAGTCGACGAGGTCGACCATCAGTGCATCGATGCGGTCGGCGGGCGTGGCGACGTGCGCGGCCCGACGTGGGGTGGGTCCACCGACCCAGCCGAGGCGGTTGCGCCAGGCCCCCTTGAGATCGTCGTCGAGGTCTGCCGACGTCATCAGGATGCTGTGCCACTGCCACAAGTCTTCACGTGTGAGTGGGCCCTCATGGGCCAAGACCGCATCAAGGGCGCGCAGGTTGTCCGCGACCTCTGCAGCCGGCCCGGCCACGGACGGGTCCACGTTGGCGACGGCGACCGCGTCGGCCGGAGCGTTGATCGCCTCGATGCTGCTGGAGGCCACCCCTTCGGCGCGCACGAGCAATCGAGCGGCGACTTCGAGGCGCGGGTCGTGCCGGGCCGCCGTCGCGCTCAGGACCCCCTCGGCGCGAGCCGCATCGAGTCGAGCGGCCGCGCCGAGTTCACCGACATCGGAGAGGGGAGCTGGAACGAACGCGCCGACGGGACGGCCTTCCCACACGACCGTGACGACCTCATGCGGCATCGGATCCCTTCTCAACCCTGGGAGTTTCGAAAGGCTAACACTTAGAACCTTTCAGAACGCACCATCCATCTTGGGACTTCAGCCTGAGGGAGCGTGTCCGTGACCAGGCACCACAGCCTGCCGGGCGTTGAGCGCACGTCGCTCGCGCTTCCGGCGATTGGAGGCAGTCGGCGGGTATAGGCCGAGTTGAGGATCGGGTTCTCGATCGTCGTGCGTGGCGGTCCCGTAGCTCGCGTGCCCTTCATCCAGCCCGGCGAAGCCTGCCTCAGATCGTCAGATCGTCAGATCGACCGCGGCCCCGGCTGTTGTCCCTTCACCACCGGCTCGACCCTGCGTCACTTCGTCTCCGGGCTGCCTCGGGGTCGAGCGATGAGCCCTGCGAGCTCGCGTTCCGCAACGGGAGCGAAGCCCCAGACATCGACGCCGACGTTGATCATTCGCTCCCGCACCTTCCAACGCTCATGGACGTGACCATGCAGGAGCCAGGCGCCCGCGTCGGCGGGGCGGTGGGAGACGTACCGATCGCGGTCTTGGCTGTCGCCACGGTACGGGAAGTGGCAGGCGAGGACCCGCACGCCACCGACGGCGAGATCGATCGGGCCCTGCCAGATCTCGTCGAATCCCGCGGCGAGGTAGCGGTCGGTCGCGGCGTCGGCGCCCTTCTTGTGTCCGCGCCAACAGCGGTCGTGGTTCCCGGCGAGGAGCACCTTGCGGCCGTTGAGCACACCCGCGATCGGAAGGGTCTCGTCGATGCGGCCCATCGCGAAGTCGCCAAGCACGATCACCTCGTCCTCCGGCGTCACTGTGATGTTCCAGCGTTCGACGAGCGCGCTGTTCATCTGCTCGGCATCACGGAAGGGTCGGCTGCTGTAGTCGATGATGTTGCGATGGCCGAGGTGGAGATCGGCCGTGAAGTAGCGAGCCATGACCCCCAGGATCGCATCTCGGCTCGCACTCACGGGTCGAGATTGACCCGCCTGCCGCCCGGCACCACTCGTCGGGAGCTGCCTCGGAGCCCATCTTGGGCCGGTCGCCCGCGCCGGTCGAGTTTCCCCGAGTTTTGCCTTGCCCTCCATGGTGGAGGCGGAGCAAATCTCAGCGAACGCACACAGCCGAGACGCTGGGCACCTGGACTTACGGAGGCAGTGGGCTACCGACGCAACTCCGTCCAGCCCGCCGCTATGGCTCCGCCGTGATCGGCTCCGATGGCGCTTCCCACACTCAGCGCCTCCCCTTCCCAATTTTCAGGGAGACTGGCTCGCGGCGGACTCTTGCCTACGGCGGGGCGGAGCCTTCCGGCCTGTGGAGTGCCAGAAGTCCCGCGGGGCTCAGGCAGCGCCGCGGCGCAACTGTGGGGTGTAGAGGACCGGTTGTCCCGCGCCTCGCCGCTTCGATTCGTACATCGCGATGTCGGCGTTGGCGATCAGGCCCTCGGCGGTGATCCCGTCGTTGGCCATCGTCACACCGACGCTCGCCTGGATCGAGAGCCTCGTGGCACCGATCCTCACGGGTTGCGACAACGCGTCGGAGAGCCGCGCGGCCGCGGTGATGAGATCCTCGGTCGAGCCCGTCTTCGAACACAGGACCAGGAACTCGTCCCCGCCGAGACGGCCCACCAAGTCGCCTGTCCGTACCGCGCGGCGGAGCCGCTCGCCGACGATCATGAGGAGCTCGTCACCCATCGCGTGCCCGTGCGCATCGTTCACGTCCTTGAAGCCGTCGAGATCGATGAAGAAGATCCCGATCGGTCCCTTGTCTATCGCGTCGTTCAGCGCGGTCATGACCGACGCCCGGGTCCGGCACTCAGTCAACACGTCGAACTCGGCGCGACGCTCCAGCTCCGTGTAAAGCCGGGCCTGTTCGGTCACGTCGTCGACACACACGACCGCGCCGAGCGCGTGGCCCTCGTCGTCGACGAGCGCACCGAGCCGGAGGCGCGCGTTGCGCTCCCCCTCCTGCCCGGGGACTCGGAGACGTATCTCCAGATCCGCGTCACGGCCGTTGCGAAGCACGTGCTCCAACGCGAGCTCGAGCGAATGCCGATCGTCGGGGACCACGTTCGACAGCTGCGCGTCGACCGTCGGCTCCAACTCTCGTCCGACGATCTGATGGAGCCGCTCGTTGCTGTAGATCACGCGGCGCTGCGCATCCACATGCAGGAGTCCGAGCGGCATGGTCTCGGCGATGCGGTGGAGCAGCCGCTCACGGGCTCGCACGGCCTCGTGCGCTGCCATCTCGTCTGAGATGTCGACCGCCTCGGTCTCGACGCACGCATGATCCGGATCGTCCAGGAGGTTCACGTTTGCGAGTTCGAGCCACACCCAACTGCCGTTGGCGTGGCGATGACGCAGCCGCACGCGGTGCTGCCTGCGCGGTGAGCTGAGCAGCTCCATCCAGTGCTCGATCGCTCGGGTCTGGTCCTCGGGATGGACGAGGTCCAGCGATGCTCGACCGACCATCTCGCTCGGCTCCCAGCCGAGGATGTCCGTCACCGCGTCGTCGACACCGATGAAGACAGCGATGTCGTTCTTGCGCTGACGGAACAGTCGGGGACGAAGCGCCGGCTCGCTGGCCACGTCGATCGGAGCATCGATCGGGCCCTCGGTGACCAAGACTCCGAGGAGCACGCCGTGCCCCGGACGCAGATCGAAGAAATGCAGTCGGCTCTGTTCGTCGGGCCGACCAGTCAGCCGCACCGGCACTCGTGCGGCGCCCGCACCGCGGGCGCGGTCCCAAGCGGAGATGACGACCACGCGATCCGCGGGGACGAAGAGGTCGAGACCGAGGTCTCTTACGATCGGGTGGTCGGCGACACCAATCGACTCGGGAATCTCGACGAACATGCCGAACTCATTGATCGCGCCGACGGGTGCAAGCGGGTATCGGCCGAGGAGAGCGCGACACGTCGTCTCGACCTCGCCACCGGCGGCCGCCGGTCCCTCTGGCATGACCTAAGGATCGGGTGGTTCGACGGGCCCCTTGAGGCCTCTCTCCGGGGCAGCGATCTCCCCACCGAGCTCGGCTGGGGCACTGTTGCGCTAGCGCAAAACGGACACGTCGCGTGCCTCTCGGAGCCCACGGGACTTGGAAAACACGCTGCATTCGTAGGGATCATCCCGATTCTGAGAACGGGCCGACTCCCCCTCGGGGTCGGCGACAGCGGGCGGATGCGCCAATGCAACCGTGCCAGAGAGAGTGAGTCTGTGAGTGAGTTGCGAGTGGAGGTGATGGGACTTGAACCCACGACTTCTACGTTGCGAACGTAGCGCTCTACCGGGCTGAGCTACACCCCCGAAGGAAGGGCGAGGCTACCAAACCGCCTGTCAGCCCCCGAGATCCTCGATGAGGCTCGAGGTGCACCACGGGGGCGCGTTGATCGGGTTGCAGCGCGCCGGTGTCCCGCCGGGGATCGACACGAAGTACGGCGTGCCGAACGCCCGACCGGGAACGGGGAAGTCGGTGCTCACCCACTGCGCGGCGGTGCTCAACGCGGCGTCGCGCTTGGTGGTGTCGTTCGCTCGCGCCTCGACGGTGTCCGAGTCGGTCCGCGTCCGCACGACGTACCCCTGGGCGACGAGGGCCTGGATCTCGGTCACGTTCACACCCTCGGGGTTGTTGCGCTTCACGAACGCCGCGTCGGGGGCGCCGGGAGTGGCGTTGGTGAACAGCATCCGCCCCGCGAGCGCGGGATGACCCGACAGGTAGTTGCTGCGGTAGCTCCCCGAGTTGTCCATCAGGAACAGCACCTGGCCACGCAGGTCGTCGATCTTCGGCCAACCGTTGGCGTGCACGGCGGCGTCGAGCGTCGGGAACGTGGCGCGTACCTCGTCGGGGGTGAGTACCTGGGCGGGTGGGAAGACACTGCGAATCTCGTCGTCGAGCTGGTCCATCGCCGCGACGGTCCACGGCAGCACCGGCGTCGGCAAGCCGAGGTCGTCGTCCTTGAGCTCGGTGAGGATCGCGATCGGCATGTGGTCGGGATGCGCATCGGACCAGGCCTTCACCGCGGTGAGGCAATCCACGTAGGTCGCACACGTCGTCGCAAAGTCGATGTCGGGAATGTGCAGGACACGATGCCCGGCGGGATCGACGTACACGTCGAGCTCGATCTGGCGGACACCTTCCGACTCGAACTGTTCCCCGAGCGGGGAGTTGGTGTACTGCCACGGCTCGATGGCGGTGAACGGCGCCTCGGTGGGCGCGATGTGGAAGCTGTTGTGCGTTCCCTTGACCTGCATCTGATTGAGCCGCAGGTCTCCCGACACCACCGCCGCGCCGACCGCGAACCGGTGATCGATCCGGACCTTGACGAACAGGAAGTGGTCGCCGGAACCGATCGCGTCGCCACCCACGGTGAGCTGGGCGGGCACGGTCTTGGCGGTGGCCACGGGCTTACCGTCGATGCTGTCGACGCGCACCGTGACGGTCGCCTTGGTCCCGGGCGCGACGCCGACGACCGCGACATCGACCGTGCGGGATCCACCTACGCCGGGCGGCGAGACGACGACCTGGGCGATGCCGTTCGTTCCGGGGATCGGGCGGCTGAGGAAGCTACAACCAGCGGCAACCAGCGCCATCAACACCCCGACGGTCACGATCCCTCGGGTCACGCTTCGAGTCCCGCGGCCGGTGGTTCGTGCGCTGACCGGCTTCCCTGCCCCCATGATGCCCCCTTGTGCCGATTGGGGAGGGTAACCCGAGGTGCAAACCATCGTCACATCCGCTCGCCGACCGAGGACTGTCTCCAGCGCGTCAGGCAGTCGACGGGTGAGAGTGGGAATCGCCTCGGTGTGAGCCGGGGTTACGAGGAGACCGTGCGACGCAGTGCGAGCTGGGGCGTCTGGCTCGGGAGGTAGCGCACCTTGGCGCTCTGCTCGGAGGCGAGCGTCCGCATGCGCACCAACAGCGCGACGTAGGCGACGAGCAAGAGGTCGGCCGCGACCTGCGCGACCCAGACCGCCATCGACCCCGTCAGGAGGCCGGCCAACAACGTCACGACGACGACGACACCGAGCGTGAGGAGCACGTCACGCCGACGGCGCTGGGCAGGTTTCATGACGGGCGGCCCGGCAAGCGCCGGCCCCCGCCCGGGAGCGACCGTGCCGACCGGTGTTCGCCGTCGGGCCACTCCGGAAAGCCGGATGGGGGGCACCGCGCGGGACGCCGAGTAGCCGCCGGTGCGGCCGATGACGCCGAGGCTCTGGCTGAAGTCGCCGATGGTGCTCCCGCCGCGACGTTCGGAGCGAGCTCTGAACAGCGGCGGTACGAGCACCGCCGCCCACAACAGCCCAAGTATCACGAGTACAGGAATGGCCAAGCTCCTCGACGCCCTTTCGTGTCGCGGAAGCTAACAAAGTGTGTCCATCAAGCGGGGGATGCCCGACGTCCCCAACAGCCAAGCGCGCTCCGACAGACCAGTCAAACCGGAGCGGCGCGAGAAAAGCTCGCAATCGGTTCGGAAACCGTTCGGATCCTTGACAACACAGAGATCGCGAACGGCGTCACCCTTTTTCAGCACCCGGGTCCAATGCTCGGGCAATCACACGGCGCGTGACGAGACCGCTGCGCTCAGAGGTCGAAGTCGTCGGCGACGGTGTCGGTGTCGGCCGTACGTCGCCAGACGCCGGAGCGACCGCCGGTCTTCTCCCACAGGGCCAGATCGCCGATCGTCATGCTGCGGTCGATCGACTTGCACATGTCGTACATCGTGAGGGAGGCCACCGCGCACGCGGTCATCGCCTCCATCTCGACACCGGTCCGGTCGACGGTGTCGACCTGGGCCTCGACCTCCACGTAGCGATCCTCGATCCGAAAGTTCACGAGCACAGAACCGACCAGCAATGGATGACACAGGGGCAAGAGGTGGGGGGTCTGTTTGGCCGCCTGGATAGCGGCAACCCGAGACACGGCGAGCACGTCGCCCTTGCCGATCGCGCCCGCAGCGATCTTCGAGGCCGTCTCCGACGCCATGTGCACCCGGCATCGGGCAACCGCTCGGCGGTGGGTGGCGTCCTTGGCGGTGACGTCGACCATGCGGGCACGCCCCAGAGGGTCGAGGTGGGTGAACTCGGCAGACATGAGGAGAGAGTCTAGGCAGCGAACCGGCAGGTCAGAGGGGCCCGACGCCGGTCCCGGCCGAGTCGGTCCGGGTCGGGGACGGGCGGGGCGTCATCCGCCGATCTGGCTCATCGACCGGCCGGGACGTACGAAGTCCACACGGGCGATGCGATGACCCGCCCACTTCGTCCCGACCGCGGCTTCGATCACCGCCGCGAGCTCGTCGTCAGGGGCACCGCCCCGGATCACCGCGCGCAGGTCGAACTCATCGAGCGCGAAGAGACACGTGCGGAACTTGCCCTCGGCCGTCACCCGCACCCGATCGCAGTCACCGCAGAAGGGCTCGGTCACGCTCGGGATCACGCCGACGTCACCGATGCCGTCGCGGTAGCGGTAGCGCGCCGCGGGTTCGAGGTGACCGTCGTGGCGGTGGTGGAGCTCGAGCGGGAACACCGCGTCGATGCGCTCGAGGATCTCCGACGCGGGTACCACCTGATCGGGATCCCACGCGCCGTCGGCGTCGAGCGGCATGAACTCGATGAAACGAATCCCGACGCCACGATCACGAGCGAACGCCGCGAGGTCGACGACCTCGGTGTCGTTGACGCCCCGCATGACGACACAATTCACCTTCACTGGATCGAGACCGGCAGCGACCGCCGCGTCGATCCCCGCGATCACCCGGTCGAGCTCGTCCCGCCGGGTGAGGTGGGTGAAGACGTCGCGGCGCAGGCTGTCGAGCGACACGTTGACCCGTCGCAATCCGGCGGTGGCGAGCTCGGCGGCGACGTCAGGAAGCCGTACGCCGTTCGTCGTCATCGCCAGGTCGACGCCGAGCGGCTCGAGGAGCTCGAAGAGCCGAGCCAGTCCGGCTCTCACGGTCGGTTCTCCGCCGGTGATCCGGACACCGGTGAACGACCACCGTTCGACGCAGACGCGCGCGATCCGGGCCAGCTCCTCATACGAGAGCACCTCGGAGCGCGGCAGCCAGCGCAGGCCCTCTTCGGGCATGCAGTAGGTACAGCGAAAATTGCACCGATCGGTGACCGAGAGTCGCAGATCGCGCACGGGGCGGTCGAAGGGATCGACCAGCGGGGACGGAGAACCCATCGCGCCAGCGTACGCCCGGCCGTGAGACTTCCGCCCACGCCCCCGGATCCCCGAGACGGGGCGGCCCCTCGACGCGGTTGGGCCGATCGCCCCATGACCGTGCCGACCCGTGGTGGTTCAATTCGTTGTGGAGCCGGGCTCGAGGCCCGGCGGGGACGCGTTGATCCGCAGGCCGAGTTGGTCGCCGAGAGCCTGCGGGGAGCGAGGGCGAAACCGGCCCCACACACCACCCATCGACGGAGGGAAGTGGGGATGCGGTCTCGTCGCATCGCAGTGTGGACGGCGAGCGTCGCCGTGGCGGTCGCCGCGATCGGCGGTACCGCCGCCGCGGCTGTGACCACCAACTCCACCACCGGTGCCTACGTGACGTGTTCGACCGCGGCCGAGACCCACGGCGACGTCACCATCTCCGCGGCCCGGACCGAACGGGGCACCACGACCCCGGATACGGCGCCCGACGAGACCTGCACGGTCACCGAGTAGCGGCTCGTCACGTCAACCACCAGTTCGCGCGGGAGGCTCGGGCTTCCGGGGGCCACTTGGGGGTGCCCCCGGAAGTCCGTATTCCATCTCGGGTCAGCTGGAGGAAACCGCCGTGGCGACCGGTGCGACGGGACGCAGGAGCATCACCCGCACCGTGTCGCCCGCGTCGATCCCATCTCCGTCGGCGAGGAGCGCGAGCCCGTCGGCGGTAGCCATCGTGGACAGCGCGTTGCTCGCCTGAGCGCCGGCCCGCGTCGCCCGGTAGCCCCCGGCGGCGTCGAGGTGCACGTGGACCCGGTCGAGATGCAGCTTTCCGTCGCGTCGGCGGGGCATCGCCTCGGCCGCGGTCGCCGCGACGATCGGGCGGTGGCGCGCCGCGTGACCCGACATCTTGAGCAACGCCGGGCGGGCAAAGAGCTCGAAGCTCACCAGGGAGCTCACGGGATTGCCCGGTAGGCCGAACACCGGTGTGCCGCCGACGACGCCGAACGCGAGCGGCTTGGCCGGTCGGATCGCCACCTGGGACCAGACCAGCGCGCCGAGCCGGTCGAGCGCGGCCTTCACGTAGTCGTAGTCACCGACCGAGACGCCCCCGCTCGTGAGCAGTGCGTCACACGTCGCGATCCCTCGCTGCAGACGGGAGACGATCAGCGCCTCGTCGTCACGCGCCACACCGAGGTCGACGGGCTCACAGCCCGCTTCGGCCGCGAGCGCGAGGAGCATCGGCCGGTTCGAGTCGCGGATCTCACCCGGCGCGAGTGGGCGAGGCCCGTCCACGAGCTCGTCGCCGGTCGACAGGACACCAACACGGGCGCGGCGCCACACCGAGACCTCGCTGATCCCCAGGGTCGCGAGGACGCCGATGTGCGCGGGGCCGAGGACGGTCTCGGGCTCGAAGACACGATCACCGGCGCGAACGTCGCCACCGGCGTCTCGGATGTGATCGCGTGTCCGCGCGGGTGCGCGCACCGCGACACCGTCCGCGCCGGCGCGTTCGGTACGTTCCACCATCACGATCGCATCCGCGCCGGGGGGCATGGGCGCGCCGGTCATGATCCGAATCGCTTCTCCCGGGCCGACAGCAACGGTCGGGGCACGACCTGCGGGCAGCTCCCCGACGACGTCGAGCCGGGTCGGCGTCTGCTCGGTCGCCGAGGCCGTGTCCTGCGCCCGCACCGCGTAGCCGTCCATGGCGGTGTTCGCGAACGGTGGCACGTCGTCGCTCGCAACGACGGACTCGGCCAGCACCGCACCGGCCACATCGGCCAACGGTCGGCGCTCGGTGTTCAGGCGCGACACCGCGTCGAGAACTTCGGCTTGCACCTCACCGACGGGCCGCAGCGTCACGACCGCACGCCCAGTCGACGGTAGGTCAACCGAGGTTCCGTCGGTGGACGAGATCGACGAGGTAGCGCGCGAGATCCGGGCCGATGTCGGGCCGATCGAGGGCGAGCTCGATGTTCGCGTAGAGAAAGTCCAGCTTCTGGCCGATGTCGTACCGACCGTGCTCGAACACCCGGCCGTAGACGCTCTGGGTCTCGAGCAACAAGCCGATCGCGTCGGTGAGCTGGAGCTCGCCGCCGGCGCCCGGCTCGATGCGGCTGAGCGCTTCGAAGATCTCGGGGGTGAACACGTACCGGCCCATGACCGCGAGGTTCGACGGCGCGTCCTGCGGCTCCGGCTTCTCGACGATGGAGTGCACCTCGACGAGACCCTCGTCGAAGGCGCTCGAGCTGACGCAGCCGTACGACGAGATCCGATCGGGCGGAAACTCCTTGAGGGCGATCACCGATCGGCCGTAGCGCTCGTTCACGTCGAGCATCGAGCGGAGCAGCTGCGAGTCGTCCACCATGATGTCGTCACCGAGCAGCACCGCGAACGGTTCGTCACCCACGTGGTCGCGCGCCACCGACACCGCGTGGCCGAGCCCGTGCGGATCACGCTGGCGGATGAAGTGGATGTTCCCCAGCTCGGACGTCTCCTGGACCTCCTTCAGCAGCTCGTGCTTACCCTTGCGTTCCAGGTAGAACTCGAGCTCGAAGGCGCGGTCGAAGTGGTCTTCAATCGCGCGTTTGCCGCGACCGGTGATCACGAGGATGTCAGTGAGCCCCGCCCGCACGGCCTCCTCGACGACGTACTGGATCGAGGGTTTGTCGACGACCGGCAGCATCTCCTTCGGCAGGCTCTTCGTGGCCGGGAGGAAACGGGTGCCGAGCCCCGCAGCGGGAATGACGGCCTTGCGCACCTTCTGGGTCCTGCTCATGGGTACTCCGAACCTCTGCTCATCCGACGTGCAACCTAGAGGCTGTGTCGGCGCCCGTCAGCGCCGCCTTGACCCCCGGCGGTCGGGGTCCACCGCCCGGGCACAACCCGGCGGGGCTACGTCGCGTCGCGCTCGCCGGGCGGGAGCGTGGGCTCATCACCGCGCGCGAGCCGGCGCAGGTTCGCACCGTGCCGGGCCACGATCACGATCGCGAGCACCGCCACCACGACCACCTCGGTCCGGCCGTGACCGGTGAGCCAGGCCAGGATGGGGAACGCCACGGTGCACAGCAGCGAAGCGATCGACGCGCGGTGCAGCACGCGAGCGACCAGGAACCAGTCGATCGCCAGCCCGGCGACGATCCATGGGAACAACACGACGAGCGCTCCGCTCGCCGTCGCGACGCCCTTGCCCCCCTTGAAGCGCCGCGTCATGGGGAAGACATGGCCGGCGACGGCCGCGAGCCCGAGCGCCAACGCGCCCACCGGGCCCGCCGCCGCGAGACCGATCCCGGCGGCGATCGTCCCCTTGGCGACATCGGCGACGAGGACCAGGATGCCGGCTTTCCAGCCCAGCAGCCGGGTGACGTTCGACGCCCCAGGGTTTCGGGAACCCTCCGCCAGCACGTCATGGCCGCCGGCGCGCGCGACGAGGATGGCGCTCGGAAACGTGCCGAGGAGGTAGGCAGGGACCACCAGGAGCGAGATCGGCAACAGCGCGACGGCGAGCATGCGGCCCAATCTTGGCGCGATTGCGGGCCCCGGCCGCGGCGTCGACAGAGAGGGCGACGCGATATCCTCTGGCACTCGCCCGCGGTGAGTGCCAGAGGGTGGCCACCACCGACGCACGACCGGAGCTCCGATGCCGACCTACGAGTATGCGTGCAGCAAGTGCGACGAGCACTTCGACGTGTTCCAGCCGTTCTCGGAAGAGCCGTTGAAACGCCATCGCGGATGCGGCGGGAAGCTCTCGAAGGTCCTCGGTTCGGTCGGAATCGTCCTCAAGGGCTCGGGCTTTTACAAGACGGACAGTCGCAGCGGGTCGTCCAAGCCTTCTGCCGGCCGCGAAGCATCCGGGTCGGGCAACGGCTCCTCGTCGGACACGGAGTCGACATCATCGGGATCGACGTCCGACGGGGGCACGAAGGACACCGAGAGCTCCGGTGGCTCGTCGTCGGAGAAGTCGTCGGACAAGCAGAAGCCGTCCTCCAGCTCTCCCGGTTCGAGCTGAGCGCTACGGCCTCTGGCGCGGCCCTGTTCCTGCCGCTCGACTCCCGGTAGCCTCACTTCCAGCTTCCCCCGGCGGCTTCCCCTCTCCGTCCTGAGACCCGGCGCGTCCGTTCGGTCGTGCCCGAAGGGGGAACTCCCGTGTTTCGCCGTTCACCTCGTGCCGTCCTGCTCTGGTGCGCCGCCGCGGTCGCGATCGCGACTGCCCTGACCGTCGGTGGGACGCTTGCCTCGCTCCATCGCCAAGACACGCGTTTCGGGCGCATCGTCTCGCTCGTGGTGGCCCGCCACGACCTTGCCCTGGGTACGACGGTCACCGCCGACGACGTCACCGTCGTCCGAGCACGCGGCGGCGCTCGCCCGCCCGGTGCCATCGATGCTCCGGAGCGAGCCGACGGCCGAACGGTGGCCGTCCCCGTGCTCGAGGGCCAGGCAGTGACCACCCGCCACCTCGCCGCCCGATCGCGAGACGGCTCCGACGGGATCGTCGCTCCGGGCCGGCGGGCCATGCGCATCACCGTCGATGACGCGCCGCGGCTGGCTGCGGGCGATCATGTCGACGTCTTCGTGACCTTCGATCCCGCGCTCCTCGGCACAGAGGTGGACCCCACGTTGACCGTCGCCGACGCGGTACCGGTGCTCGCCGTCGCCGGTGGTGCAGCCGACGATGCCGGTGCAGCCGCCGGTATGCGCACCACCGGCGTGACCCTCATGGTGACGACGCGCGACGCACCCCGGGTGGCCTACGCGACCGCGAACGGTGTTCTCGCGCTCGCGCTCGTCCCACCCGAGGACGCGCGCCGGGTCGCGCGAGCCGATGCCTCCTCGACTCGTTGACGGTCGCGGGGGATACCCTGGCACTCCATGATCGAAGCAGTGGTGTTCGACTACGGTGGGGTGATCTCGAGCCCCTTGTTCCGTGGCATCGGAGCGTTCGAGGCCACGAGCGGCTACCCGCGCGGGTCGCTGCTGCGCCTCCTGTTCGGCGAGGTGACATACGTCGGCGTCGAAGGCCGCGCGGTCGCGGAGTCACTCGACGACGAGAGCCCGGCCGATGACGGCCGCCAGGATCATGACTGGCATCGGCTCGAGCGGGGCGAGATCGACTTCGCGACCTACTTCGTGGGCCTCCGAGACCGGGCGCCCGCGATCCTCGGCCGGGACCTCGACGTGGGCGCCTACGAGCGGTTCATGACGTCATCGGCGCCCGGCGTGCAGTGGCCGGTCGTGCACCGCATCCGAGAGCTCAAGACGACCGGGCTCAAGCTCGCGTTGCTCACCAACAACATCGCAGAGTTCAGCGACCACTGGCGGGCGACGTTCCCAGTCGACGAGCTGTTTCCCATCGTCGTCGACTCCAGCGCGGTGGGACTCCGCAAGCCCGATCCGGCCATCTACCTGCTGACGCTCGAACAGGTCGGAACCACGCCCCAGGCAACCGTGTTCCTCGACGACAACGCCGACAACGTCCGCGCCGCTCACACCCTCGGGATGGAGACGGTCCACGTCGGCGAAGACCCGTGGGCGGCAGTGGACGAGCTCGACGCGATTCTCGACCGTCGCGGCGTCTCACCGACCTGAGCGGGCCAGGATGCACTCGACCGGCTCCCCAGGCGGTCGGTGGGTCAGGGGTCGGTCAGGCGCCGCTCATCTGCATCTCACCGATCACGAGGGTGAGCCCCGCAGCCGACCCGGGCAGCCAGCAGAGATCACCACCGATCTCGACCAGGTCCAACAAGATCCGCGGCAGCGTGGACGCGATCGTGACTTCCCGCACGGGCTCGGCAAAGGCACCGCCGCGCACGCGCAATCCCTCCGCACCCACCGAGAAGTCTCCGCTCACCGGGTTGGTTCCCGAATGCAGCCCGCTCACCGACTGTACGTACAACGCGTCGCTCGCGCCCGCGATGATCTCGTCCTGGCGACGCGCCCCCGGGGCAAGGTGCAGCGCTCGTGCGCCGACACCGGGGGGCGACTTGTAGCCGGCCCGGACCGCAGCGGCGGTCGTCGCTACTCCCGACCGACGGGCCGAGTGCGTGTTGTGCAGGAATCCGCGCAGCGTGCCGTCCACCACGAGCTCGTTGCGGCGCACCGGGACACCTTCGGCGTCGTGCGTCGCAGCACCGAACGCGTCAGGAACCGTGGGATCGTCCACCAAGGTGACCGACGAAGCCGCGACGACCTCACCGTCACGTCCCACGAACATCGACCGGCCCTTGGCGATCGCCTCTCCGCTCAACGCGGAACCGACGAGACCGAGGATCGCACGGCTCACGAGCGGGTCGAGTATCACCGGCAACCGGCACGACTCAGGTTGGGTCGCGCCCAGGAGCCGCGTCGCTCGCGTTGCCGCATCGGTCGCCGCGGAGCCGACATCGAGATCTCCCGGAACGCGACCGACCGAGAACCCATACCCGGTCTGGGTGTCGTCGCGGTCGCCGGCAAGCGCCGACGTCGACACCGACGCGACGCACCGGCGAGTCGATGCCTCGACGCCCAGCGAGCTCGCGACCGCGGCTTGGATCGCGGTGTCGGCGTACTCGGCCGACTCGACACCCCGCACGCGGGGGTCTGCCGCACGCGTGGCCCGCTCGACGTCGAGCGCGAGGGCCACCTTGTCGGCGACGGGCACGCGCAGCAGCTCCTCGCGCCACAGGTCCAGATCGGGCGGCTCGACACCGGCGAAGTCGTCCGGCGCGACCAGGCCGGCG
>Ga0075530_1000820_pt1 | contig 14850 bp, 14 predicted proteins | sample NGEPerD_2_FD_75101 | JGI IMG/M metagenome (GOLD analysis project Ga0075530, IMG submission 75101) | Arctic peat soil microbial communities from the Barrow Environmental Observatory site, Barrow, Alaska, USA - NGEE PermafrostL1-D | ecosystem: Environmental > Terrestrial > Soil > Wetlands > Peat ...
CTAGCCCCGGGTGTCCGCCAGATGAACACCTGGCGGGTCAGGGAGTGGTCACGTTTCGGATACGCCTGCCGCGTGGCCGAGGCCCGGCGGCGACCCGCAGCAGGAGCGAGAGGTCGACGTCGCGCAGGGAGGCGACCTTGGTGCGTCCGGCTGCGTCGGGGATGGGCACCAGGTGCGGGATGGCGATCGTGGCCACTCCCGCTGCCTCGGCCGACGCAAGCCCGGTGGTGGAGTCCTCGATGGCCACGCACCGGCCAGGGGAGGTTCCTAGGAGCTCTATCGCCCGCAGGTACGGCGCCGGGTGCGGTTTGCCGTCGTCCACCTGGTCCCCGGTCACCACCACATCGAAGGTGTCCGGCGGCACGTGGGCGAGCACGGCGTGCGCCAGCGGGGTCCACGACATCGTCACCAGAGCGCAGCGCACCCGGGCCTCGACGAGTTCCGCCAGCAGCTCTCGTGCACCCGGCCGCCACGGCAGCTGCTCGGCCACCCGGTTCACCACGTGCGCCTGCAGGATGTCGATGATCTCGCCGGCGGGCAGGTCGATACCACCGTCACGCTGCAGGAACGCAGCCGAGACGGGGAGGGGGTTGCCGACGAGCGACCGGGCCTGCTCCGCCGTCCAGGTGCCGCCGTGGGCCCCGACCAGCGCCTGCTCGGCCTCCATCCAGAAGGGCTCGGTGTCGACGATGGTGCCGTCCATGTCCCAGAGGACCGCCTCGAGGGCAGGGCCGGCGGCGGCGCTCACGTCGCGTTGAAGTACTTCGCCTCGGGGTGGTGCACGACGATGGCGTCGGTGGACTGCTCGGGGTGCAGCTGCAGCTCGTCAGAGAGCGTGACGCCGATGCGCTCCGGGCGCAGCAGCTGGACGAGCCCCGAGCGGTCCTCGAGGTTCGGGCAGGCCGGGTAGCCGAACGAGTACCGCGAGCCGCGGTAGCCCTGCCGCAGGATGCCCGGGAGTTCCGGGTCGTCGTCCGGGGCGAAGCCGAGCTCGGCGCGGGCGCGCGCGTGCCACAGCTCCGCCAGCGCCTCCGTCAGCTGGACCGACAGGCCGTGCAGCTCCAGGTAGTCGCGGTAGGCGTTCTTCTCGAACAGCTCGGCGGTCGCCTCCGCGATCCGCGCGCCCATCGTGACCAGCTGGAACGAGACGACGTCCGGCCGTCCCTCAGTCTCGACCTCCTCGCGCGACCGGAAGAAGTCCGCCAGGCAGAGGCGGCGGTCCCGCCGCTGCCGCGGGAACGTGAAGCGCATCCGCTCGGCGCCGAGGACGGGTTCGGCTGTGCCCTCCTTGAGCTCCCCGATGACGAGGTCCTGCCCCTCCGACCAGCACGGGAAGTAGCCGTAGACCACGGCGGCCTCCAGGAGGGACTCGGTGTGCAGCCGCTCCAACCACATCCGCAGCCGGGGACGCCCGTCGGTCTCCACCAGCTCCTCGTAGTCCGGACCGGCTCCGCCGCGCGTGGGCTTGAGCCCCCACTGCCCGAGGAACGTGGCCCGCTCGTCGAGGTACGCGACGAAGTCGGCTGTCGACACCCCCTTGACGACCCGGTCCCCCCAGAACGGCGGGGTGGGGACGTCGACGTCGCGCGCGACGTCGGAGCGGGCGGCCGGCGCGTCCGCCGCCTCCTCCGGCTGCGCGACCTTGCGCACCCGGCGCGGACGCAGGGCCGGCAGGTGCTCGCCGACCGCCGCGCCGGGGGTCTGCCGCGCCGTCGCGACCGCGTCCATCAGGCGCAGCCCCTCGAAGGCGTCACGGGCGTAGCGCACCTCGCCCTCGTAGATCTCGGCGAGGTCGTTCTCGACGTAGGCCCGGGTGAGGGCGGCGCCGCCGAGGAGCACCGGGAACCGCGCGGAGATGCCGCGGGAGTTCATCTCCTCGAGGTTCTCCTTCATCACGACGGTCGACTTGACCAGCAGGCCGCTCATCCCGATGGCGTCCACGGCGTGCTCGTCCGCCGCCCGCAGGATCTCGTTGATCGGCTGCTTGATCCCGATGTTGACCACGTCGTAGCCGTTGTTCGACAGGATGATGTCGACGAGGTTCTTGCCGATGTCGTGCACGTCGCCCTTCACGGTGGCCAGCAGGATCTTCGCCTTGGCCTGCCGCACGCCCTCCGACATCGCCTCGATGTGAGGCTCGAGGTGGGCGACGGCCGCCTTCATCACCTCGGCCGACTGCAGGACGAAGGGCAGCTGCATCTCGCCGCGACCGAACAGCTCACCGACGACGCGCATGCCCTCGAGCAACCGGTCGTTGATGATGTCGAGGGGGCTCTGCCCGCCCTCCAGCGCCTCGTCGAGATCCTCGGTCAGTCCCTGGCGCGCGCCGTCGATGATCCGCCGGGACAGTCGCTCACCCAGCGGCAGCGCGGCGAGCTCGGCGGCGCGGTCGGCACGCACCGACGCCGCATCGACACCCTCGAACATGTCGAGCAGGGCCTGCAGCGGGTCGTAGGTGATGTTGCCGTCGTCGTCGTACCTCCGACGGTCGTAGACCAGGTCGAGCGCAACCTGCCGCTGGTCCTCCGGGATCTTCGCCACCGGCACGATGCGCGCGGCGTGCACGATCGCCGAGTCGAGGCCGGCCTTGACCGCCTCGTGCAGGAAGACCGAGTTGAGGACGACCCGCGCCGCCGGGTTCAGCCCGAACGAGATGTTGGAGACGCCCAGGGTGGTCTGCACCTGCGGGTAGCGCTTCTTGAGCTCGGAGATGGCCTCGATCGTCGCCAGACCGTCGCGCCGGGTCTCCTCCTGCCCGGTGGCGACCGGGAACGTCAGGGTGTCGACGATCACGTCGTGCACCGCCATCCCCCACTTGCCCGTCAGGTCGTCGATGATCCGGCTGGCGATCGCCACCTTCTTCTCCGCCGTCCGCGCCTGCCCCTCCTCGTCGATGGCCATCACCACGACGGCCGCCCCGTGCTCGCGCACCACGGGCATCACGCGGGCGAACCGGCTCTCCGGCCCGTCGCCGTCCTCGTAGTTGACGGAGTTGACGATGCTGCGGCCGCCGACCAGCTCGAGTCCGGCCTCGATCACCGGTGGCTCCGTCGAGTCGATCACCAGCGGCAGGGTCGAGCTGGTGGCGAGCCGGCTGACGACGGACTTGACGTCCGCGACGCCGTCCCGACCGACGTAGTCGATGCAGACGTCGAGCAGGTGGGCGCCGTCCCGGGTCTGGTCGCGGGCGATCTCCACGCACGACTCCCAGTCGCCGGCCAGCATCGCGTCACGGAAAGCCTTGGAACCGTTGGCGTTCGTCCGCTCGCCGATCGACAGGAAGCTGGCGTCCTGGCGGAAGGGCACATGGGCATAGAGGCTGGCGACCCCGGGTTCGGGCCGCGGCCGACGGGCCTTGAGCTCCCGGCCGCGCAGGCGCTCGACGACCTTCGCCAGGTGCTCGGGCGTCGTGCCGCAGCACCCACCGACGAGGGAGAGCCCGAACTCGGACGTGAAGGTGTCGTGAGCGTCGGCCAGCTGGTCCGGGGTCAGGGGGTAGTAGGCGCCGCCCTTGCTCAGCTGCGGCAGCCCGGCGTTCGGCATCGCAGTGACCGGGGTGCGGGCGTGCCGCGACAGGTGCCGCAGGTGCTCGCTCATCTCGGTCGGCCCGGTGGCGCAGTTCAGGCCGATGGCGTCGATGCCCAGCGCCTCCAGCGCCGTCAGCGCGGCACCGATCTCGCTGCCCAGCAGCATCGTTCCCGTCGTCTCGACGGTGACCTGCACGACGATCGGCGCCTCGATCCCGGTGGCCGTGATCGCACGTCGGGCGCCGACGACCGCAGCCTTGGCCTGCAGGAGGTCCTGGCTGGTCTCCACCAGCAGCGCGTCGACTCCCCCGTCGAGCATGCCGGTCACCTGCTCGGCGTAGGCATCCCGCAGCACCGCGTAGGGCGCGTGCCCCAGGCTCGGGAGCTTCGTGCCGGGGCCCATCGAGCCCAGCACCCAGCGGTGGTGGTCCGGGGTCGACGCGGCGTCGGCCGCCCGGCGGGCCGTGACGGCACCGGCGTGCGCGAGCTCACGGATGCGGTCGCTGATGCCGTACTCGGCGAGGTTCGGCAGGTTGGCACCGAAGGTGTTGGTCTCGACGCAGTCGACACCGACGTCGAGGTAGGCGGCGTGCACCGACTCGACGATGTCGGGTCGGGTCACGTTGAGGACCTCGTTGCAGCCCTCGTGGCCCTCGAAGTCGTCCAGGGAGGGGTCGGCGGCCTGCAGCATCGTCCCCATCGCGCCGTCGGCGACCAGGACCCGGGAGGCGAGGGCAGTCATGAAGCTCATCGGGGGCGAGTCTAGGCGCGCTGCCGCTGGGTGCCGCTTCACCGACCGTAGGCTGGACGGATGAGTGAGCCGTTGCCGTCCCTGCGTGCCCCGGTGGTGCTGGCCGCCTTCGAGGGCTGGAACGACGCCGGGGAGGCCGCGAGCGGTGCCGTGGCGCACCTGCACCGCGTGTGGGGGGCCCAGCCGATCGTGGCGTTCGACCCGGAGACGTACCACGACTTCCAGGTCAACAGACCAGTGGTGCGCTTCGACGACGACGGCCGACGGCGCATCACCTGGCCGACCACCCGGCTCAGCTGGGCGAGCCCCCCCGGCTCGGACCGCGACGTGATCCTCGTCCGCGGGATCGAGCCGTCGATGCGCTGGCGGACCTACACCGACGAGATCCTCGGCCACGTCTCGCGCCTGCGGTCCTCGATCCTGGTCACGCTCGGCGCCCTGCTCGCCGACGTGCCGCACACGCGCCCGATCCCGATCTCGTCCACGACGGACGACTCGGAGCTGCTGGCCTCCCTGTCGCTCGAGCAGTCGCGGTACGAGGGGCCCACCGGCATCGTGGGTGTCCTCCAGGACGCCGCCACGCTGTCCGGGTTGCCGGCCCTGTCGCTGTGGGCCGCCGTCCCGCACTACGTGGGCCACTCCCCCTCCCCGAAGGCGGTTCTCGCCCTCCTGGCCAGGGTGGAGGACGTGCTGGAGGTCTCGGTACCGCTCGAGGACCTCGCCGCGGAGGCGGAGGCATGGGAGCACGGCGTCGACGAGCTCGCCGGCGAGGACGAGGAGATCGGCGAGTACGTCCGCCAGCTCGAGCAGGCCAAGGACACGACCGACCTGCCGGAGGCCACCGGCGAGGCGATCGCCCGCGACTTCGAGCGGTACCTGCGGCGCCGCGGCGACGGCCCGGGTGGCCAGCAACGTCCTTCCGCCTGACCCACCCCTCTCCCCCTGTTGATCAAGGACTTCATGCCCGCTCGGCGAGCATGAAGTCCTTGATCAACACGGGTTGGGGGTCGTTGCGGTGAGCGGTCAGAGGCGGACGCCGAGGAGGGCGCTGGCGGCGCGGGAGATGACGCCCGGTGCGCCCTCGTCGTCCCCGCCGCGCGTGACCTGCTCGTGCGCCCAGCGGTCGATCGCCGTCAGCGCCGCCGGGGCGTCGAGGTCATCGGCGAGGCGCTCGCGGACGCGGGTCAGCGTCGCGGTGGCGTCCGGGCCGCCGTTGCGCGAGACCGCGTCCCGCCACCGCTCCAGCCTCGATCCCGCTGCGGCCATGCTCTGGTCCGTCCAGTCCCAGTCGTCGCGGTAATGGTGCTCCAACAGGGCGAGCCGGATCGCCATCGGGTCGACGCCGCCGGCCCGCAGCCTCGAGACGAGCACCAGGTTGCCCTTGGACTTGCTCATCTTCGCCCCGTGGAGGCCGACCATCCCGGCGTGGGCGTACGTCCGCGCGTACGGCGCCCGACCGGCGAGCACGTGGGCGTGCGACGCGCCCATCTCGTGGTGCGGGAAGGCCAGGTCCGACCCGCCGCCCTGGACGTCGAACGGTTGCGGCAGGTACGTCCGCGCGATCGCGACGCACTCGATGTGCCACCCGGGGCGGCCGGGGCCGAGCGGGCCGCCGTCCCAGCAGGGCTCGCCCTCGCGCTCGGTACGCCACATCAAGGCGTCCAGCGGGTGCCGCTTGCCGTCACGCTCGGGATCTCCGCCCCGCTCCCCGAACAGCGCCGTCATCTGCTCGGGGTCCAGGTTCGCGACCCCACCGAATCGCGGATCGCTCGAGACGTCGAAGTAGACGTCGCGCTCGTCACCCACGCGATAGGCGGCGCCGGCGTCGAGCAGCCGGGTGACGGCGTCCACCACCAGGGGCACCGTCTCGGTGGCGCCCAGGTAGACATCCGGCGGGATCACGCCGAGCGCGGTCATGTCCTCGCCGTACAGGGCCGTCTCGCGCGCGGCCAGGTCGCGCCAGTCCACACCGGTCGCCGTCGCCCGCTCCAGCAGCGGGTCGTCGACGTCGGTGACGTTCTGCACGTACGTCACCGAGTGTCCGGCGTCGCGCCACGCCCGCTGCAGCAGGTCGAACGCGACGTACGTCGCGGCATGGCCGATGTGGGTGGCGTCGTAGGGCGTGATCCCGCACACGTACATGGTCGCCGTCGGGCCGGTCGTGGTCGGTCGCAGCTCGCCGCTGACGGTGTCGTGCAACCTGACGTCGAGGCCCTTCCCCGGCAGGCGCGGAACCTCGGGGCCGGGCCACTGCTTCACGGTCGCGACCCTACCCAGCCCGACTCCTGCTGCGTGTCCCACCTCTCGGGTGCCCGCCAGACGTGGGACACGCAGCAGACGTCAGAAGGGGGGCCAGGGGATGGCGGCGTCGTCGCGACGTGGCCGGGGCAGCACGCGATCGCGCAGGAGGCGGGAGACGCGCGTCCGCAGGGCACCGACCTCGACCGGAGAAAGCAGGTCCGCCAGCTCGGACGCCAGCGACCCGTCCAGGGCGGCGGCGCACCGCTCGAGCCGCTCGACGCCGCACGGGGGGAGCGCGCCACCCCGCCACCCCCACAGGACCGTGCGCAGCTTCGGTTCGTCGTGCAGCACCAGGCCGTGGTCCACGCCGAAGAGCGCCCCGCCCGCACCCCGCAGCACATGACCACCCTTGCGGTCGGCGTTGTTCGCCACCACGTCGAACACGGCCATCGACTTCAGGCCGTCGTCGTCGCGGTGGACGAGCGAGACCGGTTGCCCGTCCCCGCCGTAGGCGTCGAGCACCCGCAGCCATCCCTCGGGCACGGACCCGGCGGGGACGACGTCGACCAGTCCGGCCCCCGGCTGCGCGGCCAGGTCGTCCGCCGGGTCGGGGTGGATCCACAGCTGCACGCTGCCGACACCGAACGGCCCGTCACGCAGCACGGTCGGCGGCACGACGTGCCACCCCCCGGCCTCGGACAGCACGAAGGCCGCGACCTCTCGGCGACCGAGCGTGGCCCGGGGGAAGTCCCAGAGCGGCCGCTCGCCCGCGAGCGGCTTGTACACGCACGCCGCGGTGACGCCGTCCAGGGACGCCTCCGCGAACAGCGTGGCGTTGGACGCGTCGACGAGCGCGCCGGCGACCTCGAGATCCCCGTGCGAGATCAGCTCGAGGGCCTCGCCGGGGTGGAGCGGCGTCATGCTGTCAGCGGCGGAAGCCGTTGGCCCTCGGGCAGATGTGACCCTCGGGGTCCAGTGGGTTGGCGCAGAAGGGGCACGGCGGGCGGCCGGCGGCGACCAGGGCGAGGGCACGCTTCGCGAAGGCTCGAGCGCGTGCCCCCGTCAGCGAGACGCGCATCAGCGTCCTCGTGTCGTTGGCGTCCTCGGCGGGGTCGATGCCTTCCAGCTCGACGGCCTCGGACTCCTCCCCGACCTCGAAGCACTCGATCACGACGACCTCGCGGTCGCCGTCCCAGACGAGGCTCATCGTGCCGACCCGGAACTCCTCCTCGATGGGTGTGTCCATCGGGTCCAGGTCCTCGGTGTCGGCCGGCGCGACGGCGGGCACCGGTGCTGCCCCGCCGCTGCGCCGCACGACCTCGTCCAGCAGCTCCTCCACCCTTTCTGCCAGGGCCGAGACCTGCTGCTTCTCGAGGGCGACGCTGACCACCAGCGGTCCCCCGCCGGCCACCGCACCGGCCGGGACGCCGCGCGCCTGCAGGAAGAAGGTGCGCTGACCAACGGGACCGACCGTCCCGGCGACGAACCGGTCCGGCGGGTCGTAGTCGAACACCTGCCGTGGCATGCCGACGACCCTACCCAGCAGGAAGGGCCGGCACGCCCGTGGTCACGTCGCCGGCCCGGAGCCCCCACCCACCGCGGCGTCGGAGCTGCGCTTGCGTCGGCGGCGATCCTTGCGGCTGTCTGCCATGTAGGCGGTGAGGTCGCCGCCGGTGTCGTTGCTCCGAAGGACGAACGGCCGGAGCGGCGTGTACGACACGATCGAGACCGAGCAGGGATCCACCGCGATCCGCTGGAAGGCGTCCAGGTGCATGCCGAGCGCGTCGGCGAGCAGCGCCTTGATCACGTCGCCGTGCGACACGAGGGCCCACACCGCCGACTCCCCGTGGTCGGCGGCGATCCGGGCGTCGTGCTCCCGGACGGCGTCCACCGCCCTCGACTGCACGTTGCGCAGGGTCTCGCCCCCCGGGAACGCGGCGGCGCTGGGGTGGGCCTGGACGACGGCCCACATCGCTTCGGAGGCGAGTGCCTTCAAGGTCTTGCCGGTCCAGTCGCCGTAGTCGCACTCCGACAGCCGCTCGTCCACCACCGGGTCCGTGCGCGGGACCTTCGCCGTCCCGCCCGTCGCCGCGAGCACGTCCGCGGTCTGGCGGCAGCGCTCCAGCGGCGACGTGACCAGGCTGGCGAGCGGCAGGGGCGACATCCGCTCGGCCAAGGCCGACACCTGCGCCCGGCCGGTGTCGTCCAGGTCGACGCCGGGGGACCGGCCGGCCAGCACCCCGCCCGCGTTCGCCGCCGTCCGGCCGTGACGGACGAGCAGGAGGGTCGGCATCCGACCAGGGTAGGTGACCGCGGAGCGGGCATGATGGCGCGGTGATCGTCGATGTCGCGACCTACACCGGCGGACGCCGGTACGGCTGTTCCGACTTCTCGACGGAGCTGGCGACCCGGCGGGACGCCGGCGAGGGCTTCATCTGGATCGGGCTGAAGGACCCGACCTCCGAGGAGTTCGCCCGGGTCCGCGTCGAGCTCGGCCTGCACCACCTCGCCGCCGAGGACGCCGTCAAGGGCCACCAGCGACCGAAGCTCGAGCAGTACCAGCACTCGCTCTTCGTCGTCCTCAAGACGTTGCGGTACATCGAGGCGACGTCGGACGTCGAGACCGGCGAGATCATGCTCTTCGTCGGCGACCGGTTCGTCGTCACGGTCCGCCGCGGTGAGCTCCACCCGCTGGCCGATGTGCGGCGCCGGCTCGAGGAGCAGCCCGCGATGCTCGCCCACGGTCCGGCCGTCGTGCTGCACGCGGTGATGGACGCCGTCGTGGACACGTACACGGCCATCGACGCGGAGCTGCAGGCCGATCTGGACGACATCGAGATCGAGGTCTTCGCCGGCGACCGGCGCGCCGACGCGGCCCGGATCTACGCGCTCAAGCGTGAGGTCCTGGAGTTCCGGCGCGCCGCGGGTCCACTCGTGGAGCCCGCGCGGCGCCTCGCCGAGGACGAGCTTCGTTTCGTGCCGCCGGAGACGCGGCCGTTCTTCCGCGACGTGCACGACCACGTCTTGCGGGTCGAGGAGCACGTCGGCAGCTACGACCGCCTGCTCAGCGACGTGCTCTCGGCGCACCTCGCCCAGGTCTCCGTGCAGCAGAACAGCGACATGCGCCGGATCTCCGCCTGGGTCGCGATCGCCGCCGTCCCGACGATGGTCGCCGGCATCTACGGGATGAACTTCGACCACATGCCCGAGCTGCGGTGGGAGTACGGGTACCTGGCGGTCCTCGTCGTCCTGGCCGTGGCGTGCACCGGGCTGTACCGGGCGTTCAAGCGGTCGGGCTGGTTGTAGGGCTCAGGCGGTGGGCTCGAGGACGCCGGTCAGCAGCAGCACCGCGACGACGGCGGCGAGACCGAGCCGGTAGACGACGAACGGCGTGAACCGGTGGGTCGAGATGTACCGCAGCAGCCACGCGATCACGACGTACCCGACCGCGAACGCGACGACCGTGGCCAGCGCGATCGGCCCCCAGGCCACCGGCTGAGGGTCGTCGCTGACCTTGCCCAGCTGGTAGAAGCCCGAGCCGAGGACCGCGGGGATCGCCAGCAGGAACGAGTACCGGGCCGCGGACTCGCGCGTGTACCCCATCAGCAGCCCGGCCGCGATCGTCCCACCCGACCGCGAGACCCCCGGGATCAGCGCGCACGACTGCGCCAGTCCGTAGAAGACTCCGTGTCGCCAGGTCAGCCGGTCGAGCGTGCGTTCGTTGCGGGCCGTGAGGTCGGCGAACAGGATCACGAACGAGAAGACGACCAGCATCGTCACCGTCAACCACAGGTTGCGGACGACGGGCCCCTCGATCACGTCAGCGAAGGCGAAGCCGAGGACCCCGATCGGGACCGAGCCGATGATCACCAGCCATCCCATCCGGACGTCGGGATGGCTCTGGGGGACCTTCTTGAACAGGGCACGCACCCATGCCGTGACGATCCGGGCGATGTCGCGGGCGAAGTACACCAGGACCGCCGCCTCGGTGCCCAGCTGGGTGATGGCGGTGAACGCCGCCCCGGGGTCGTCGCCGCCGAACGCCTGGCCGACGATCGACAGGTGGGCGCTGGAGGAGATCGGCAGGAACTCCGTCAGTCCCTGCACCAACCCCAGGACCAGCGCCTCGAACCAGGTCACTCCGCGAGCCCGGCGGCGTCGACCGCCTCCGCGACGGTCCGCAGCGTCGCCGTCCGCGCCTCGAGGTCGCCCGCGAAGCTCGAGACCGACAGGGTCGTGACGCCGGCGTCCGCGAAGGCCTGCAGCCGGTCGCGGATGCGCTCCGGCCCCCCGATCAGCGAGGTGGCGTCGATGAACTCGCGCGGTACCGCCTCGGCGGCCTCCCGGTGCTTGCGGTCGAGGAACAGGTCCTGCACCGTCCTGGCCTCGGACTCGAAACCCATCCGGCAGGCCAGCGCGTTGTAGAAGTTCTTCTCACGGCTGCCCATGCCGCCGATGTACAGCGCCGAGTAGGCCCGGATCGGCATGGCCGCGCGCTCGAGGTCCGCGTCCACGACGACGGGCACGGTCGGGACGACGTCGAACGAGGCCAGCGGGTCGGACGTGTCGACGTCGGCCACGCGCCGCCGTCCGGCGCGGATCGACTCCAGCGACGCCGCGGCGTGCTCGGGGCTGAAGAAGATCGCCAGCCAGCCGTCGGCGATCTCCCCGGTCAGCTCGAGGTTCTTCGGTCCCACCGCGGCCAGGTACAGCGGGATGTGCTCGCGCACCGGGTGCACCGTGAGCTTGAGCGCCTTGCCCGGCCCGTCGGGCAACGGCAGCGTGATGTGCTCGCCGTCCAGCTCCACCTTCTGCCGGGCCAGGGCCATCCGCACGACCTCGACGTACTCGCGGGTCCTGGCGAGCGGCTTGTCGAACCGGACGCCGTGCCAGCCCTCGGAGACCTGCGGCCCGGAGACACCCAGCCCCAAGCGGAAACGCCCGCCCGAGAGCGTGTCCAGCGTCGCGGCCGTCATGGCGGTCATCGCCGCGCTGCGGCCGGGGATCTGCATGATCGCGGTGCCGACGTCGATGCGCGAGGTGTGCGCGGCCACCCACGACAGCACCGTAGGCGCGTCGGATCCGTACGCCTCGGCGGCCCAGCAGACGGAGTAGCCGATCCGGTCGGCCTCCTGCGCGAGAGCGAGGTTGTCGGCGTCGTTGCCGGCGCCCCAGTAGCCGAGGTTCAGTCCGAGCCGCATGGAGCGCGAGCCTAGTGCGTAGCCTCACCCCCCATGGAGCAGCGTTACCTGGGGCGGTCCGGCCTGCGCGTGTCCAGAATCGGGCTGGGCACGATGACCTGGGGCCGCGACACCGACGAGCACGAGGCCGCCGACCAGCTGCGCTCGTTCGTCGACGTCGGGGGCACCTTGGTGGACACCGCGGCCGGCTACGCGGACGGCGCCAGCGAGGAGCTGTTGGGATCGTTGCTCGGCGACGTCGTCCCGCGCGAGGACGTCGCGGTGTGCACGGCGGCGGGGGCCGCGGGCGCCCCGGGCGCCGAGCACGTCGTCGACGCGTCCCGTCGCACCCTGCTGGCGGCGCTGGACACCTCGCTCGCCCGGCTGCGCACCGACCACGTCGACCTGTGGCTGGCCCAGGCCTGGGACCCGTACGTGCCGCTGGAGGAGACGCTGTCGGCGTTGCAGGCAGCGGTCACGTCCGGTCGCGCGCGCTACGTGGGCGTGGCCAACCACCGGGCCTGGCAGCTGGCGCGGACGGCGACGCTCGCCGAGCGGGCCGGCGTCCAGGTCGTCGCCGACCAGGTCGAGTACTCGCTGGTCGAGCGCAGCGCCGAGGCCGAGCTGCTGCCTGCCGCGGCGGATGTCGGCGCCGGCGTGCTCGGCTGGTCGCCACTGGGCCGCGGTGTGCTCACCGGCAAGTACCGCAGCGGGACGCCGGCCGACTCGCGCGCCGCGTCACCGCACTTCGTGGACTTCGTCGAGCCGTACCTCGACGGCCGCTGCCGTCGCGTGGTCGAGTCAGTGGCGACCGCGGCCGACGGCCTCGGCTGCGCGCCGGTCGAGGTGGCGCTGGCGTGGGCCCGGGACGCTCCCGGTATCGCCGGGATCGTGCTCGGCGCCCGGACGGCGGCCCAGCTGCGCGGCGCCCTGGCCGGTGACGACCTGGTGCTGCCGGCGGAGATCCGTCAGGCCCTGGACGACGTGTCCGACGCCCGGCGGGGCTCGAACTCGTAGTCGTCGTCCGGGTCGAGGTCTGCCGCCTCGTCGTCGTGGTCCCCCTCGACATCGGAGATGTCGTCCACCCCGTCGTCGTCCTCGTCGTCGTCGTTGTCTGTGTCTTCTGTGTCTTCGCGCTCGTCCTCCTGGTCGTCGTACAGCTCGAACGGCGTGACCTCGCCGTGCGCGTCGTACAGCGAGTCGTCGTACGTCTCGAAGGCGTCGGCCAGGGTCCGGTAGGCGGCCTCGACCGTGGGGTCGCGTTCGCTGCGGCGGTTCTCGGACGCCGTCAGGTGCGCCTCGAGCGCGGCGACCAGCCGATCGAGCGCGGCACGCGGATGAGTGGTCATGCCACGACGGTATCTGCCCGGGCGGCACAATGGAGAGCGATGAACGACCTCGAGCCCCAGGCCGCCCGCTCCCGGCCAGGTCCCCACTTCGAGTTCCGCGTGATCACCCTGCCCCGGAGCACGTCACGCCATGAGGCCCGCCAGATGCTCACCGAGCAGGCCGAGTACGGGAGGTGGGAGCTGGCGCGCGTCCGGCTCTACGTCGGCGGGGTGCGCAGGGTGTGGCTGCGGCGCCGGATCCTGCGGGTCGACCGCACCGCTTGATCACGGGTCAGCAGGTGCGTAGGAGCCGGTCGAGGACGCGGGTGCCGAACTGGAGCGCGTCGGTAGGGACGCGCTCGTCGATGCCGTGGAACATCCCGGCGAAGTCGAGATCCGGCGGCAGCCGCAGGGGCGCGAACCCGAAGCCGCGGATCCCGAGCAGGCTGAACGCCTTGTTGTCCGTACCACCCGAGAGGCAGTACGGCAGCACCTTCGCCCCGGGGTCCTCGGCCAGCAGAGCGTCGACCATCGTCGCGGGCAGCGACCCGGACATGTCCGTCTCGAGCGCGACGTCGCGGTGCACGACCTCGACGTCGACGCGGTCGCCGGCGAGCTCGCGGATGCCCGCCAGCAGCTCCTCCTCACGGCCGGGCAGGTACCGCGTGTCGATCAGGGCCGATGCCGTGCCGGGGATGACGTTGTGCTTGTAGCCGGCGTCGAGAAGGGTCGGGTTGGAGGTGTTGCGCAGCGTTGCGCCCACCCACCGGGCCGTGGTCCCCAGCACCTGGGTCAGCTGCTCGGCGTCGTGCGGGTCGAGCTCGGTGCCCAGGATCTCGCCGACGCCGTCCAGGAACTCCCGGACGGTGGGCGTGATCTCGACCGGCCAGTCGTGTCGCCCGATGCGGACCACCGCCTCGCACAGACGCGTGACGGCGTTGTCGGTTCCCACCTGGCTGCCGTGGCCGGCCCTGCCGTGGGCGACCAGGCGCAGCCACTGGATCCCCTTCTCGGCGGTCTGCAGGAGGTAGCAGCGCTGCCCCGCGAGGTCGATCGAGAAGCCGCCGACCTCGCTGATCGCCTCCGTGACGCCCTCGAACAGCTCCGCCCGCTCGGCGACGAGGTGGTGCGACCCCTTCAGCCCACCGGCCTCCTCGTCGGCGAGGAAGGCGAAGACCATGTCACGAGGCGGCTTGCGTCCGGCCCGGGTCATCTCGCGCAGGACGGCGAGCATCATCGCGTCCATGCCCTTCATGTCGACGGCGCCTCGACCCCACAGGCAGCCGTCGACCTCGTCCCCCGCGAAGGGGTCGACCTGCCAGTCGTCGGCCCGGGCGGGGACGACGTCGAGGTGCCCGTGCAGCATCAGCGCCTCGCGCCCGGGATCCGTGCCCTCGACCCGAAGCACGACGCTCGCCCGGCCGGGGTCGCTCTCGACGAGCTCCGGTTCCAGCCCCACCTCGTGCAGCAGCGCCATCACGTGCTCGGCCGCCTTGCGCTCGCCCGGGCCGGACCCGTCGCCGTAGTTGGAGGTGTCGAACCTGATCAGGTCACGACACAAGTCGACGACCTCGGCCTCGGCGCGCGAGGGGTCGTCGTCCGGCGCGTTCGGGTCCACCGGCGTCGTCATGCTCGGCACGCTAGCCGAGGGGCCCGGACGGCGGCGGCCCGGCACCGTCTGCGTGCTATCGTCGAGCCCGCCCACGGAGCCCCGCAGAGGGCGATCCGAGGCCACTCGTCCGGGTGGCGGAATGGCAGACGCGCTAGCTTGAGGTGCTAGTGCCCTTTATCGGGCGTGGGGGTTCAAGTCCCCCTCCGGACAC
>Ga0075530_1000821_pt1 | contig 14839 bp, 12 predicted proteins | sample NGEPerD_2_FD_75101 | JGI IMG/M metagenome (GOLD analysis project Ga0075530, IMG submission 75101) | Arctic peat soil microbial communities from the Barrow Environmental Observatory site, Barrow, Alaska, USA - NGEE PermafrostL1-D | ecosystem: Environmental > Terrestrial > Soil > Wetlands > Peat ...
CGCGCCTACCGCGAGCTGCTCGACTCGCCGCGGATGCAGCGGTTGATGAACGAGGGGGCGCGGCCGCAGCGGCTGCTCTGGGCCAGCACCGGGACCAAGGACCCGAACGCCTCCGACGTCCTCTACATCGAGGGCTTCGCCTCGCCCTTCACTGTCAACACGATGCCCGAGCCGACCCTGAAGGCCTTCGCCGACCATGGCGAGGTCGGCGACCCGGTGCCGGCCGACGGCGGCGACGCCGAGAGCGTGCTGGCCGAGTTCGGCCGGGCCGGGATCGACGTGGAGGCGCTCGCCGAGCGCCTCCAGGAGGAGGGCAAGGCGGCCTTCGTCGACTCCTGGGACGAACTCCTGAAGTCGATCGAGTCACAGCTCGGAGCCCGCGCATGACCCAACCACCCCGCTCCGCTGTTCCTTTTCCCGATATAGCGGGGGAAAGGAACAGCGGTGGGTGATCTACGGGCCGGACCGGCCTGGAAGGCGCTCGAAAGCCACCACGCCGAGGTCGCCGACACCCATCTGCGCGACCTCTTCGCTGCCGACCCGGCCCGCGGCGAGCGCCTCGTCGCCGACGGCGCCGGCCTTCACCTCGACTTCTCGAAGAACCGGGTCACCGACGAGACGATGATCCTGCTCGGCGAGCTGGCCCGCGAGCGCGGCGTCGAGGCGCGCCGCGAAGCGATGTTCGCCGGCGAGCACATCAACGTCTCCGAGGACCGCGCGGTGCTGCACGTCGCCCTGCGGATGCCGCGCGAGCGCTCGCTGATCGTCGACGGCGTCGACGTCGTCCGCGAGGTGCACGAGACGCTCGACCGGATGGGCGAGTTCGCCGAGCGGGTCCGCTCGGGCGCCTGGACCGGCCACACCGGCAAGCCGATCCGCAACGTCGTCAACGTCGGCATCGGCGGCTCCGACCTCGGCCCGGTGATGGCTTACGAGGCGCTGCGCCACTTCAGCCATCGCGAGATGACCTTTCGCTTCGTCTCCAACGTCGACGGCACCGACTTCGCCGAGTGCACCCGCGACCTCGATCCGGCGGAGACGCTGTTCGTGATCTGCTCGAAGACCTTCACGACGCTGGAGACGATGACCAACGCCCGCAGCGCCCGCGAGTGGCTGCTGGCCGGGGTGGGCGGCGAGGAGGCGGCGATCGCCAAGCACTTCGTCGCCGTCTCGACCAACGCCGCCGAGGTCGCCGAGTTCGGCATCGACACCGCGAACATGTTCGGCTTCTGGGACTGGGTCGGCGGCCGTTACTCGATGGACTCGGCGATCGGGCTCTCGACCATGCTCGCGATCGGCCCGGCGCGGTTCGCCGAGATGCTCGCCGGCTTCCACGCGATCGACGAGCACTTCCGCGAGGCCCCCCTCGCCGGCAACCTGCCGATGACGATGGGCCTGCTCTCGGTCTGGTACGGCGGTTTCTTCGGCGCCCAGACCTGCGGCGTCTTCCCCTACGACCAGTACCTGCACCGCTTCCCGGCCTACCTGCAGCAGCTGACGATGGAGTCCAACGGCAAGCACGTCACGCTCGACGGCGCCCGCGTCGACTACGACACCGGGGCGATCTTCTGGGGCGAGCCGGGCACCAACGGCCAGCACTCCTTCTACCAGCTGATCCACCAGGGCACGCGCCTGATCCCCTGCGACTTCATCGGCTTCATACAGAGCAACAACCCGCTCGGCGAGCACCACGACCTGTTGATGTCGAACGTCTTCGCCCAGGCCCAGGCGCTGGCCTTCGGCAAGACGGCGGAGCAGGTGCGGGCCGAGGGCACGCCCGAGGGGGTTGTCCCGCACCGGGTGATGGAGGGCAACCGGCCCTCGAACACGATCCTCGCCGAGCGCCTCGATCCATTCACGCTCGGCAGCCTGGTCGCCCTCTACGAGCACAGCGTCTTCACCCAGGGGGCGATCTGGGGAATCGACTCCTTCGACCAGTGGGGGGTCGAGCTGGGCAAGGCGCTGGCCGTCGCGATCGTCCCCGAGCTGCAGTCCGAGGCGGAGCCCGAGCTCTCCCACGACAGCTCGACCAACGCGCTGATCCGCCGCTACCGCCAGGCGAGGCGGCGGGTGTAGCTCATGCCCGGCCCCGACGCGCTCCTGCTCGCCGCGTCGGAGTCGAACCTGCTCGCCGCGCGCCAGATGATGGCGTTCACGCTCGGCTTCCACATCGTCCTCGCCTGCATCGGGGTCGCCTTCCCGGCTCTCGTCCTCACCGCCAACTACATCGGCCTCAAACGCAACGACCCCGACGCGATGCGGCTGGCGCGGCGCTGGTCGAAGGTCGCCGCCGTCACCTTCGCCGTCGGCGCCGTCACCGGCACCGTGCTCAGCTTCGAGTTCGGACTGCTCTGGCCCGAGTTCATGGAGCGCTTCGGCGACGTCTTCGGGATCGCCTTCGCGATCGAGGGGCTGTTCTTCTTCACCGAGGCGATCTTCCTCGCGATCTACATCTACGGCTGGAAGCGGCTGGGCGGCTGGGCCCACTTCTGGTCGGGGGTGCCGATGCTCGTCGCCGGGATCGGCGGCGCCTTCTCGGTGGTGGCCGCCAACGCCTGGATGAACACGCCGCAGGGCTTCACCCTCGACGCCGCCGGCCGGGTGGTCGACACGGCCCCGCTCGAGGTCCTCTTCAGCCCCGCCTGGGTCTACGAGGTGCCGCACATGATCCTCGCCGCCTACATGGTCGCCGGCTTCCTCTTCGCCTCGGTCTACGCGGTCGGGATGCTGAAGGGACGGCGCGACCGCCACCACCGGCTCGGGCTGCTGATCCCGCTGACGATCGCCTGCGCCCTGACCCCGGTGCAGATCTTCGTCGGCGACGTCGCCGCGCGCGGAGTCGCCGACCATCAGCCGGCCAAGTTCGCCGGCTTCGAGTGCATCCAGGAGACCGGCCCCAACCAGACCGAGTACCTGGGCGGGATCTGCACCGAGGACGGGGTCAAGGGGGCGATCGGGATCCCCGGCCTCGACTCGTGGCTGGTCGGCTTCAGCACCGACACCGTGGTCACCGGGCTCAACGACATCCCGCCGGACGAGCGGCCACCGGCCAACACCCTGCTGCTCCTCTCCTTCGACGCGATGGTCGGGATCGGCTTCGCCATGCTGGCACTCGCCGGCTGGCTCGCCTTCGCCTGGTGGCGGCGGCGCGACATTCCCGCGACGCCCTGGTTCCTGCGCGCCGTCTCGATCTCCGGCGTGGCGGCGATCGTCGCCGTCTGGTGCGGCTGGATCGTCACCGAGGTCGGCCGCCAGCCCTGGATCGTGCAGGGCCACATGCGCACCGAGGAAGCGGTGACCGAGGCGGAGGGGATCTGGTTCGTCTTCGCCGGCACGATGCTGCTCTACGCGGCCCTCGGCGCGACCACGATCCTCGTCCTGCGCGGCATGGCGCGGCGCTGGCGCGAGCAGGGCGAGGGCGGCGAGGCGGAAACCCCATACGGCCCGGCGGAGGAGGGGGCGGGACGGTGAGCAAGGCCGATGCCTGCGCCGCGATCCTCTGGTTCGGCGCGACGATGTACGCGGTCTTCGGCGGCGCCGACTTCGGCGCCGGCCTCTGGGACCTGCTGGCCGGCGGCGCCGAGCGCGGCAGCCGGGCGCGGGCGCGGATCCAGCGCTCGATCACGCCGGTCTGGGAGGCCAACCACGTCTGGCTGATCTTCATCCTCGTCGTCCTCTGGACCGCCTTCCCGGAGGTCTTCGCGGCGATCATGTCGACCCTCTACGTGCCGCTGACCCTGGCCGCGCTGGGGATCGTCCTGCGCGGTGCGGCCTTCGCCTTCCGCAAGTCGGTCGAGGGGCTGCCGGCGCGGCGGGCGCTCGGCGCCACCTTCGCCCTCTCCTCGGTGATGACGCCCTTCTTCATGGGCACGGTCGTCGGCGCGATCGCCTCCGGCAACGTGCCCCCCGAGGGCAACGGCGCCGCCTTCTCGAGCTGGCTCGAGCCACTGCCGCTGCTGACCGGGGCGCTGTTCGTCGCCAGCGGCGCCTACCTGGCGGCGATCTTCCTCGTCGCCGACTCGCACCGGGCGGGCGACAGCGAGATGGAGGGCTACTTCGCCGGGCGAGCCCTCGCCGCCGGCCTCGTCGCCGGCGCTCTCGCGGTGCTCGGCCTGGTCGCCCTGCATGCCGACGCGCGGTACGTCTACGAGCGCCTGATCGTCGAGGGGCTGCCGCTGGTGATCGTCTCGATCCTCGCCGGCTTCGGCGTGTTGGCGCTGCTGCTGCGCCGCGGCCGGCGCGGGTTGCGACCGCTGGCGATCGCCGCCGTCGCGGCGGTGATCTGGGGCTGGGGCGTCGCCCAGTTCCCCTACCTGCTGCCGACCTCGCTCGACATCGCCGCCGCGGCGGCCCCGGGCCCGACCCTGACCTCGGTCCTGGTCGTCTTCGCCGTCGCCGCCGTAACCATCCTGCCCGCCCTGGGCCTGCTCTACACGCTCGCCCAGCGCGACATCGTCGGCGAGTCCGGCGAGTAGCGGCCGCCGCGATGGCCGGGCCCGCGATCAAGGCCGTCCTCTTCGATATCGACGGCACGCTGCTCGTTACGGGCGGTGCCGGCGGGGTCGCCTGGCAGCGCGCCTTCGAGCAGCTCTACGGGGTCGAGGCGGACGTCGCCGAGCACACCGACGCCGGCATGACCGACCCCGAGATCGTCAGGATCGTCTTCCGCGAGGTGATCGGCCGGGAGGGGACGCAGGCCGAGCGCGCGCAGGCGATCGGCTGCTACCTCAGGCATCTTCCCGACGCGGTCGCCGAGTCGGCGGGCTACCGGACGATGCCGGGGATAGAACCGCTGCTCGAGCGGCTGATCGATGCCGGCGTTCTGCTCGGCCTCGTCACCGGCAACATCGAGGCCGCCGCCCAGATCAAGCTCGCCCGCGCCCAGCTCAACCGCTTCTTCTCCTGCGGCGGCTACGGCTCCGACTCCCCCGATCGCACCGAGGTGACCAAGGCCGCCCTGTCCCGCGCTGAGATGGTCTCGGGCGGCGCCCTCGGCGACGGTGCCTGCATCTCGGTCGGCGACACCCCGCGCGACGTCAGCGCCGGCCACGGCGCCGGGATCAAGGTGGTCGGGGTGGCGACGGGCAGCTACAGCGTCGAAGAATTGCGCGGGGCCGACGCCGACTGGGCGCTCGCAACTGTCGAGGCCGACTTCCCGACCTAGCTTTGCGTGTGAGTTTCGGGCTGCATTGCAGCCTCAACCTCACACGCAAACTTACCCCAGGGTGCAGCGCGCCTGGTAGATCGAGAGGAACCCGTTCTCGAAGCCGTTGCGCGCCATGCGCAGGTAGAGGCGCCAGACGCGGACTCGTTCCGGTCCGGCCAGGCGGATCGCCTCGTCGAGGTTCTCGTCCAGCCGCCGCGCCCAGTGACGCAGCGTCTCGGCGTAGTCGTCGCCGAACTCCTCGACGTGGCGGGTGTAGAAGCCGGCCCGCTCGAGCGCCAGCAGGACCCGCGAGAGGTGCAGCGGTTCGGCGTCGGGGAAGACGTAGCGCTCGGAGAACGGCCCCGCATCGGGGTCGCTGTGGCGCAGCCGGGCGATGCCGTGGTTGAGTAGCCGCCCGCCGGGCTCGAGCAGGCCGGCCAGGGTCTGTGCGTAGACGTCGATCTGGGCCGCGCCGACGTGCTCGACCATGCCGATCGAGGCGATCGCGTCGAAGCGCTCGCCGGCCAGGTCGCGGTAGTCCATCACCCTGATCTCGACCCGGTCGGCGACGCCGGCCCGCTCGGCCCGCTGCCGCGCCTCCTCCGCCTGCGGCGGCGAGAGGGTGATGCCGACGACGCTTGCCCCGTGCTTCGTCGCCGCCCAGAGCGGAAAGCTGCCCCAGCCGCAGCCGACGTCGAGCACCCGATCGCCCTCCTTCAGCGCCAGCTTGCGGGCGACCGTCTCCAGCTTCTCCTCCTGTGCTGCCTCCAGCGTCTGCGCGCCGCGCGAGAAAATCGCGCAGCTGTAGGTGGTCGATTCGTCGAGGAAGAGCGAGAAGAACTCGTTGGAGACGTCGTAGTGGTGGCGGACCGCCTCGGCGTCGCGCGCCTTGCTGTGTCGCCGGCCGCTCGGCCGCAGCTCGGCCGCCGGGCGACGCGGCGGCCGCTGGATCCCGGCGGCCCGCACCGCCCCCAGCAACAGGCGCCGCTTGTCGGCGCCCTCCAGCGCCGGCGGCTGCCAACCGTCGAGCAGCTCGATCACGGCGTCGATGTCGTCGACCTCGATCTCGCCGCTGACATAGGCGCGGCCGAGGCCGAGCTGCCCCGGCGCCAGCAGGGCGTGGGCCGCGGCCCGCGGCGAGCGCACGTAGAAGGTCGGCCCGTCGCCGTTGCCGGCGGGCAGCTTCGTCCCGTCCCAGAACTCGACCGAGAACGGCCGCTCGGGGATCCGCGCTTCAATCTCTCGGCGCAGCGGCTCGGTGCGGGCGAAGGGCATTGCGGAAACCCTAATGCCAGTGTCGCGGGAGCGCGACCTCCGTTTGAGTTAGGCAGCCCCCACCGCGGCGGCCTCTATGATCGTGAGTTGCATGGCAGCAGAAGCGGGGCCCCTCCCATCCGACATCCAGCCGGTCGCGAACGAGACCCGCGACCGGATCATCACCGGCCTGGTGACGCTGGTCCCCTTCCTCGCGATCGGCCTCGCCGGCTGGCAGGTCTGGGGCAGCGCACTGCACCTGAGCGACGTCTTCCTCTTCCTCGGCATGTACATGCTGACCGGGCTGGGGATCACGGTCGGCTTTCACCGCCACCTCACCCACCGCGCCTTCAAAGCGAAGCCCTGGCTGCACGGCCTGCTGGCGATCTTCGGCTCGGCGGCGATCGAGGGGCCGGTGATCTCCTGGGTCGCCGACCATCGCAAGCACCACGCCTTCTCCGACGAAGTGGGGGACCCGCACAGCCCCCACGTCGACCACGGCCATGGCTGGTCCGGCGCCATGCGCGGCCTCTTCCACGCCCACATGGGCTGGCTCTTCATCCACACCCAGCGCGGCAGCAAGGAACGCTTCGCGCCCGATCTGCTCAAGGACCCGGTGATCGACTGGGTCGACCGCACCTTCATCTACTGGGCGATCCTCGGCCTGCTGATCCCCTTCGCGCTCGGCTGGGTGATCGGCGGCACGATCCTCACCGCGCTCACCGGCCTGCTCTGGGGCGGCCTGGTCCGTGTCTTCGTCCTGCACCACTTCACCTACAGCATCAACTCGCTCTGCCACGTCTTCGGCAACCGCGACTTTGAGACGGCCGACGAGTCGCGCAACCTGGCCCTGATCGCGATCCCGACCCTGGGCGAGGCCTGGCACAACAACCACCACGCCTTCCCGACCTCCGCCACCCACGGCCTCGGCCGCTGGCAGGTCGACGTCTCGGCGATCGTCATCGACGGCCTCGAGAAGACGGGCTTGGTCTGGGACGTGGTCCGGGTTCCGCCGGAGCGGCTCACTGCCAAGTCGCACTAGGGCGCGGCGGACGATTCGTATGAGTCGATCCAGCTGTCGCAGGCTGCGCTGAGCGGGACGACTCGCCGCTCGCCGGCGCGGACCGCGACCAGGTCGCCCAGGTAGGCGACGTCGTCATAGCCGCTGAGGCGCTGCAGGAGGCTCGGCTCGGCGGCGCTGACGGTGAAGCGCACCCGGCCGCCGTCGCCTGCATAGGTCCCCGCCGGCCAGAACTGGCCGTTGTTGGCGAGGCTGATCGTGTTGGGGCGCTGGCCGTCCAGCGCGGGTGCCAGCTCGTGCCGGAAGCCGGGCGCCGAGAGGGTCAGCCCGAATGGCGAGAAGTACTGCAGCGAGAGCCGCCAGCGACCGCGGGGCAGCTCGATCGCTTGCGAGGTGCGCTCGCCGGTGCGCAGTTTGCCACCGGCATCCCAGCCGCCCTTCGGCGCGATCGCGACGTCGGGGAACAGCGAGGCGCGTCCCTCGTTGGAGAGCAGGATGCGGATCTCCGGCGCGACGCAGCCCGCCCAGGCACCGGCGTCGGTCCCCTCGAGCAGCACGTGGCGGTCCTCGGGCGGCTCGCCGGTCCGCTCCCAGAGGATGTAGGAGGGGGTCGCGGCGACCCGCCTGAAGGCGGCGGGCGCCTGGCTGTTCCAGGCGGCCCTGCCGGTGATCACGTAGGGGAAGCGGCCGAGCGTCCCGCGTGAGAAGGAGTCGAAGTCGATCGGGCTGTAGGCGTCGCCGGTGTCGAACGGCTTCTCCGGGTTCTCCTCGACTTCGGGGTCGGGGAACTCGACCAGCGGCACGTGCGTGTCGGCGCCGAGCAGCTCGTAGGCGGCGTAGCGATCCTGGCCGGCGTAGAGCACCGGCTTGCCCTGCAGGATCGGCATAAAAGCGCGCAGCTCGGCCCCGTGTCCGGGCGGGGCGACGGGTGCGTTGCGCAGCGCCAGGAAGCTCGAGTAGGCGGCGCCGCCGACGAAGACGACCGCCAGCGCGCTCCAGCCGAGTCGCACCCAGGGCGCCTTCGGGCTTTGTCCGGCTGGGGACGACGAAGGGCGGACGCGCGGGCCGAGCTCGGCCAGCAGCGGGCGGATCGCGACCAGCATCGCCAGCGGGGCGGCGATCATCAGCGCCTTCGCCTGCGAGTAGTAGCCGCTGGTCGGCAGGGCGGCGAGGTAGAGGAGTGCGCAGGCGGCGAAGCCGAGCGGCACGGCGAGCTCGCGCCGCCGCACCCACCAGGCGGAGCCGGCGAGCATGGCGAGCACGCCGATCGCCCCGGCGAGCCCGGCCAGCTGGACGCCGCCGGGGGCGTCGAGGCGGTAGTTGCCCGCCGGCCAGACGCCGAGCGCCTCGAGCGGTGAGACCGGGCCGTAGGTGTCGGCCCCGGCGACTTTGCTGAAGGTGTCGACGAAGCCGAAGGGGCCGACCAGGGTGCCGGCCACGCCGACCGCCGCCAGCAGCACGATCGCCAGCAGGGTCAGCGGCCGCAGCAGGAAGCGCAACAGCCGTCGCGGCGCCAGCGCCCGCCGCACCGCGGGCAGGGTGAGGCTCCACAGCGCCGCGATCGCGATCGGCCAGGCGAGCCCGGCGAAGCTGTAGGAGAAGAAGATCCCGCCGCCGATCGCCAGCCAGGGCAGCGCAAGGCGCATGCGGTCCCGGCGCCGCAGGTCGACGTTGAGCAGGCCGACAGCGACGGCGAGGACGAAGAGCGCCTCGGCGGTCTCCTTGAAGGTGCCCTGGGCGAAGTAGGAGGCGGCGAGGTAGGGGACGGCGACCATCGTCGCCGCGAGCAGGCGGCGGCCAGGGCCGAAGCGGGGCAGGGCCGCCAGGGCGGTCAGCCCGGTGAGGATGCCGATCGCGAAGATCTGCCCGATGAAGGCCTGCCCGAGCCCGATTCCGGGCACCGCGGCGACGGCGACGGCGAGACCGTGCGGGCCGAGCGGGTAGCCGACCTCGGGCACCGGCCCGGCGCCGCTGCGCAGCCACTCGGCCCAGGCGAGGTGGAGCCCGAGGTCGTTGTTGAGCCCGACGCCGAGCAGTCCCCAGCGCCCGCTGATCGCAAACGGGATCGAGAGCACCAGCGCGATGCCGATCGCCACCGGCAGGCCCTGGCGCAGCGCCTCGCGACCGCCCTCGCCGCGCCCGGCGACGAGGATCGCGGCGGCCGCGACCAGCAGCAGGATCAGCCCGAGGGTCGCCGAGGTGCCGTGTCCGGGGGCGCGGGCGAGGACGCCGGTCACGGTCAGCACGGCGCCGAAGCCGACCGCCGGCTCCAGCCAAGACCAGGCGCCGCGCCCCGCGAGCAGCAGCAGCGCACGCCCGACGAGCAGCGAGGCGACGCAGATCAACGCCGCCGAGACGTAGGTCCCGATCATCAGAGAGGGCAACCTATTTCAGCCGCCGTCCCGGGCGCGCCCAGACCTCTGGCTCAGTGCTTCTCGGCGGCCCCTTCGAGCGTCTCGCGCAGGTTCTCGCCGCGCAGCGGCTCGGCGTGGCCGGCGCCGACGACCGCCGGTTCGAGGGCGGCCAGCTTGCGCACCGACCGCTTCGCCTCGGCGTGGTCCCAGGCCCAGGCGGGGTGGGGGACGCTGGCCTCGCCCTCCGGCAGCGGCTTGAGCCGGGCCGAGTCGACGAAGTAGACGACGTCGCTGACCAGCGCCACGCGGTCGCTCTCGCGCCAGAGGCCGATCAGGCCGGGCGCGTGGCCGGGGAAGTGGACGACGCGGAAGCCGGCCACCTCGTCGCCCTCGGAGACGGTGCCGGCGATCCTCACCGCGCCGCCGTCCCAGCGCCGCAGCAGGAACGGATAGATCCAGCGCACCAGCGCCACCGGCAGTTGCGAGAGGTCCATGTAGGGGGTGATCGAGGCGTCGCTCTCGGCGTCGGCGATCTCGTCGGGATGGCAGTGGACCGGCGCATCGATGAACGGCGCCGTGCCGCGATGGTCGGCGTGGGCATGGCCGAGCACCACCCGTTTCACACCGCCGAGCCGCTCGCCCGCCGCCCGCGCCTTCTTCGTCATTGCCTTGGTGCCGGCGTCGAACTGGACCACCCCGCCGCCCTCCTGCTCGATGAAGAAGACGTTCATCGAGTTGCGCAGGTCGCCCCGCAGCAGCCAGACCCCGTCGGCAACCCTCTCCATGGCTCCCAAGGGTACCCCCGGCTAGGCTCCCCGGCCGATGCCGATGATCTGGAAAGCCGGGATGGCCGTGCTGGTCGTCTGTCTGGTCGCCTCGATGGGAATCGCGACCTATCGCCTGGCGACGACGCCGACCGAGATCCTCGGCGATGGCTTCCGGGGATTGCCCGCGCGCCAGCCGGCGCGTTAGTATCGCGGCGTGTTCACTCGCATCGTGGTTGGAACCGACGGATCGGAGACCGCTGCCGAGGCGGTGCGCCAGGCCGTCGACCTGGCCAAGCTGGCGGGGGCGCGGCTGAGCATCGTCAGCGCCTACGAGCCGGTCTCGAAACGCCGCCTTCAGGACGAGCAGGCGGGAGCGCCGGCCGACGTCCAGTACGAGATCGGCCCGCGCGAGGACGTCAACCTGGTCCTCGACGCCGCCGCCGCTGCCGCCAAGCAGGAGGGGATCGACGTGCAGACCCACCCGGTCGAGGCGGACCCCGCCGAGGCGATCCTCAACGTCGCCGAGGAGACCGACGCCGACCTGATCGTCGTCGGCAACAAGGGAATGACCGGGGCGCGCCGCTTCCTGCTCGGCAGCGTCCCCAACAACGTCTCGCATCACGCTCCATGCAGCGTGATCATCGTCCGCACTACCTGAGGCCACCTGACCGGCGCATATCGGCGTCCTCGGTCGCTCGCGTGCAGAGCACGCCACGCTCCCTGCGTCCTTGATCTGCTTGGTCAGACGACCTCAGGTCAGAAAGACGGGTCGGTTGCCGCGCCCGCGTCGATCAGGCCGGCGCCCTGGAGGCTGGATGGGGCAACGAGGTCGCGGGCGGTGCTGCGCAGGCGGCGGGTCAAGCGGTTGACCTTGCCGCGCGGCGAGACGCGCTCGGCGAGGCCGCCGGCGGCGAGGACCATCGCGGCGACTCCGGAGACGTGCGCGGCGGCCATCGAGGTGCCGACGTAGCTGCCGGGCATGCCGAAGCGACGGGTATTGCCGCCTTTCAAGGTCACCTGGAAGACCGAGCGGCTCAGGACCGAGGGACAGCCGGGGGCCGGCGTGCCCCCTCCCGGCGCGACGAGGTCGATTCCCGCGCCGGGCAGCAGTGAGTAGCTGCCCAGGCAGCCGCCCTCGGTCGAGCCGCCGACTCCGATCGTGCGGGGGCTGGTTGACGGCGGCGAGACGCAGGCCTCCGAGCCGAGATTGCCGATCGACGCGACCGTCACGACCCCCTTGCGGTAGGCGCGGCGCAGCTCCTCGTTGATCCCGGGCACGCTCTTGCCGCAGCCGAAGTTGAAGCTCATGTTGATTACGTCGGCGCCCCGCGCGACGGCGAAGCGGATGCCGCGGGCGATGTCGTCGGCCTGCCCGCTGCCGTGCCGGTCGAGGACGCGGACCGGCATCAGCTTGGCGCGGTAGGCGAGCCCGGCCAGGCCGATGCCGTTGTTGGTCTTCCCCGCGATCGTTCCGGCGATGTGGGTGCCGTGGCCGTTGTGGTCGAGCGGCAGGCGGTCGTCGTCGACGAAGTCGTAGCCGGGGACGAACTGGCCGGCGACGAAATCGGGGCTGCGGCGGAAGCGCGACCCTTTGTTGCGGTAGGCGATCCCGGTGTCGAGGACGGCGACGGTGGTGCCGGCGGCGCCGCGGTGTTTCGCCGCGATCAGGTTCTGCCAGGCTCCGATCGCGTCGATGCCGCCGGGCGAGACCGGCAGCGATGCCGTGCCGGTTGCCTCCCAGGGCAGGAAGTTCCACTGCAACGAGACCCAGCCGCCCGGCGGTCCGGGGGGCGAGGAGAGCGGGCCCGGGTCGTTGGCGATTCCCGAGGCCGATAGCGGCGGCGTCTTGGTTACCGAGGCGGTGGCGGTGAAGTTGGGGGCTGCGTAGGCGACGCGCGGGTCGCGCCGCAGCGCCGCGGTCACCTGCCGCACGCCGGCGCCGGGGCGCAGGCTCACCGTCGTCGCGGTCCGCTGGCCCGCGAGCTTGAGCACGACCTCTCGGGGGGCGAATTCGCGGGCGGGGGAAACGCCGGAAGCCGCCGAAGCCGTGCCGGGGCCGAGGGCGGCAAGCAGCGCCAGGGCAGCGAGGATCGGGGGGAGGCGTCGTCTCATCGTCGGTGTCGGCTCGCGTAATCCCTGCACCGGCACGAGCTATCGATCTAACACCGGCCGGCCGGGGAAGTTGTCGGTGCCACGATACTTTCGGCCGATGCCGGAAGCCGCCGCCAGCGACGCGCAGCAGCGCCTGATGGGCCTGGCGATCGAGCGCGCCCGCGAAGCGGAGGCTCACGGCGACGTGCCGATCGGCGCCGTCATCGCCCGCGACGGCGAGCCGCTGGCGGCAGCGGGCAACGAGCGCGAGCTGCGCCGCGACCCCACCGCCCACGCCGAGATCCTCGCGATCCGCGCCGCCGCCGAGGCGCTGGGCGGCTGGCGCCTGCCGGACACGACCCTCTACGTGACGCTCGAGCCCTGCGCGATGTGCGCCGGCGCGATCGTCCTCGCCCGCATCCCGGCGGTCGTCTTCGGCGCCCCGGACCCCAAGGCCGGTGCCGTCGGCAGCGTCCTGAACGTCCTCGCTGAGCCCACCCTCAACCACCGCCCCGCGGTGACGGCGGGCGTGATGGAGGACGAGTGCGCGTCCCTGCTGCGCGAGTTCTTCGCCTCGCGGCGCCCCGCCCGGCCGGCCTGAGCCAATACCCTTTGGAAGAACCCGGAGAGGTGTCCGAGTGGCTTAAGGAGCGCGACTGGAAATCGCGTGGGCGGGGTTAACCCGTCTCGTGGGTTCGAATCCCACCCTCTCCGCTGAAAGCGGCATGACGATCGACTCGGACTCCGGCGCCGGGGCTGCCGGGCGGTGGCCGCGCAGGCGCTCGTGGCTGCAGACGACGTAGCACCACTCCATCAGCCGCATGCGCGAGGCCGGGTCCATCTCCTCGACCGTCGCCCCGACCAGGTAGCGCCCGTCGGCCTCGCGGCAGGAGCGGACCTCGACCTGGGCGGCGACCTCGTGCGGGTCGCCGGTCGCGTCCTCGAGCTCGAGCAGGACGGCCGGACGCTCGCCGACCGCCAGCGGCGCGTCGAGCACGAGGCCGAGGCCGGCGGCGCTGGCGTCGACCAACTGTCCGCCGACGTGCCCGCCGGGGGAGAAGCAGTGGGCCGGCGCCGAGCCCTCGAAGCGGTAGACCTGGCGCCGCTGCCGGCGGCGGCCGACCGCCCGCAGGGTGCGCAGCACGCGGCGCAGCTCGATCAGGCCGAGCAGCGGCACGACCACCGCGGCGATCCCGGGCATATCGGGCAGCGGCCCGACCCCGGCGAGGTCGAGCAGGCGCATCGCCGTGCCGCCGGCCAGCACGACCGCGGCCGCGATCACCAGGTGCAGCTGGCGCACCGCCGCCAGGCCGCCGCCGTCGGCGCCCTGCTTCGGCGTCACCTTGAAGGCCGTGCGGCCGGGGCGGAAGATGCAGCGCAGCGCCCGCGTGTAGATCTCCATCGTCAGCAGCTCGTAGTGGGCGGTCTCGCCGATCTTCATGTAGCCGCGGGTCAGGGCCGAGCCGGCCAGCAGGTTGAGGCTGACCGCCGGCAGCCAGAGCGCCGCCAGCGCGACCACACTGATCTTCATCGGCAGCGCCCCGGTCCACAGCACCAGGCCAAGGGTGAGCAGCAGCAGCAGCCGCATCGGCGGCGCCAGGTAGGCGGCGAGGCTGACGAAGTAGGAGAGGCGCTGTAGCGGGCGCAGCTCGCGGGCGCGCAGGGGGGACTCGGGCAGGGTGAAGACGGCGAGGTTGCCGCGCGCCCAGCGGTCGCGTTGCAGCAGGTAGCCGTCGAGGTCGTGCGGGGCGAGGCCCTGGACGAGAACCTCGTCGTGGTAGCGGCTGGTCCAGCCGTGGCGCTGCATGCGGATCGTCGTGTGGAAGTCCTCGGCGATCGTCTCGATCGCGACACCGCCGATCTCGAGCAGTGCCTCGCGGCGCAGGACCGCCGCCGAGCCGCACCAGTAGGCGGCGCCGTGGCGGTCCTTGCCGGGGCAGACGACGCGGTAGAAGAGCGACTGCTCGTGTCGGCCGACGACGTAGTGCTGGACCGAGTCGTGGTTGAAGAAGTCGTGCGGGCTCTGCACCAGGGCGACTTTCTCGTCGTCGAAGTAGCCGACCAGCGCGTCGAGCGCGTCCGGCATCGGCACGTGGTCGGCGTCGAGCATCAGCACCAGCTCGCCGTCGGTGCGGGGCAGGGCGGCGTTGATGTTGCCCGCCTTGGCGTGGGAGTTGTCGGGCCGGGTCAGGTAGCGGGCGCCCGC
>Ga0075530_1000822_pt1 | contig 14828 bp, 14 predicted proteins | sample NGEPerD_2_FD_75101 | JGI IMG/M metagenome (GOLD analysis project Ga0075530, IMG submission 75101) | Arctic peat soil microbial communities from the Barrow Environmental Observatory site, Barrow, Alaska, USA - NGEE PermafrostL1-D | ecosystem: Environmental > Terrestrial > Soil > Wetlands > Peat ...
ACCCCGCAGGCGGAACTGGTCGAGGATGCTGCGCTTGATGCCGGTGTCGAGGGCGACCACATGCGGCCCGCCGGCGCCGGCGGCGGTGGGAGACAACTCGATCGACTCACGGGGGGTGACCTCCCGGGCCAGGTCGGCACCGGCCATCGGTGGCTCGGCCTCAATCAGGCGGGCGGCCTAGGCCTCCACCATTTCGGCCGGGAAGACGCCGCCTCGCATCGAGCCGCGGTCGCGGATGTGGCGCACCAGCGCCCGGGTATCGACTCCGACGATCGCCGTCACGCCGTTTGCGGCCAACCACTCGAGCCAGCCCTGCTCGGCGCCGGCCGCGTCGGTGCCGTTGCGTGCTTCGCGCAGGATCACGGCACGGGTGTGGATCCGGTCGGACTCCATCGCCGCCTCCGAGACCCCGTAGTTGCCGATCATCGGGTAGGTGAAGATCAGGATCTGGCCCGCGTAGGAGGGGTCGGTGACCGCCTCCTGGTAGCCGGTCATCGCGGTGTTGAAGACGACCTCAGCGGTGACCGCTTCCTCCGGCCCGCACAGCACGCCATCGAAGCGGCTGCCGTCTTCCAACAGGACGTAGCCCGCCTGCGAACTCACACCGGCCGACGGATTCATACGGCGCCCACCGAGAAGCTGCGCAAGCGGTAGGCGATCCGGCCGGCCGCCAGGGTCACCACTGGCCGGCCGGTCAGCCGCCGCCCGTCGCACCAGCAGTTGGTCGAGCGGCTCTCGTACCCCTCGGCGCCGGGCACCCACTCCATCCCCAGGTCGCAGAGGGCGACGTTTGCCTCGCTGCCGACCGCGAGGCTCGGGCGGGCTATCCCGAACGGCTCGGCGCCGCCGGCCAGCCGATCGACCAGCAACTCGAGCCCGATCGCTCCTCCCAGGACCAGCTCCGTGTGCAACGCCGCGAAGGCGACCTCCAGGCCGGTCACCCCCATCGCGGCCTGTTCGAACGGGACCTGCTTATCCTCGGGCGCGTGCGGGGCGTGGTCGGTGGCCACGCACTCGACGGTGCCGTCGCGCAGACCCTCAAGCAGGGCCTGGCGGTCGGCCTCGGAGCGCAGCGGTGGGTTCATCTTGAAACGGGCCGGGTCCAGCGAGCGCACGGCCTCGTCAGTGAGACAGAGGTGGTGAGGCGTGGCCTCAGCGGTGACCGCGAAGCCCTCGGGCGTCTCGCCGGCGGCGATCCGCGCCTTCGCCGCCCGCACCGCCGCGACCGACTCGGCGCAGGAAAGGTGCTGGAGGTGGATGCGGCCGCCTTCGAACTCGGCCAGGGCGATGTCGCGCTCGACCTGGACCCGCTCGGAAGCAGCCGGGATCCCGGCCAGGCCGAGAATCGCCGAGACCTCGCCCTCGTGCATGACGCCATCGGCAGAGAGGGCCGGCTCCTCCTCGTGCAGGGCGAGGTTGCCGCCGCACATCCGCTGGTACTGCAGGACGCGCCGCATGATCGCGGCGTCACGGATCGGCAGACCGTCGTCGGAGAATCCGATCGCCCCGGCCTGCCGTAGCGCCACCATCTCGGTCAGCTCCTCGCCCGCCATGCCGACCGTGGCGGTGGCGAGGAAGCCGACCGGAATCGAGGCCTGGGTCGCGGCGCGCTCACGCAGGGCGGCAATATCGGCAGGGGTGGAAACAGGCGGTGAGGTATTGGCCATCGCGATCACGCCGCAGTAGCCACCGGCCGCGGCCGCGCGGGTGCCGGTCTGCAGGTCCTCCTTGTGCTCCTGGCCGGGGGTACGCAGATGGACGTGGGGGTCGAAGAAGCCGGGGAAGGCGGTGAGGCCCTCGCCATCGATCAACTCGGTGGCGGCGCTGCCCGCGGCGTCGGCCGCACCGGCGCGACCCGCGGCACCCCCACTGCCCGCGGCGTCGGCGGCGCTGCCCGGCTCGGCCAGGGCCTCGATCCGCCCTCCGCGCACGACCAGGTCGTAGACGCCGTCGATGCCGGCGACCGGGTCCAGGGCCCGCACCCGGCTGATGATCAGGTCGGCTGCCGGACCACCACGGCCGGCCAGGGGTGAGCTGTCAAGACTCATGCCGACCTCCCGACCACGCCGAGCGCGGTGCCGCCGGCACGCGACGCATCGTCATCGCCGCCGGCCCGCGAGTCGCCGGACTCGGCCTCGGTCGGATCCTGGCCGGCAAGCAGTTCGTAGAGGATCGCCATGCGCACCACCAGCCCGGCCGCCACCTGGTCAGTGACCAGGCAGCGTTCCTCGTCCAGTACCGATCCGGCCAGCTCCACCCCGCGATTTACCGGGCCGGGGTGCATGACCAACTGCCGGGCGCTGAGCCGGCGCGGCGAGATCTGGAAATGCTCGGCGTACTCGGCCAGGCTGGGTACGTAGGCGCCGCGCATCCGCTCATGCTGCATCCGCAGGGTGTAGATGACATCGGCCTCGCCGAGCCGATCGAGCGAGTACTCGACCGCGCAGCCGCTGGCCTCGATCCCGCGCGGGATCAGGGTCGGCGGTCCGCACACCGTCACCGCGGCGCCCATGCGCTGGAAGGCCAGCAGGTTGGAGCGGGCGACCCGGCTATGCAGGACGTCGCCGACGATCCAGATGTTGGCCCCGTCCAGAGCGCCGAGCCGGCGGCGCAGAGCGAAGACGTCGAGCAGTGCCTGGCTCGGGTGCTCATGCTTGCCGTCGCCGGCGTTGACCACGGCCGCCGGGGTGTGTTCGGCGACGATCCGGGCCGCACCCGCCTGGGGATGGCGGATCACGATCGCGGCCGGGTCATAGGCCGAGAGAGTTGCCACCGTGTCCAGCAGACTCTCCCCCTTCTCGACCGAGGAAGTTGCCGCCTTCATGGAGACCAGGTCGGCCGAGAGCCGCTTGGCGGCAAGGTCGAAGGAGGCGCTGGTCCGGGTCGAGGCCTCGTAGAAGAGGCTGATCACGGTCCGCCCGCGCAGGGTCGGCACCTTCTTGATGTCGCGCCGCCCGACCTCAGCGAAGCTCTCTGCCCGGGCCAGGATCTGCTCGATCGCCGCCCGGTCCAGCTCCTCGATGCTGAGCAGATGCCTCATGCCGCATCCTCGTCGGCGCCGTCCGTACCGTCGGCGCCGGAAGCCGCGCCGGCGGGTCGATCGCCCGGGAGCGGGCCGTCGGACACGATCGCCACCTGTTCGGCACCGTCGCCCTCCTCAAGGCTGACGTTGACCCGCTCCTCGCGCGCCGTAGGCAGGTTCTTGCCCACGTAATCGGCGCGGATCGGCAGCTCACGATGGCCGCGGTCGCAGAGCACCGCAAGCTGGATCCGCTCCGGCCGCCCGTAATCGAAAAGGGCATCGATCCCAGCCCTCACGGTGCGACCGGTGAAGAGCACGTCGTCGACCAGGATCACGGTGCGTCCGGCCAGGGCGAAATCCAGGTGAGAGGAATGGACGGTCGGGTGCAGGGCCGCAGGCGAGGCCGAGGCCGAGCCGACGTCGTCACGGTAGAAGGAGATGTCGATGTCGCCCAGCGGCGGCTCCACGCCGGTCAACTCGCTCAGCAGCCCGCGCAGCCGGGCGGCGAGCACGGCGCCGCGGGTGTGGATGCCGACCAGCGCCAAGGAACCCGGGTCCGGGTTCTTTTCCGCGATCTCGTGGGCGATGCGGCGCAAGCTCCGCCCCACCTCGTCGCGGTCCATTACGACCTTCTCTGCCAATCCGCCCTTCCTGGCCTCACCGGGCCCGGTTAAAGGAACAGTTCTCTGCTCTCCGGCGAGGTTATCAGCCGGACAGGCCGCCGGCCGCGGCCGGATTGCCGGCTGCGGCCAGGTTGCCGGCGATGGATGCAGCCGCACGGGCACCGCCGGACTCGGCCCGGCAACGGATTGTGATTGCCGGCCGCTCGATCGTGCGCCAGAGAGAGACGAACCGCAGCCGGGCCGGCGCATCGGCGCGCTCGCGCTCGGGCGTGAGCGTCCAGATCCATTCCTGACTACCGGTCTGCCAATCGCCCCAATCGACCTCGATCCCCGGCTCGCCTCCGTAGCCCTGGTAGGCGATCGGCAGGGTGACGGTGCTGTATGGGCTGCCCTGCTCGCTGTGGTTGATCGGCACGTCACCGGGCCAGGGAGCCTCGTGCAGTTCCCCGGTCGGGCCGGGATAGGCGGCCGGGCGGTTGGGGGTACGGGCGTTGACCGTGGGGGGATCGGTGTCGGCCCTGCAGCTGACCCGGGTCGCGCGGGACCCGGCGGGGGGCCGGACGATGATCTCGCCCCCAACCTGGAAGAGCCGGGCACCCTCCGAGTTTGGCTCGGTCGAGTCGATACCGCTGCTGCTCAGGCGGAGGCTGCCGTCGGAGCCAAGTGCCACAGGGCCGGTTCCGGGCAGGGCACCGGGTTCCGAGATCGCCCAGGGCAGGGCTTTGCTGCTGACCAGGTTCTCGTCACTGGCCCACGCCACCGCGATGGTGACGAGGAGGCCGAGCGCGACAACCAGGATCGCGCCGCGGGGAAAGCGGTCATCTGCGGCGGGCTTCATGTGACGCGCCCGACAGGATTCGAACCTGTGACCTCATGCTCCGGAGGCATAAGTGGCTGACATTCCATGACAGTCAGCGGGTGCGGGTTTCGCATTGTAGCGTCGTTTTGGCTTGCTTAGTGGTGCCACCGAATGACACCGAGCGCCGGGGGCTCGTTCGCAAACCGTTCGCAGGCGTCATCGAGCAAGGCGGAAGTTGCCTCTATGTACCAATAGTCAGTCAAACCCTCCAAGACCAGGTTACGCTGGTGCGTAAAGAGGCTCTGGGCCAGATCGTACCCAAGAGCTTCCTGCAGGGGCAACAGTGAGGCGGGACTCTCTGCCGAGACGGAGGTATGGATGCGCGTCCCCTGCCGTCTGTTAGTCATTTCTACGACGCGAACGAGGTCGAGTTCATCCGGTCCTACGAGGAAGGGGGAATGGGTCGTATAGAACGTCTGGTTCTTGTCTGCGAGGCGACTTACCGTCTCACGGAAATCGCGCTGCTTAAGCCCATGCAGACTGAGGCCCGGCTCGTCACGCAAAAGGATGGCATTCTCGTGTTTGTCCATCGCTTCGGCGAAAAATACGACGAAGAACGACACGAGCCACTGATAGCCCTCAGAGCGCTGGTCGAGCTCGACCTCCACGCCTAGGTCATCCTCAACAAGAACCCTTAGATACTGGCCGTCCGCACTCACCCGCAGTCGACCACGGTCGCCTGCCCGGTATGCCGCCTGCGCCACCGGGTGGAGCTGAGCTGGCGGAAGCCGGTCGAGGTGGACGCTGGCCGGGAGCCCGAGCTGGTTCTGGGAGGGGATCGGTGAACCCTGCACAGCAAGCACAGGGCGACGCCCGACCCGATGCGATCCTCACCCCCGACCAGGTGGCCGGGATGCTTCAGGTGAAGTGCTCGACCGTGCTCGATTGGACACGGCAGGGCGAGCTACCCGGCTTCAACACTGATGACGCCCCGCAGCGGCTGTTCGAACGGCATCCCGGCCGCTTCCTCCCCCTCATTCGGTCCCTCCGATAGCGACGGTGTCACCTGCGGAGGAGACCCCTTGCTCGCGCCGGGCTACCCCGCTCCTGACTGCGGCGTTCCCGACTGCCTCGGCCACCGACTCGGCGACCTGGCGGTTGAAGACGCTCGGGATGATGTAGTCGGCAACCAGCTCCTGTTCGGGAATGACGCTTGCTATCGCGTGCGCCGCGGCTAGCTTCATCTGCTCGTCGATCGTGCGCGCCCGCACCTTGAGCACGCCCTTGAACACACCGGGGAAGGCCAGCACGTTGTTGATCTGGTTCGGGTAGTCCGACCGCCCCGTCGCCATCACGGCGACCTCGTCCCGAACCTCCTCGGGCTGGATCTCGGGCACTGGGTTGGCCATGGCAAGCACGATCGCATCGCTTGCCATGCCTCGCACGCCGGCGCGGGACACGGCGCCGGGACCCGAGACGCCGACCATCACGTCGGCCCCGGCGAGGGCCTCGTCGGCGCTCCCCCGCAGGCCTCGGGGGTTGGTGCGTTCGGCGAGTGCCTGGCGCTCCGCGTCGAGACCCTCCATCCCCGGGTAGATTGCTCCGCGACGGTTGCACACGATCACATCCTCGATGCCTTGCGCGAGCAGAATGTTGGTACAGGCAACCCCGGCCGCACCCGCCCCTACGACGACGACCGTGATGTCCTTCGGCGACTTGTCGACGATCCGCAGCGAATTGAGCAGCGCCGCGAGCACGACTATGGCGGTGCCGTGCTGATCGTCGTGGAAGACCGGGATATCGAGTTCGGCCTGTAGCCGCTTCTCGATCTCGAAGCAACGCGGTGCGGCGATGTCCTCGAGATTGACGCCTCCGAACACCGGCGCGACGCCTTTGACGATCGAGACGATCTCATCGGGCTCGGTAGCGTCGAGGCAGAGCGGGAAGGCGTCGACGCCCCCAAACTCCTTGAACAGCATGGCTTTGCCCTCCATCACGGGAATCGCCGCCGCCGCCCCGAGGTCACCCATCCCAAGCACCGCGCTGCCGTCGGAGACAATCGCCACCATGTTGGCCTTCACGGTCAGCGCCCAGACGCTGGCCGGATCCTCGTGGATGGCCATCGAGACTCGCCCGACGCCCGGTGTGTAGACCATCGAGAGGTCATCTCGCGTCTTCACCGGCAGCTTCGGGTTGACTTCAATCTTGCCGCCCTTGTGCATCAGGAACGTCCGGTCGGAGACGCTGTCCACGTGCACGCCTTCCAAGGCGCGAACAGCGCCCACGACCTCTTCGGTATGGGCCGAGTCGACGCAGGAGACCGTGACGTCGCGAACGATCTGGTCGGGCTCCATGCGCACTACGTCGACCGCTCCGAGCAGCGCGCCGGCATTGGCTATCACCTGTGCGACTGTTGCGAAGGCGGCGCCTTCCTGAGGGAGATGGAGACGCATGGTGAAGCTGTAGGAGGCCGAAGGCTGAAGTCGCATGGGTTGAACGGTGGGGGCCTCGTCGGTCATGGCGACTCCTTCGCTTGGTGGCTCCAGGCGAGCCCCGACCCTTCCGAGGATCGCCCGATGGCTGGGATTATAGAGTTCCCGCCATCCAACGGAACAGACCCTGGTGCGAAGCTGCCGCATTCGATGTCGCTATTGGCATGAATCGGCAACTCGCCCATCAGGTCGCGTGGCTCGATCCGTCGATAACAACTTCAACGTCGTAAGCTCAGAGGATCGTGAGAACGCAGAGGTAGCTGCATCCTTGCCTCAGAAAACTGCGCCAGGGCAGAATTCGGCGCAGGCAAAGGATTCGTCAGTCCTGGCCGGAGGGTCGAGCGCAAACGACGAAGAGTCCGCGGAGCCGGCGCAAACCTTAATCCAGGTTGATGCCGCTTTCCGGCCGTCGCCCGGGTTGGTTGGCCCGGGCGACGGGCCCGCTGCCTATTTCCGCCGGAGCATCTGCGGGACGAGCGTGAACCGCGTGAGAATGACAAGCCCGATTCCGACCAGGATCAGAATGACCCCGACCGCGATCGTGAACTTCGCAACGCTTTCAGCGAAGAAGGAGGTGTTCAGCGCTGTCGTGAGTGCGGTCTCTGTCACCCAGGTATCGCGCGCCGGGTTGGAGACCGATTCGCCGGTCAGGGGGTCGATTGCTGCCTCCGCCTCGTCCGACGTTGGGTTCCCGCTCTCATCGATGAACCGGTCCATCTCCGAATAGGTCTGCCCGCCGGTCTGATCGAGGACGTGGATTCGCATGTAGTCGGCAAAGCACTGCGCCTCCGAGCCGGTGTTGATCAGCTCCTCGGCCACGTCGCAGTCAGGTATCTGCTCGGTGTATTCCGTCTCGATTGCCTCCGGGCTCATGTCGGGAGACCCGACGACATTCTCCATCTCAAGCCTGTCGCGAACGTCCGACTGTCCGATCGCACCGGCGGCGATCATGCCTACCCCGAATACGATCAGCACTGCGGATGCAATATAGCCGCCGTATGCAAGTAACTTGTTCACTTAGCTTCCCTCCGTAGGGTGGTTCACTCTTTTCTATATTGGTGTGGGTCAGATGCTATCTAGTCCGCTCTTGAGCGATATCGGGGAAATGCACGCAGTATCTGCGTGTCTTGCCCCTACGTGCGCTCTCCGCTTACCGGAGCGATTTGCAGCAACTCCGCTTCGCGTTCAACACCTCGGAGTGAGATGCGGCCGCTCGGTCACTCGGGATGCGTTCTCGGCTACCTCCGTTATGGGCTATCCCGCCGGGCCGGATCCTGAACTGCGCGATACTGCATCTATGAGCGCAGGAGACAACGTCGCTAGCCCTGTAGAGGACACTCCGGTCGAAGAACCCGGATTGGAGGAGGCGAAACCGGCCAGCGAGAAGTTAGCGCCCGAGGGCATTTCGCTACTCAGGTGGCTGACGATCGTCCTGCCGCTCATCTTCATCTCGGGGCTGAATTACTTGCTGCACACCGAGCTGGAGATCTTCCACGACTTCCCCGAGGTTCTGGGGATCCTGACCTTGGTCACCGCTGGCATAGCGGCGTTCTCCTACGCGGTCTTCGGCATCGTCGCCAGGCTGGAGCGGAGGGTCCTCGAGCGAAACGCGATGCTGGCTGCCCTGGTGGCGGTCGGGCGCGAGGCCAACTCCTCACTTGACGTCGACGAGCTACTCGCCAACAGTCTCTCCAAGTTTGTCGACATGGGCCTGGCCGATGCGGCGGAAGTCTGGCTCTTGCAAGAGGATGGCGAGCTCGTGCTGGCACATCACCGCGGAATGGCCCCCGATACCTTCCGTGAACGGGTTCGCCTGCGACTTGGTGAGGGACTTCCGGGGTTGGCAGCCGAGCAGGGATCGCCGATCGTGGTCAATGACGTGGGAACCGACCAGCGCATAGTACGTAAGGGTGTGAGGGAATTCGGGTTCGAAAGCTTCTGTGCACTGCCTTTGCGCCACGGTGGCGAGACGTACGGGGCGCTTTGCGTTGCGGCGTGCGAGCACCAGATGATGCGCGATGAGGCCGAGCGGGACTTGCTGGAGGGCGTTGCGGCGCGTCTTGCCGCTGCGATCGAGAACTCCCGATTGCACGGGCGAGTACTCGATTCCGCCGTCCTGAAGGAGCGTGAGCGGATCGCGCACGAGCTCCACGACGGGCTAGCCCAGGTTCTCGGTTACATCAACACCCAGACCCTGGCTGTGCGCAAGTTGCTCGACTCGGGCCGCACCGACGAGGCGGGCGTTCAACTGGAAGCCATGGAGCAGGCGGCAAAGCGGGTCTACGCCGATGTCCGGGAGAAGATCTTCTCGCTCAGAACGCCGCTCAGCGAGCGCGACCGCCTTTCCGAGGCGGTGCGCGCCCACCTCCGCAACTACCGCGAGATGGCAGGGGCTCCCCCTGAGCTCGACGTTGTCGAAGAGGGAGAGGTTCCGAACCTGGTGCCACCTACGGAGATCCAGCTCATGTGGATAGTCCGGGAGGCGCTCACCAACATTCGCAACCATGCCCGGGCCGGTAGCGCCACCGTTCGGTTCTCTGCCGGCGATCAAGAGCTGATCATCGCGATCGAAGACGATGGCCGGGGGTTCAGGCCGGAGCAGCGGGTGCGCACCGGCTGGCCGCACTTCGGCTTGCAGACGATGCGCGAGCGCGCCGAGGCAGTTGGCGGACGATTCGAAGTGGATTCCGACCTCGGCCGCGGAACGGTGATACGGGTGCGAGTGCCGCTTGCCCGGACGAATGGAGGAGGCGAATGAAGGTTCTGCTGGCCGACGACCACGCTCTCTTTCGGGCGGGCATCGCTAGCCTGCTGCAGGCTGCCGGGCATGAGGTGGCTGGGGAGGCCGGTGACGGAATAGAGGCGCTGGAACGCAGCCGCGAGCTGCGCCCGGACCTCGTGCTCATGGACATCACGATGCCTCGCTGCGGCGGTCTGGAGGCAACTCGGCTGATCAAGGCGGAGATGCCCGAGGTGAAGATTGTGATCGTCACGGTCTCCCACGACGATGCGGATCTCTTCGAGGCGGTCAAGAGCGGTGCCGAAGGCTATTTGCTGAAGGACATGTCAAACGAGGAGTTCGAGCGCACACTTGACGGGATCGCCGAGGGGGAGGCGCCGCTCTCGCAAGGACTGGCCGGCAAGATCCTCGACGAGTTTGCACGGGTCTCCCAAGGTGAGAGCGTCACAGAGGGCGATCGCAATACCCTCACCGACCGCGAGCGCGAAGTGCTGCAGCTAGTCACCGAGGGCAAGATGAACCGCGAGATCGCCGCGTCACTCTTTGTCGCGGAGAGCACCGTCAACTTTCACATGAAAAACATCCTCTCCAAGCTCCATCTGCGTAATCGATCCGAGGCCGTTGCATACGCTTTGCGCACCGGCCTGGTAGAGATAACCTCGCCCGATTCCTGAGACGGATCCCGGCCCGACTGCGAAGCATGTGCAACCTGGGTCGCCGGCCCACGCGAGCCTACCTACAGTTTTCTATAGGTGACCCCCCTTTAATGGGCAGGTTCCGAGACCCTCGTTTGTGGTTGCACAAGACCACTCTTTCTCGCGTTGTGCCCGCACTCCGTAAGCGGGACCATGAAGGGGTCCGTCCATTTGTCTACGAGTTCGGAGCAAGAGATGAGCAGATACACCAAGCACCTCGTCGCACTCTTGGCCCTCCTCGGCGCGCTCGCGCTGGTAGCCGCAGGGTGCGGCGGGGATGGCAACGGGGATAGCGATGCGGTCGAGGCAAGCAATGGAGATAGCGCCGTCGAGGTGACCGATGGCGGTGCCGAGGCTTCAGGCGCCCAGGCGGGTGACATGGTCGCGGCAATGGCGTTCATCAATGACGCCGGGTTCCATGACATGTCCGAGGCATTGGCAGAAGGAAAGCTGGAAGCTGGGTACCTGGGCACTGTGCGCGGGGCGCAAGGAGTGCTTGCGGCGATCGAGTGGCCGGATTCCATTGCCACCGATGTCGAGGCGTTCAGCTCCGACGTCGAGGCACTCGAAACCGCACTGGCCAATGAGAAGCAGAAGGCGGCCGCAGCGGCGAGCAGCGCCGTGCACGAGAGCCAGCACGCCTTTTCCGACAGCGTCCTCGAAGCGCTGGCCGAGGCACCTCAGTCGGTCGATGTTGCCGGCGTGCTAGGGGCCGTCAACATCGTGAGTGGCGCCGGGTTCCATGAGATGTCCGAGACCCTCGCCCAGGAGGGGATCGAGCCCAATTTCCTCGACAAGGTGCGTGGCGTGAACGAGGTCGTGACCGCAACGGCGTGGCCGGACTCGATCACCGAGCAGGTCGACGCCTTCGGCTCCGACCTCAAGGCACTCGAAGATGCACTGGCCAATGAGAATCAGAAGGCGGCCGCAGAGGCGGGCGATGCCGTGCACGAGAGCCAGCACGCGTTCTCCGGTGCGGCTGTCGGTGAGCTTGGCTCGCTGTCCGGCGGCTCGGAGATCGCCCAGGCAGTCGCCGGCATCACCTACCTGGACGCCGTTGGCTTCCACGACATGAGCGAGGCGCTCGCAGGCGGCGAGATCGAGCCCCAGTACCTGGAACAGGTTCGAGGCGCGATCGCAGTGACCCAGGCCGTCGGGTGGTCGGGCGAGCTTGCCGGCCCTATGCAGCAGTTCCAAGGCGAGCTGGCAGCGCTCGAGTCGGCGCTCGCTGACGAGGCCGTGAGCCGCGCTGCAGAGGCGGGCGAGGGTGTGCACGCAAGTCAGCACAGCATCTCTGACGGTCTGCTTGCGATGCTCGGCGTCGAGTTGGAAGACGCCCATGCCGATGCCGGATCTGGTGGCGGCGAGGTGATCTCAGTCGAGATATCCGACTGGGCCTTCGAGCAGCCGACGATTACCGTCCCCGAGGGCGATGTAACCCTCGAGCTCGTGAACCGCGGCGAGATGCCTCACGGGGTATACCTGAGCGAGTTCAAGGTAAACGAGTCGGTTGCAGCGGGTGAGACCAAGGAGATCACCTTCCACGCCGACGAGGCCGGCACGTTCCAGTTCCTCTGCAACGACCCGATGTGCGGGACGGCAGCGCAGCATGCCGGGATGATCGGCCAGCTGGTAGTGGAATGAGGCGTCTCTAGTCGCGATGAGCCGGTGGGCGAGCGGAGTGCGGGGCCTCGAGGCCTCGCACTCCTCTTCGCTTTCCGGACCCCGACCGCACGAGCCCGGATCGGGCAGTCACGTGCCCTGCGCCCGCGATGCCTGCGCACCCCTTACGCGGCCCGGACCCGGACCTCTTCGTCAGGGGCCAGGCAGGGGACCTCCCCCATGTCATGCGAGTGCACAACCTCGAGCTCCTGACCATCGGCGAGCCGGATCTTGTTCAGGCAGTGTGAGATACCCCGCTCGTCAGGCGCGCAGTTTTCGTCGGTGAGGACCGTCCCGGCCATCTCCGCGACGGGCTTCAGCCCGTCGTTGAGCTGGACACGTAGCGGCTGTCCCGGCTGGGAGGGCCGTGGCTCTCCCTGGCCGGAGAGCACCACGACGGTCCGGATCTCCTGCTCGCCGGTGCTCGCCGGGCCCTCAGTGCCACCGCTACCCCCGCCGGGCACCAGCACCGCTAGCCCCGACAGAGCGCCCAGCAGCACCGCGCCGCTGGCTGGACCGTCGCCGAAGTTGCGAACCAGCTTGACCACTCAATTTCGCAGTCGATGAGCACCTATCAGCACCTCATCGAGCAAGCTGACGGGACTCCTCGCAGGACGATTGACGACTGGATTTTGGAGGCTCGGGGCGTCGAGCCCGTTCGCAAATCGTTCGCAGAAACCTCGGTGAGTGCATGACAGCGGTTCGCAATTAGCTCGCAAACCGCTTGACAATCAAGCGCGCCCGACAGGATTCGAACCTGTGACCTCATGCTCCGGAGGCATGCGCTCTATCCAGCTGAGCTACGGGCGCTGATCATGTGGCCAAGTGTAGTGGCAAGACTCCGATGGCGGGCGGCGCGGCGAGGGACCGTCTTTGGACGGTCCCTTAGGCTGGGCGCCGTGGATCTGTCGCTCTCATTCCTCGGCACCGGCGCCTCGGTGCCATCGGCCCGGCGAGGGGCCTCGGCCACCGTGCTCTCGCGGGGCGGCGAGGACCTGCTCTTCGACTGCGGCGAGGGCACCCAGCGCCAACTGCAGCGCTCGCTGGGGCTGCTGCACTTCGGCCGTATCTTCATCACCCACTTCCACGGCGACCACATCCTCGGCCTGCCGGGGTTGATCAAGACCTACGGCCTGCTTGACCGCGAGCGGGAACTGGAAATCTTTGGCCCGGCTGGCTTGAAGCGCCTGTTCGCCTCGATGGAAGGGTTGATCGGGCGGCCCCGCTTCCCGCTGAGGCTGCATGAGTTGGAGCCCGGCGACACCGTCGACCTCGGCTCCCGGCCCGATGAGCGGGCTGTCCTGCGGGCCTTTGCGATCAAGCACCGGGTCGCCGGACTCGGCTACTGCCTCGAGGAGGAGGACCGGCCGGGGCGATTCGACCCGGACGAGGCGGCGCGGCTCGGGGTCTCGCCCGGCCCGGACTTCCGCAGGCTGCAGCTGGGCGAGCCGGTCAAGACCGTGGACGGTGAGGTGCGGTCGGAACAGGTGGTCGGCGCGGCGCGGCCGGGCCGGACGGTGGTGCTCAGTGGCGACACGGCGCCCTGCATGGCGACCGTGGAAGCGGCCGCCGACGCCGATCTTCTGGTTCACGAGGCCACCTTCGGCGAGGAAGAGGCCGACCGGGCCGCCAAGACCGGGCACACCACGGCCGGGCAGGCCGGGGCGCTGGCCCGCGAGGCGCGGGTGCGGATGCTGGCCCTGGTGCACATCTCGGCGCGGTATCACGTCGGGGGCATCCTGAAAGAGGCTCGCGCCGAGTTCGAGAACACTGTGGCGCCGCGTGATTTCGACTCGATCGAGGTGCCCTACCGCGACCGCGCCGAGCCCCGCCTGGTCCGGGACGGTGCCCGCCGCGGACCGGAGACCGAGCAGCCGGGCTAGGTGCCCGCCCGTGCGGCAGGGCGTCCGCCCACGCGGTGGTCAGGTGTTGCGAGGCAGGATCTCGGGGTGGGCGGCGTACCAGCGGTGGGTCTCGGCCAGGCCGTCGGCGAGTGACCATTGGGGCTGCCAACCGGTCAAGGCGGTGAGGCGGCCGGCGTCAACGTACTGCCGATCGATCTCGCCGGCCGGGTTACCCTCGCCACGGAAGTCGGGCTCCAATTCCGAGCCGGAGGCGGCCGCGATCAGGTCCAGCACCTTACGCACCGAGTGGCTGCGGCCGGAGCCGGCGTTGAACGCCAGGCCGGCCACGGCGCCGTCGCCGCGATTGCCACTGTCGCCGCGGTCGGCGAGCGCTTGGTAGAGGGCCAGGTAGGCGGCGATCGCGTCGTCGATGTGGAGAAAGTCGCGCTCGGGGCTGCCGTCGGAGCGGATCACCGAGCGCCGGCCCTGGATCGCCGCAGCGATCGCCTCAGGTACCAGCCGGCTGAAGTTGAGGTCGCCGCCGCCGTAGATGTTGGCGAAACGGGTGATCGCGACCGGCAGGTCGTAGGCCCGGGCGTACGACTGGGCGATGAGATCGATCGCGGCCTTCGAAGCCTCGTACGGCGAGCCCGGCGACAGCGGCATCCCTTCGCGGTACGGCAGCTGTTCGGCCGTGCCGTAGGCCTTATCCGAGGAGGCGAGAATCACCCGCGGCACGCCTGCCGACCGGCAGGCCTCAAGCACCTGCCAGCCCGCGGCCACGTTGGCCTCGAAGGTGGCGACCGGATCCGCCATCGCCGGCCCGACCAGGGTCTGCGCGGCCAGGTGAAAGACCGCGTCATAGGGCGCGCCGCCCGCGGCGGCGCCTGATCCGCTGCCGACCGCGGCGGCGCCCGGCTCGCCGCCGGCCGACGCATCCAGGCCCGGGAG
>Ga0075530_1000823_pt1 | contig 14803 bp, 12 predicted proteins | sample NGEPerD_2_FD_75101 | JGI IMG/M metagenome (GOLD analysis project Ga0075530, IMG submission 75101) | Arctic peat soil microbial communities from the Barrow Environmental Observatory site, Barrow, Alaska, USA - NGEE PermafrostL1-D | ecosystem: Environmental > Terrestrial > Soil > Wetlands > Peat ...
CTTGCGTTAGAGCAGCGCGTAGCCCGTTGCAAATAATTCCCTGCAGTTAATCAATATAGGAGTAGCCGGTATGCCAGTATGTTTTCTCGATACCGGCTGCTCCCAGATGTTCCAAAAACACTCGTTTTTGGAACGCACTCAAACTGCCTCGATTTACGCTGCCACAAACCCCGTTCCAAAACCAAGCAGTTGTTGAACGTTTCTGGCGATGTTGCGAAAGCAACCTGCCCAGCATGAAGCCCTGCAATGAAGAAAAGTGCGGAGTGTCCTCGCTAGGCAATGACAGGTTTTGTAGTCAAAGAGGCAAAGACAGGTCATCCCGTATCGGATGACCTGTCTTCATTTGGTTCCAGAATTACGATGCGATAGCAACGTCGATCTTGCGCGCCAAAAGCCGCAGACGCGAAAAGAATTCGCCACGATCGACATAGCACCCATGAAGATGTCGAAAGCCAGTAGATGGATCAAAGGAATCGCGGCCATGCAAAACGCGCCTGTTGTCGAAGACGACCATCTCGCCTGCCTTTAATTTGAGGGTAAGGCGATATTTTGGATCTCGCGTTTTTGCCATGTAAGCGCGGTAGGCGCGATAATATGCGGGCATGATCTCTGCTGGCATATCGAAAATCCCCGCCAAATGCGCATTGTAGCGGATCTCGATGACTTCGCCGTTTGACCCCAACGTGATGACCGGCCTGTGAACTCTAATATCCGCGCTATCATCATGAAACCGGAAGGGAATGGCGACGTCGCACAGCAGGCGAAACGCTTCAGGGTCTTCGTCCCTTAGGTCTTCTGCCATCGCAAACCCGTCGGCAAACAGCGATCCACCACCTGTCGCCTCATTGGCCAAACAGTGCAAGAATTGGTAACCCGGAGGCACCTCTTGATTGGGCAAGTCAGTGTGCAGCGGGAGAGCAACCGACGTGTAAGCGAGGTTGTTTGGATCAGGTTTATTAACGACTTCAAAAGTGGTCCCGAAATTTGTGGCACGCAAAAACCCGATCCGTTCAGCGATTTCTACGCCCGCGTCGGTGCGGTCCTGCAGGTGGTCAATAATTGTAAGTCCGTATGCAGCAGTGTCCTGCATCCAGTTCTTCAGCGCAAGATCACCTGAAAGGATAGGTGCCGCCGGATGACGCGCGATGTTTGCAGCGCCGTGGTCGGCGCGCCAAATCTGCGCCGAGACATCGCCTGCGTCAGCCGCCGGATGACCTGGACGATGCGCCGCAATCAAAGAAATTGGCATACGGCTTGTATGGCCGTCTGCATATTCAAGCACGGCAGCATTGCCTTCAAGCGCCGCTGAAATCAGCACTGGCGTTTCTTCAACTGCCAACAGATCGAGCAAGCGTTCATGGGTGTCTGGATGTAGACCAGTGGGGCAATTGTCGCGGAGCCAAATTGTTGGAAATTGTGTGGTCGTGCCGTCCGCCCAAGTCACGCCAAGCGTGTCAGTGCGGACCGCGAGGGTCGTTACAGTCATAAGGATACCTAATCATTTGATTTTATGTGGATATGGTCAACGTTGATTAGGTATAGGGCGGTGGCCACCACTCCTGCGTCTTGCCGTAAGGCGACCCTGTGGCGCGCCCTCCGGACAAAATATGCAAAACATCAAACTTCATAGGGCGATTGATAGGGGGGTAATTGAATAACGGCAATAACCGTTTGATTTTGAATTGAGAAGTCGGATCATAGCGCAACCAAGTTATGTCGTTGTGCTGGCGTTCAAATGCTTTGCACCAGTTGCGATGCTCGGTCCCCCCGCAACTCTCCCCTAAGCCATCTCATGAACGAAATAGGACACGAAGCCTGCAGGCGCCGGAACCGGACATTGGAGCAGATGCAGCGAAAGTCGGGAGAGTTTAAGGTTTTTCGATGCGGGCCTTGGCGCGACTTTTCAATTTGGGCTGAGTGTGGCCCGCGTTGGGAAACATGACTAGGAGGAAGCCGTGGGGTCTGGATGAGACCTATGGGGAAAGCGTAAAGCGAGCCCTGTGAAGGTTGATCCGGGGTATTGGGGTTGTGTGAAGTTGGCGCTGATTTGAGGTGTCTCACTTCTTTTTTCGAAACGCGTTGCGCACGATTTTGGCGCGCTGAACGAGGTCAATTCCATTTCAGGCAAAACGAAACGGGCCCTGAACGCAATGAGATTCAGGGTATTTACGTGGAATGGCAACGTGCGTCTCGTCATGCGGCAGCCTTTCTGGGTGGTGCCCGGGATTGTGGTTTCTGGCCGCGTCTGAAGGTCTCGATGATGTGCATCGCGCCACCGCAATCGGGGCATGGTTCTCGCAGTGTGAGTGGGATGACCTCGGCGACTGGTGGGTCATCTTTTTTAGGGGCTTGAGCGCCGAGTAAGATCCGAACCTTTGCGATATTGGTTTTGCGCTGTGAGCTTGCCAGCAAGCCATAATGACGGATGCGGTGGAAACGGTCCGGAAGCACATGGATCAGGAACCGTCGGATGAACTCACTGGTGGAAAGGCGCATGACATTCTGTTTGTCGCCATCTTTGATGCGGTAGTTTTTCCATTGGAACGCGACGGTGTTGGCATCGGCGCTGATCAGACGGCTGTTTGAGATGGCAACACGGTGGGTGTACCGGCTGAGATAGGCCAGTACCGCCTCGGGACCGCCGAAGGGTGGCTTGGCGTAGACCACCCATTCTATTTTGCGCAGTGGCGCGAGATATGCGGCGAAGGCCTGCGGATCGGACAGCCCGACCAGGTCACCGAAGAAGGACAGTTCGCCTGCACGGTGCAGAGCCAGCAACCCTTCGATAAACAAGCGCCGAAAGAGCCGTGATAGAACCCGCACATGCAAAAAGAACCCCGGCTTGCAACTGATCCAGCGGTTGCCACTTGGCGACAGGCCACCGCCCGGAACGATCATGTGGACGTGAGGGTGATGGGTGAGAGCCGATCCCCAAGTATGCAACACGCTCGTCATGCCGACTCTTGCGCCGAGGCGTTTGGGATCAGCGGCGATAGTTGACACCGTTTGCGCCGACGCTTTGAAAATCAGCCCATAGACGGCCTTCTTGTTCCAGTACGCGATCCGCGCGATCTCCGCTGGCAGGGTGAAGACAACGTGGAAGTACTCAACGGGCAGCAAGTCTTCGGCACGCGCTGCCATCCAGTCGCGTGCTGCTGGCCCCTGACACTTCGGGCAATGGCGGTTCTTACAGGAGTTGTAAGCGATGTGCTGATGGTTGCACTGGGTACAAGCGGCCACATGCCCACCGAGTGCCTCGGTCCGGCAGGCTTCTATCGCAGACATCACTTTGAGCTGGTTCAGGCTGACATGCCCCTTATTGGCCTGCCGCCACGCAGGGCCGTATGCGTGGAAAACGTCAGCAACTTCCAGCTTCGTTTTGGCCAATTGGCCGGACCTTAGCCTGGTCGGTGACGCGGGCCTTCGATGGTTAGCGCTTTGAGCGCTTCAAACGGGCTGGGCGTGTCCCGGATGGTTTTAGTAGCAACGTGCGTATAACGCGCCGTCGTGCTCAGCTTGGCATGGCCGAGCAAGACTTGGATCACCCGCACATCGACGTTCGCCTCCAACAGATGCGTCGCGAAGCTGTGGCGTAACGTGTGCAAAGTGGCTGGTTTTGAGATACCAACCAGGTGCTTGGCCGAATTGAATGCCCGACTTAACTGCCGCGCCGAGACTGGGTTGATCTTTGGTTTGCCCGGAAACAACCACCCCGCAGGCTGCGCCTCGCGCCAATAATCGCGTAATAAATCCAACAGATCAGGCGACAGCATCACCTTCCGGTCCTTGCCGCCTTTGCCCTCATCAACGTGGATCAGCATCCGATCGCTGTCGATATCGCTGACCTTGAGACTGCAAACCTCCGACGCCCTCAAACCCGCTCCATAGGAAATGCTCAGAGCCGCGCGATATTTGAGCCCCGGCCCGGGGGCAGCGGCAATAACCTCGGACACCTCCTCGATACTGAGAACTGTCGGAAGTCGGCGTGGCTGCGTCCGGAACTGCATGTAGCGCTTCATATCCTCACGGTCGCAGGTGGTGCCGAACAGAAACCGCAACGCCATGATCCGCGCATTGAATGTGGGCGGCGTCACTTCGGTATCGGTCATATGCAACTGATAGGCGCGCAGATCATCCGGCGTGGCGGTATCGGGGGATCGCTTCAAGAACCCAGCAAAATGCTTGACCGCCCGGATGTGGGCCTTCTGAGCTTTGTCACCCATCCCATGGATGCGCATGTCTTCCATCATCCGCTCACGTAGCGGGGTCATCTTCTCGTTTGTCATGGGAACTCTCCTGTCCGTTGATTGAGAATCCCCAATCGTCAGTCAAGTTCGTAAGATCTCAAAATACGCAGCGTTCAGTGCAACCCGCTACGCCCGCAACAAGCGCCATTGCCGCGCGAGCGGCTTCGTCCTTGTCCGCAAAGCAGACCTCCATGCATAACGCGGCGAATGGCCTGTTAGGGCAGCGGCCAGCTGATACCAGTCACCCTGTTGCGTTTGCAAAATCAGCTAGGGCAGCCCCCTTGGAACGGCCACCACCGCTTACAACCTTCGGTCCGACTGCCGTTCTAAATTCGCCTATTTTAGAAACGACCAGACAGGTGATCCATGATCCCGACCAGGGCGCGATCTGAGAGGGCGTCATGTTCCCGGCAAAGCCGCTCATAGGTGCGCCGGTGCATCCCCTTGGGCTTGCCCCAGTCACCGCCTTCCAGAATGCCACCGGGCCAGCCCATTTTGTCGCGGATACGATTTGCCCGCCGCGCCGCACGATCCCCCGGCTTTTCTCGCTGAGAAGGGTAGGCCAGCCTGTAGCAGTGACGGCACGCAAAGATTGCCCCGCCGTAGAGGACAGCAACGCGGCGACCGCAGCCCCGAGCGGGGCAGAGAAACCAATGCCGCTCACCGCCCATGTGGCAGGGCGCTGTATCGAGATAGACCGGATATTTTTCGGCCTGCCATTCGCCGCCATGATCCCGCTGGCGATAGTCCAGGATCACGCGACCCGGTTCTGACTGAACATTGATTGAGCCTGTTACCCGACCACCGCGCGACCACGTAATGCGACGGCTAACCCCTGAGGACAAAAGTGGACGGCAAGCCGGTTTGAACCCGGTGACGACACCGAGAGGTTGAGGGTTCGACTCCTTAGCTATCCGCCAAACACCCACAGGTGCATCATGCAATCCAGCGAGACATACACGCCCACCGAGGGCGAACACACCCGCGCAGCCATTGCTAAGGCGCTGTATGACACGGTGAACCTGCTGGCGCAGATGAGGTGAGAGACACCGGCCCGTCATGGGGTGGCAACAGAGGCACCCGACACGAACGCGGATATGATTCCAAATGGGATAAGCTAAGGCTGCGCATACTAGAGCGCGACCTATATCTATGCCAGCAATGCAAGCGCGAAGGTAGGGCCACACCACTCAAGGTTAGGCCACACGACCACTGCGTGGATCATATCGTCCCGAAGTTCAAAGGCGGAACGGATGACCCCAGCAATCTGGAAAGCCTATGCCAAGAGCCGTGTCACCGGATAAAATCCGAGCGAGAGGCCAAGGAAGGCCAAGGCGCCAAGCCTCGACCAGTATACGACGCCAACGGCTACCCCGTCTGGGAATAGGCCGGGGGCGGGTAAAAGTCTGGAGGCTGGGTTTCAAGGACCGGCGTGGGAATGATTTCTTTCACAACCGCAAATTTACGATAGGGGGTCGGTTTGACTCAATGGCCTGCTGATAACGTCGAGCGCCGCAAGGTTGCTGACCTGATCCCATACGCGCGCAACGCCCGGACGCACAGTGACGAGCAGGTTGCGCAGATCGCAGCGAGCATCAAGGAGTGGGGCTGGACGGTGCCTGTGTTGATCGAGCCGGACGGCGGGCTTATCGCAGGACATTCGGGACAATGGGCAGCGAGAGACAATCCGCCTTTTCGAAAAGAAGGTGCTGGACGGGCGTAACCGCATGGCGCAGCGCATCCGGGCGCGGGCAATCACCCGTGCAAGCGACATTTACATGCAGATTGAGGCGGGGACAAAGCACAACGCCAAAAAGCAAAATGCCGCTAACGACACTTTGTTATCTCGGACAGACGCCTATACGGCCGCAAATCGCTATGGCAATTCTACTAAGGAGGGCGACTGCCCTAGTAGCCGCAAGGAAGCCGCGCGCAATGCGGGCATGTCTGAACACCAGCAAAAGCAGGCAGGACGCGCGCCGAAAGGCAGAGGCCGAAGCAAACAAGGCCCGATCCAAGGCGGCGGAGGGAAATGAAAACGCAGCAAAGTCTAAGCCGAAGTCGGAAAACAGTGCCCCCACAAAAAGTGGGGAGACTGTTTTACAGGCCCAGAAACCAAATAATTCTAAATCACCCGGCGTTGATGCAAAGGCTTCTGCCGCGAATGTAGATCGCGGAACGGTTGAGCGCATCGAGTGGCTGGAACGCCAACGGCCCGACCTATTCCAAATGGTGAAATCTGGTGATCTGACTTCCCGCAAGGCTCACGTCACCCCACCATTGGTGGGGGCACTAAACCGATCGCCTCGCACGCGCGCGCGTATTGGTGCCTATCTCGGACGCGGTCGACGTGCCGGTCATCGCCGATCGCCTCGCACGCGCGCGCGTATTGGTGCCTGCCGACGACGCCCATAACCGTGCTTGCGATCGATCGCCTCGCACGCGCGCGCGTATTGGTGCTCGTGCCGGATGCCGCACCGAACCCCTATCAGGTCGATCGCCTCGCACGCGCGCGCGTATTGGTGCTTGGCCTGAACCGCGTCTTGGCTCAGCATGTGTGCGATCGCCTCGCACGCGCGCGCGTATTGGTGCGGGGGGCAAAGCCCCCATGCCGCGCCAGCCAACAGGCGATCGCCTCGCACGCGCGCGCGTATTGGTGCTGCGGGTGTAGTGTCGTTCCCCTCATTAGGGGATGCGATCGCCTCGCACGCGCGCGCGCCTTGGTGCGATTATGGCTGCGCCCGACAATTTCACCAGCTACCGAGGATGCCGTCGAATGGCCCCGCGGGTATTCCATGTTTAAGCGTCCGATGCGTCCGGATCGCGTTGAAATGATCCGCCAGACTGCAGAGGCGCTGGCGCGGGATGAAAAGGGTCGCTCAATGGCCGATGAATCGGAAAGCTTCGCCGACTATCAAGCCTACATTGCTTGGAGCCTATATGACGCGCTGGGGAAGCTTTGGCCAGATACCATGATTGCCGAGGTTCAGGCGGGGCTAGATGGGGCCGAGAAGGTGTGCCGCGTAGAGTTCGAAAGGTGACACACCACCCGTTTTCTAACGGGATTTAGCGGTGCTGCGGTGTGAGGCTAATATCAAGATTTGCGCCAACGGCCTTTGCATAGCTACGCAATTTGGCAAAACTGATATTCTGGCGCGCGCCTTCGATCCGAGAAACCTCGCTTTGCTTAGTTCCCATTTTCTCGGCCACCTCAGCTTGCGACATGCCCGCAGCCGAACGGGCCGCGATCAGTTTCCGAGCCAGTTCAAATTCTGGCGCCAGATCATCGTAAGCCGCCTGATTGTCAGGATCACGCAGCCAGTCCTTCTTGAGATCCGCAATGCTGGTCATACTACCTCGCTTGCCCTTTTTCGGGCGGTTTCCAGAACCTTCTGGGGCGTCTTCTGTGTCTTCTTTTGGAAGGCGTGGACCACTACCAACCTTTGTCCTGTTGCCTTTACGTAGATCGCGCGGGCTATCCCGTCCTTACCGCTCATGCGCATTTCCCAAAGCCCGTTATTCAAAGATTTCACATGCGGCATGCTGACATTATCAGGGCCATGATCAGCAAGTAATTCTGAGATGCGCAAAAAGCGTGCGAACACATCGCGCGGAAGCTTCTGCAACTCCTTATCAACCCGCTTGTCCAGCGTCTCAACTGTCCAAGGCATAGAACATATATGTTATGAAAATGTGAGTCGTCAAGCTTGTTATCCCTTCAGTCATCCAGCGCCTCGACCGGTGCGCCGGTCAGCAACCGCGCCCCGGTGCCGTTGCCATTGGTTATCTCAACCTCTTCCAGCGCAAGCGCGGCCTTGATCTTTTCCTCGACCGATTCAGAGCAGTTTCCCGTCTTTTCAAAGCGGTGAACCGTAGAGAACGCAACCCCCGCTCTTTCGGCCAATTCCCTAAGCGACCATTGCAGAATGCCCCGCTGCGTCACATGCGGACGCAAGTGATGCAAGGCGGCAAGCTGTGCCTGCGTCCAGTTCAACGCGCGGCGCGCGGCCTTAATGTCATGTGGGGTCAAATCTCGATCCTCTAATAGCGGTTGCCCGCTGGTGAAAACTTCCTCCCTTGTTGCAATATCTGGCATCCTTGTGTTGCTGTGCAACTTGCATTATATCAAGGTTATACTGTCACCCTATGCAATACATAACTTGCAAATAATCGAGGTTAAAGTGATTACAGGCACACAATGCGCGGCGGCGCGGGCGCTCTTGCGCTGGAAACAATCGGACTTATCCAACGCAATCGCACAGGGCGGGGGTAAATTCAGCGTCACCGCCCTTGCCACCTTTGAGCGGGGCGGAGCGATACGGGATAGCAACGCACAAGCGATACAAGCGGCCCTAGAGGGCGCGGGCGTGATCTTGATACCTGCTAACGGCGGCGGGGCTGGTGTCCGGTTACGCGATCCCGACACAAGCGGCGCTGTGGTGGAGAATGATTGACCACGGGGAGACGCCACCACGGCGCAAACCTCAGCTCATAGCGGCCCCCAAGCCAAGGCGGGTTTATTGGTGTGACTTCCCAAAAGATGCGTTGTTGCCTGAGTTCTGGAAACCCCGCCCCGTTGTGATCCTATCAGCACGGGCAACGCTTCATGGCGTGGTGACGCTTGTGCCGTTATCAACAAAGGCGCAACCTGATAACAAGCTGGCCCATGCCTTCCCGTCTGTGCTGCCTGAGGGCGGCATATCATGGGCAATCTGTAGCCACGTCACAACACTATCTGTGGCCCGCCTGTCGCTTGTGAGGGGCAGGGCACCCGCCATCCCTGAGGACGATTTCACAGACATTCTACGGCTTGTAAGGGCGCAAATCCCAACGCCATCGCACTAGCTGTTATTGACTCGTTATAGCCTTACTCCTATATGATACTGCATATGCGGCCCTTAACGGGTGTCCGTCGCCCCGCAAGGGGAGATAGCTGCAAGGGTGTCGGGCAACCGTCGCCCTTGTTTCTTTTTAGCCCCCGCGTATTGCGCAGGGAAAGCGGCCTAACTCACTCCTATGCCCCATCGGCTTTTTATCTTTGGGAATGTTGTAACTTGCGGCCACCCTGCCCCGCATTTTTGAGCACTTGGCCTTACGCTCGAAACTGTGCGCCGTGATCCCCTGCGGCACGTCCTCAGGGCGTAGCGTTACGCTGTGAGGGCAGGCCACACATTGCACAACGGCATGGGTTGTTGTGCTGGTGAATAGTGGCGGGGCCGGGTCTGTCATATCCTGAATTACCCACTACCCAACTGCCAGCGCCGTGCATCCGGCAAACTTTTCATCCCCGCCACTTCCTTTTTATAGGCCACATTTACGCACGCGCGGCCCTGTATGCTATCCAACGCGCCCGCTGTGCATCTGCTATCCGCTGCCTGCCCTGCGCCGAAACTGGCCCTGTCGATTTTCCCCCATGAAACTTGCACCTTGCACGGCCCGCTTCGGATAGGTTTAGGCATGGTTTGCCCTTTCGCGTCCTTGCCCCGCATTGCTGGCGATAGCGCGCGGCCTTGGCTGTAATCCGTTCTAGTTGTCGTGCGCTCTCTTGATTGAGGGCCGATTGCGCGGCATCGAGTAAAACCCCATCCTCACGCGCGCGCGTAGTGGCGCAAAAATACGGCAAACGCTCGATCCCCAAAGCCGTTGCCATTAGATTAGGCACTCCCCATTTCATCTGTCTTGCAGTGATTGTGGGTTTTGTTTCCCAATATGAAACGGCATGGCGGCTGCACCCTATGAGCTGGCCCATGCGGGTTTGATTGATCCCCGCACGGCGGCGGGCGGCCTGTAGCTGTGCGCCTGTTAGGCTATTCATAATCAACAATCCTTAACTATGGATATTAGAGCGAGTGTTGCTGGTTCCTATGACGGGCGGCCCGCTTGCGGCAACCTTCCCTGCAAAACTGTGCATCCGCCCGCTTGTCTTGGCTCAGATCATCCCCGCACCATTTACAGCGCCATGTGCCTTGCATCATGCGCTTACCTATCGCCAGCACGCGGGCCTTCCGGTGCGCTTCGTTGCCCGTCCAGAAATACCGCTCACAGGTCGCGTAATAGGGGTCGCCTTGGGTAGAGGGCAGAATGACACCTTAAGAAAAATGCCACTCGGCGTACCAGTTGAACCTATTGGGTTTTCCACCAGCAAGCCCTTGTTTTTGTTGAGCCAGCATTTGTCCCAAACAGACACTCCATCAGATAGGACAAGCAAAACTCACAAGTGATTGATTTTTCGTCGAAATGCGTAACTGTGCGGATCATTTGAAAAATGCGTTAAGGTGTCATTCGGCCCCCTACCGGAATCGACCCCTAATAGCCCCCTGAGGCGGTGCGCTCGATCCATATCGTGTTAGGGTGTGGCAGCGACGGACCCAATGGCGGCAATCGCCAAAATAATTTTTCGCATACTATTCTCCTTTAGTTCCCCTCCGACATAGAGGTTGCACCTGCGCGTGTTCAACTATTTTCAACATGGTGGATTTTGTCTGGTTGGGGTCTGCTTTTGGCCTGTTAGGGCAGCGGCCAGCTGATACCAGTCACCCTGTTGCGTTTGCAAAATCAGCTAGGGCAGCCCCCTTAGAACGGCCACCACCGCTTACGCTGAGGGGTTGCACCTGGGGCGGGCAGTAAGCGCCTCAGGTCATCAATATGACGCCCCCGCTCCTCTTCGAGTACCTCAGAACCGCGCCGGATCCGGTCCTGTTCCAGCTCTGCGCGCAATACCAAAACCTCTACATCATCATTGCCCGGCAAGCCCCTGTTCCCGTCATTATGGGAAAACGCCCTCAATAGGGAAGCCTTTTTATAGTCGGGAAATGGGATCTAAGAGCTTGCGCGCGCGATCGAGGGCCACGGCCACCTGTGCCGCCTCAGCGTCAACCTGCACCCCTTCTGCCAATGCCTGAGCCTGCATCTCCTGCCAGCCGCTCAGCGCCGCCTGGAGCCCTTCCACCACATCGGAAACCACCCGCGCCGCTAGTCCTGTTTCTGTTTTCGTATCCATGCCTAAACTCCAATGCTTTTTGATTATGCGAACGCCGCTGCACTAATTGAACGGCCTTTGTCGATATTGCGCCACCACGCGCGCACCTGCTGCCGGGCTTCGACAAACTGGGCCATCAAGGGGCTGTCGATCTGCTCTGCCTTTGGGATAAACACCGACCGCCGCTTAGAACGTGAAACCGGCTCAACATCTGAAACACTGTAGTAAGTAGGGATCCGGGCGACCTGAGCGGCTTGGTTTTTTCCTGCTTTGAGGAAAGCCTCGCAATTTTTACCTGCATTGAGGTCGCATTCTTCCGCCGCATTCAGGGAAACGCTCGAAGCATCCACCACCTCGAACATGGCAAGCGGGCAAAAATGCGATGCTGCCTTCTCCTGTGGCATTGAATGTGCAGCAGTGTCGGCTGGCCAATGAAAAACCTTCTCCAATTCGGCCTTTTCATTTGCGGCCCTTTCAGCGCGGCGTTTCAGCCATTCCTCCATGCGGGTGAAGCCGTGGACTTCTAGCCCTCTGTCACGGGCGTCTTTGGGGCCACAATCAGCTCTCTTAGTTACTAGGAGAGGCAATTGTGGCCCAGATTTCGACCGCTTGGTATCCAAGCCAAAACGGAGCAGCACTGCGGATATTTCGCCAGCGGGATACTTTGGCCTGCTCAGTTTCCTCCCCCATGTGACGGCGTATTTCTTCCCCACGAGCCCGGCTGCGGCATAGATGCCGGGGCGGCGCATAATCCTATCCAGCATCATCGAGCAGGCTTCTTTGCTCAGGCGCCCGCGAAGGTCCACGCCCTCAAACAATTCCTTGATCAGTGCCCGACGCTCAGGACGGAACGCCCGGCTACTCAAATACGCTGTGCTTTCGTCTTGGATGTCGCCAACGTCCATCAAGTCCTCAAAGCGCTCCCTCACCCTTTTTGCGCGGCCATTGTCCCATGCCTCAACATCGCGTTCCTCTAGCCGCCCGAATTCGCGCTCTACCCGAAACGCTTCAAGCTGTAGCTGTTCCTCCGCCGTCAAAACTGAGCGCCCTTCCAACATGTCGGGCACCTCTGGCAATCCCGCGCGCATGACATCACGGACGTGTGCCTCATTCGCCGCCTTTGTGGCCTTCGCGGTCTTTTTGCGCCCTGCACCCGCGCAAAGCGTCAGTTTCCAACCCTCTTTTTCGAGCATCCAGAACAGCCCCGCGCCAAACTCTGCACGGGCGTTAATGTTATCCGCCCGAATGCGGACGCAGAACGTGTCGTAGCCAGTCCACGCCCTCGCCTCTACGGCCATCGCCGCGAGGCCCTCTATGCCGCCTCTGAGCGCGTCTGCGGTCAATCCGCCCGCCCCTGCGAGGTTCGTGCCTTGAATGCAGATAATGAAGCGCTTGAGATAGCGCACACGGCCTAACTGTTGCACGGCGTCCTCGGGCCGGATGGCTGCACCACTCCCGATAAACGCGCCAAGGGTAAAGCAGCCCTTCTCGATTGAAAGCCCGCTTGAGATGGCCGGAGACGCCACAATCAAATCATACTTGTCCGCTTCCCCCTCTGTGTCATTCAGAAACGTCTCAACCTCGCCCTCCACCTTAGTGCGGGCTGTCACGGTCATCACGCGGAAGCCTTCGTTGGCAAACTTCGCGCCAATGCCCTCAGCATTTCTTGCGCCCTCTGTCGCCAGCCAAACCTTACCCCCGCTCAAAAGTTCCTCAGCGATGGCCTCAACTACGGCATCGGGGCCGGGGAAAATCTCGGCGCGCTTGTCAGACGGTTGCGCGTCCATTTCAATGATTGTGAATCGCTCACCGGGGCGGCATTTTTCGATGAATTCCAGCGTCATTGGGTCGGCATGGGCATCTGCCACAACCACTGTTTTCGCGCCTCTAATCAGGCGGGCGAAGGCCTTATAAACGTCCTCTGAGCAAAGGCGGCTCTCAAGAAAACGTAGGCACTGGGCAATCTCATCCACGAAAAGTACCTCTGGCTTGAGATACTCAAACTTCACAACACTTGGCAGGCAAACGGCCACCCGGTCCTCCATGTGGCTCGCTTGATAGTGCGGCAGGTTCAACCGCCGCGCCAGCTCACTCACCAGCGTCACGCGGTGGCAAATTGCCATATCAGGATTAAGCGCTTTGCCGATGATCTGGGTTTTTCCGCTCGCCATCGGTGCCTTCACGATAAACACGCCCTCGCCCACTAACGGCTCCAGCTTGTTCACCTTTCGATAGTCGTGCGATCGGGCGGCTGACGCCGGTAAGGCTGTTCGTGCCATCACCGCTTTCTTGCGCTGCACCACGATCCACTCCACGCGCTCTCTGATCTTTGGCAGGCCGTCCCCGCGCACAAAGCGCATCACGTCATCAACGCTCATTCGGTGCGGCACACGCTGCGCCAGTTTATGCGCTACGGCCACTTTCATCGCCAAGTCGCCCGTCTCAACAGCCGCCCGCAAGTCTTCTAATCTCCCGCTGGGTAGTTCGGCTGGCTTTGGCAGGCCATATCTTTCAAAGGTGTAAACGGTTGTCGCGCCATGGGCGTGGCTGATCAGGCGGGGCTTGTCCTCTGGATGGTCCGTCCGTGGCTTAATCAGTAGCGTGGCGTTGTCTTTGCCGTAGGCGATGCCCTCAACCGGGTCTGGCATGGAAAGCCTGTCAAACTTTACACCAGCGTCCAGCAACTCACCAACGCGCACCCAAACGCCTGTATTTATCTGCAAAAGGTGATCGTCGCTTAGCATCGCGCCGCGCATCATTTGGGCAATGCTTTTGCGGGCGTCCGCCAACGTCTTACCCGTCTTTGCCGCCTCCGCCTGGGCGCGGCTCTCGATAAAGGCACCCTCAACCCTCTCAGCTTCGGGCTTGATTGCATTGCGGGCGTCCGCAAGTAGGCTGTCAACCTTTGCAGCTATTTCCAATGGCAAGGCGGGGGCAGCGATTGCCAAGCCTTCGCTGATGATGGGGGCGCGGTGCTGGCGTGTGATGCCGTCCTTGAGAATAGGCGGGGCTTCAAAAACAAGCCGCTCAGGTGAGCCAACGGCTGTGTCAACAATCGAGCGGTGCAGCATGGCGCCTGACTTGCTGAGCGCTAACCACGCCACGCCCGCACGCCACGCCCGTTGCTCAAGCGTCTCAAGAATTGCCTTCGATTGCGACACGTCCTCCACAAGAATGAAGCCGTGCAAGCCTTCGCTCTTGGACGGCTCTGCGCCCGGTGCCGTGATGCCATCTGATGATGATGGGCGTATCAGGCGCGCGGCGTCTCTCGCCTCTGGCCAGATATGAAGGAACGCCTCAAGCGGCCCGCCAAGATCAGCAACACGGGCGGCTACTTCGGGCGGCATCGACTTTGCGTCATAGTCCCAAACCAGCCAACCCGACTGCTTAGGAAATTGAAAATGCTCAAGCCCACGCCAAACGGGGGCGCCTTGTGACGCGGTGCCAATGGCGGCGCTGTCGCGCACCTTTAGAACGCCCGTGGCTATGGCCTGGTGATGGCTCAGACCATCAAGGGCCGCGTTTAGGGCCGTTGCCGTGGCAACCTCAACAGTCTCAGCCTTGCCCCTGTAGAGGC
>Ga0075530_1000828_pt1 | contig 14769 bp, 13 predicted proteins | sample NGEPerD_2_FD_75101 | JGI IMG/M metagenome (GOLD analysis project Ga0075530, IMG submission 75101) | Arctic peat soil microbial communities from the Barrow Environmental Observatory site, Barrow, Alaska, USA - NGEE PermafrostL1-D | ecosystem: Environmental > Terrestrial > Soil > Wetlands > Peat ...
AAAAAGCTCTGATTCTCATCCAAGATATGAATCTGCTGATTCACGTCGCAGTGTTTCGTCTAGAAACATTAGACGCCTCATCCTTGCGGTAAACCAACGAGGTATTAGTCCAAGACATGAATCTGCTGATTCACGTCGCAGTGTTTCGTCTAAAAACATTAGACGCCTCATCCTCGCGGTAAACTGACGAGGTATTGCATCCAAGATATGAACCTGCTGATTCAGCCCAAGACATGAATTTGCTAATTCAGAACAGCGCACTCCAATAAAAGGAACAAACGGCTAATCGTCTTCATCAGCTTCACGAACAAGATAACAAGTAATAAGATAGCCAACCAAACAAACCCCAGATAACAATGAGACCATCAATGCTTTAAACATTGGAAATTCTCCTTTACCTTAGTTTTTATCTATATCTTTCCAATTATCTCCCCAAATAAAACGAGCCAAAATGATCACCACTAACAAAAACAACCAAACAATAACGACCCCTCCAAGAAAGAACATCAAGACTTTAGACATTGGAAATTCTCCTTTATCTTTTATGAGTTAAACTCCAAAAACATATCTAATCTCAGAATACAGATACCCCATACATTTGTCAAATACTTTCGCTGAATCAACACCCAAAGCGCAACATTAGTATAAGGGGAGTAAGGACAGGGTATGTATTAAGTTACATCAAGGTCCAGTCTTAATCTTAGTGACGACCGTCACTAAGATTAAGACTGGACCTTGAAAATACCTCATATTTAGATACCTAAATGAACTCAAAAAAGAGAGCAAAATCAAACAAATTGATTTAGATGAATATTCGATATTTTACCCTTTAGCTTAGCCCTCTTTTGCCTGAACGGCTCAACGGGTTGAGCCGTTCAATTTTAAGCAAAAATAAGGTGGATATTCTCTTTATTTGTCAGTGCGAGCAGAGCGAAGCAATCTGAGACTGACCAAGCAGTAAAGATGGTCTCGTGAACGCTTTACCCCTCAAAAGGTTGAGTGCTCTTTTTTATATTTATATAAAAAATAAAAAAATCTAATTTTCTAGTAAAAAATACTATTTTTGTTATACTGATATCAATAATAATTAACGAATAAGAATTATGGACATAAATAAATACAAAGAAGTATTGGAGGCTGAAAAAAACAAACTAACTAGCGAGCTTGAATCTTTTGCTGTTCCTAATAAAGACGTCCCTAATGATTGGGAAGCGGTGAGAGAAGAAGATCCTAGTGGAGCCACTTCCAGTGAAGATGTCGCCGAAGAGCTTGAAGATATGACCGAAAGAAAAGCCACTGAAGGGCCCCTTGAGCAACGACTCAAATTAGTAGACTCAGCCTTAAATAAAATCACCGAAGGGAAGTTTGGAACTTGTGAAGTTTGTGGCAACCCAATTGAAGAAGACCGACTAGAAGCCAATCCTGCCTCCCAGACTTGCAAAGAGCATCTAGAAGAAGCTAATATAGCCCTATAATATTAAATGCTCGCCAAACTGCACACAGTTCAGATCCTTGGCATTAAACCAAACATCGTCGACATTGAAGTGGACACCTCTAAAGGTCTCCACTCTTTTTCGATTGTTGGTCTAGCTGATAAATCAATCGAAGAAGCCAAAGACCGAATCAACGCCGCCATAAAAAATTCCGGTTTCAAACCAATAGTAAAGGGCAACAAAAAAATTATCGTTTCTCTGGCTCCAGCCGATATAAAGAAAGAAGGCTCTCAATTTGATTTAGGCATCGCTCTCGCTTATCTTTTGGCCGAAGAAGAAATCAATTTCAATCCCAAGAAAAAGATATTTTTAGGGGAATTATCACTCGACGGCAAACTTCGACCAATTAAAGGGGCTCTACTTTTAACCCAAGCATCCAAAGAAAAGGGCTTTACCGAAGTTTACCTACCAAAAGACAATGCCAAAGAAGCCGCTCTTATTCGTGGTTTAAAAATATATCCCTGCCAATCATTAACGGAAATCATAAATCATCTTTGTCCCGCTCCAAAAATTAAGCTTGAAGACTCAGAAGAACCAGAACCAATATTTGAAATCCTCGCTCAACCAGAAACAAACCTAGAATCCGAGAAAAAGGCTCCACAATTTGATTTTTCCGATATTCGAGCCCAAGAATCAGCCAAAAGGGGTCTAGAAATTGCAGCGGCTGGCGGACACAACGCAGCCATGTCTGGACCACCAGGAACAGGAAAGACAATGCTCGCTAAGGCTTTTTGTGGTATCTTGCCACCACTTTCTTACGATGAAATCGTGGAAGTTACCGGAATTCACTCAGCCACAGGAATGTTGGAAACAGATGTCATTACCATGCCACCTTTTCGAGCTCCCCATAACACTTCTTCTTATATTTCCATTGTTGGCGGTGGAGCTTGGCCAAAACCCGGTGAAATCACTCTATCTCATCGCGGTGTTTTATTTTTAGATGAATTCCCAGAGTTTGAAAAACGAGTAATTGAATCATTGCGACAACCTTTGGAAGACAAAATTATCTCAATCAGTCGCTCAAAAGGAACGATGCTTTTCCCAGCCAACTTTATTTTAATCGCCACTATGAATCCTTGTCCTTGTGGTCATCGTGGTTCAAAAACTCGCGACTGTATCTGCTCCGCCAGTGACATAGGACGCTATGAACGAAAATTATCTGGCCCAATCATAGACCGAATTGACCTCTGGTTAGATGTCCCTCAAGTTGATCACGAGAAATTAAATATTAACGCAGAAAAAGGGGAATCATCAGATGACATTAGAGCTCGTATTATTCGAGCCAGACAAACCCAACTCAATCGCTTCACCCAAGATAAATTAAAAATAAAAACAAACGCCGAAATGGGCATTCGCGAAATAGTCCGCTATGCCAATATCAATGAAAAATGTTCTCAACTATTAAACGATGCCTCCAAAAAACTGGATTTATCAGCTAGGGCTTACCACCGAATAATAAAGCTAGCCCGAACTATTGCCGACCTAGCCGATGAAGAAGATATCAAAGAAGAACATATTCTAGAAGCCCTACAATATCGCCCCAAAATCCGAGGCTAAAGTGTACACAAGAATTTGACTCATATATTAAATAAGTGTATAAAAGGGTAAGATAGTTGATCTAAATATTTAAAAATAAGGCTAGAAATAGTCGAAAGAGAGGAGGGAGTCATTATGAGAATGACTACTACAACAATTACAAGTAAAGAAGGCTCATTTCTTGAGTTACTTGCACAAGCGAAGACAAAAGATGTGATTAAGCTTGGGAAACACGAAGGTGGTGGTTGGAAAATTGGTCCTTTGGGTCTCTATATCTGTCGAGACGGTGAGATCTTCTTTATCACTAATAGTGGTGAGGAAAAAAATCTTGGGAAACACGAATATTTTAAAAGTTGGAAAATTGGTCCTCTTGGTCTTTACATTTGGCGAGACCGTGAGATCTTCTTTATCACCGATAGTGGTGAGGAAATAAGTCTTGGGAAACACCTATACCATGAGTGTAAAATTGGTCCTCTTGGTCTTTACATTCGTCGAGAGAGTGAATTCTTCTTTGTCACCGATGATAATGAGGAAAAAAATCTTGGGAAACACGAATGTGGTGGTTGGAAAATTGGTCCTCTTGGTCTTTACATTTGGCGAGATGGTGAATTCTTCTTTGTCACCGATGATAATGAGGAAGAAAGTCTTGGAGAACACGAATGTGGTGGTTGGAAAATTGGTCCTCTTGGTCTTTACATCTGTCTAAGAAACAAATTCTCTCTTATCACCGATAGTGGTGAGGAAAAAAATCTTGGAGAACACGAATGTGATAACTGGGATATCGGTACTTTGGGTCTCTACCTCTGTCGAGACGACGATGAGTTCTTACTTGTCACCGATAGTGGCGAGGAAATAAGCCTTGGAGAACACGGATACGACGATTGGCATGTTTGTCCTCATGGTGTTACCACTTATCTAAACGGTAAGTTCTCCCTCATCGTAGTCAAGAAGGAGAAGTAAAACCCTCACAAAAGCCCCTACAAATGAGCTAATGTGGGGGCTTTTTTTTGCCTATTTTTTGTTTTAAACAAACACTAAAACAGTAGGTGTCACCTGCACATTAACTCCCTAAATTAAACTTTACACCAGAATCGGATTTGACTCATATATTAAATAAGTGTATAAAAGGGTAAGATAGTTGATCTAGATATTTAAAAATAAGGCTAGAAATAGCCGAAATGAAAGGAGGGAGTCATTATGAGGATGACTATCAGTAGAACTGTTGAAGGTTCATTGCCCGATCTGCTTAAAAAAGCAGAAACGGGGGATGTGATTCAGCTGGGAGAACACCCAAATAGTGATTGGGGTGTCGGTCCTCTGGGTATTATTATCCGTCAAGACACCAACTTCTCTCTCATTAACTATGAAGGTGAGCGAAAGGAGCTTGGGGAATACCAATATGACAGTTGGAATGTCGGTCTTTTGGGCATTATTATCCGTCAGGACTACAAGTTCTCTCTCATTAACTATGAAGGTGAGAGGAAGGAGCTTGGGTGTTGGCTATGTACTAGTTGTCATTGCGGTCCTTTGGGTGTTATCATCTGTCTAAACAATAAGTTCTCTCTCATTACCCCTGAGGGTAAAAGAATAGAACTTGGGGAACACTACTATGACAAATGGGATGTCGGTCCTTTGGGTCTCTACATTTGTGAAGGCGACGAGTTCTTTCTCATTACCGATGATAGTAAGAGGAAGAGTCTTGGGACATACCAATATGACAGTTGGGGTGTCGGTCCTTTGGGTCTCTACATTTATGAAGATGACGAGTTCTTTCTCATTACCGATGATAGTAAAAGGAAGAGTCTTGGGAAACACTCCTATGACAGTTGGAGTGTTGGTTCTTTGGGTGTTGTCATTCGTTGTGGCGACAGATTCTCCCTCATCGTAGTTAAGTAAGAAGTAAGTCCTCACAAAAGCCCCTACAAATGAGCTAGTGTGGGGGCTTTTTTTTGCCTGAACGACTCAACGGGTTGAGCCGTTCAATTTTAAGCAAAAATAAGGTGAAAATTCGGTTTTAAAAGGCAATAAATTAATAACCGGAAGGAAGGACCTTCCGATAATAGTGTCATACCGGCGGAGGCCGGTATCCAGAGTTTAACAACAAAATACAAATTGGAATATTGCCAGAGTTCAGTTGTTCCACCCTGGACCCCGTTCTGCAACGGGGTGACACGATACAGGCGAGATAACAACACAGAGATAGTGTGACACAATACAAAGATGAGATTGCTTCATATTTATTTGCGTCGAAATGTGCTCATTTCTGACGTGATTTTTACGCTTAAAAATCAGCACTGACAGCCACAAAGAATAGATGGTAGTTTTTCTATATTAAAAATTAAAATGGGTTTTTGGCTCCACGAATCTCGAAATGTAGGTGATTACCAGTTGAATGTCCAGTTGAACCAACAGCTCCGATTACCTCTCCTTTGGTCACAGTTTGACCAACACTAACAGAAAAGTAAAGAGCGTGGGCATAGAGAGTCTGAGTGCCATTTGGGTGCTTAATAACCGCATAATTGCCATAACCTCCATTGTACCCACCTTCACGAACTAAAATAACTTTCCCAGAGGCCATAGCTAAGATAGGGGTTCCGGCTGGAGCGGCAATATCAATCGCGTTATGACCATGTAAACCTTGTGACCGACGGCCACCAACTATTGGTCGAGTATAATAACCAGCATAATTTGCTTGTGGAGATTGAATTTTAGCACTACTGACCGTGGTCTTTTTAGTCTGAATAGAAACACCAGCCTCACCATTAGGAATAACAACCAGATCACCAATTTTCAAAAATTCTGAATCTAAGTTGTTAAAGACCATAATCTCGCCCTTGTCACCACCATATTTCTTAACAATTGAATCTAAAGTATCGCCTTTTTTGACAGTATATTGAAGACCAGAAATAGGCAAAATTACCAAAGTATCGCCTTCATGCACAATGGAATTATTTTTCAAATCATTAGCCCATAAAATAGTATTGACTGAAACATTGAATAATTTAGCAATACCAGACAAAGTGTCACCTTCGCGCACAATATAAACACTAATCTGATCACTGGTTGCCAAAGAAGAAGATACTGAATCAGCCACCTTTCCTAAAGGACCAGCTTCAGCTAAAAGGGAACTACCACCAACAATAGAAATATCATTATCCATCAAACTTTCCTTCATATTAGGATTGTTTGAACCAAAAGCCACTAAAACCGAATCATTCAAAGAAACCTTATTGGGAATAACCTTGGCACTAGCTTGTTCACTACTCAAGATGTTAGACACCAAAGAATAAGAATGAGCAAAACTGAAATCAGCCCGAGCGCCAATTGGAATTATTAGAACCATTAAAATCAGACAAACCCAAAATAGTCTTTTGGTAAAAAGATTATTGAATAACGACTTTTGATAACGACCCGAGTACAAGGGGGGTTCGTCTTTTATTTGGTTAGGTAAAATAGGTTTATTTCTATAATATTAATCTGAAATTCTGTCTGCTTATTCAACTATTCAGGACCTTTTAAAGTATACTCACTCGATACAGAAAATCCATAGTTTTATTATTAACCTGTGGATAAGCAAAAAAGTCAATTTTTGACCGGAAAATTACGGCTAGAAACAAGTCCCTAAGGTGGAGACTAAAATAATTGACTTTCTTATTAAAAAATGCCTTAATTAAATAAGAGTTCAAGAAGGCTAAAATTAAAAAATCGGTCAAAAACGACAAAAAAATATTTTATTCAATTAAAAACTCCCCATCAATATCGATGGGGAGTTTTTAATATTTTTCTAAATTACTTTTTGCTCGGAGGTCAACTTTTTAACAATCTCAGCCTCAACTTCGGCTAATTCTCGTCCATAAGTTAGGCGAGAAAGTTCTTCCAATTTAGATTTTAGTTCTGGATACCCAGTTCGAGGCGAAAGACAATTAAGACTGAAGGGGCGAGCCGGTTCTCCGTTTATCAACAACTTGATTAGAGCTCGGTTGTTTTCTATTGAAATTAAATCTTTTTCACTAAACTCGGGACCAAATTGTTTACTAAGGGTTTCTGCATCCTTATCTCCAACCCGAAAAGAGACCATTGAACCAACATTTCCAAAAACTGCCTCACGAATCTCGTCTTTAAGTTGGGCAATAAATTGATGAGCGACAGTCAGACATAACCCATACTTACGAGACTCCGATAAAATAGTCGCGATTGAATCGGTTGTAAAATTCTGAAATTCATCAATGTAAAAACAAAAATCTTTTCGGTCTTCTACTTTTATATCACTCCGACCAAGAGCAGACATCAAAATACGACTGGTAATAATCATCCCGAGTAGACTAGCATTTAAATCGCCAATCTTACCTTTCGCCAACTTTACCAACAGAATTTTCTGATTATCCATCAAATCTCGGATATTAAATGAAGATTTAGCCTGTCCAACAATAGGTCGAACATAGTCATTGGAAATAAAAGAAGAAAATTTAGAGACAACATAAGGAGTAATGTTGCCCAAACCCTGTTCACCAGTGGCCTTACTAGCTTCTTTCGTCCAAAAATTTACCACCAAAGGATCTTTACATCGAGAAAGTTTCTGATTACGGTATTCATTGTCTGAAAAAATACGAGGCACATCAAGCAGAGTCGCCGGTTCGTAGGAAGCATCACCCAACATCAAAAGCAGAGCATTACGCAAGTAATACTCAAACATTGGACCGCCAGTAGCCTTAAGATCATATAAACTATTAAATATATTTATCAATTCACTGACAATAAAAGTTTTCTCCTCTGGCTTAGTTAGATCATATTCCAACATATTCAAACCGAGGGGACGACGCAAATCTCCTGGATCAAATATCACAACATCATCTAATCTGTCTTGTGGTATCCGCTCCAAAATAACATCTACCAAATCACCGTGTGGATCAATTAAGCAAACACCCTTACCAGCATCAATATCTTGAATAATCATTGGAGCCAACAATTTATAAGATTTACCAACCCCTGTTTGTCCAATAATATACAAATGACGGCGACGATCAGCATCGGTTAGCCTAACTAATTTTCGTTCTTCGCGAAAAATATTTTCCCCCAAAATAGTACCTTCAGTGGGTAAATTAGCTGGTGGGGTAACTTCTTTTGTTCGCAACCAAGCAATCCGAGGAATATCTGATGAATTGGTAGGAATGTGAATCAAACTAGCGATTTCTTCACTATTTAGCAACATTCTTTGGTTGCCTTTATACTCTCGGAAAGCATACGCAAAATAAAGTTTCCTTATTTTTTTAGGGACAATAATATTAAAACTATTACGCATCGTCGCTGAAAACTGAGAAAAAGCTCCTGAAATAGATAAAAATATCTCTTCCGCCCTACCTTGGTCATTTGAAGAAGCCACCATTCGAACATTGACAGCAAGCAATGGTTTAGAAATTTTTAACTGCAAAGCTTTGATAGCTTCTTCATCAAGAACTTTCGGCTCATTCCTTTTTTCTTTTTCTTTACTAAAATTGGAAAACAAAATTTGGAAAATTTCTTTAATAGCTGGTGGCCGTTTAAAAACTTCTCCTTTTTTAAACCCATCTTTCAGTTTATCTAAACTAGAAACAACCCTTTTTTTATCCGCCTCAGTCGCGGGCATCACAACCAATTGAATAGCGGCCCCGTCACCATCTTCTTTTAATTTAGACAGAGTACTCAAAATTGGAGCAAATGAATCAACTTCTGCTTCGCGATAAGTACGAATAGGCAGTAAATCACTTTCAGCTAAGGACAAGTAACCACCCATACTTTCTCCTTGTTTAGCAAAAATATTATACTCATGAGCTTCCTTCACTTCAGCATCCAAAAATAAACCTTGAATTTGACGTTTGGTAAATTCTAGAGAACTACGAGGGACAGCTAAATAAAAATTGATATCTTCAGTTCTATTTTCTACCGCCAACTCAAAAACGAAAGGTTTTCGAATAGAAGAAAGAGAAATAAGTAATTGCTCCATCAAATTGATATCATGCAAAAAAGATTTTGGATCTTCTTTATTTTCAGCATATTTTCTCCCAATCTTAATTGATAAGACTTTTAGATCTAAAGAAGTTAATACTGGTCGACGCAAAAAGATAGCCACAATCATTACTAAAACAGCCAAAGCCAAGAGGGGAATAATATAGACAATAAAAATAGTAGAAAATTCCATTCTGATAAAATTAATTTAATAATAGCTAGAAAGTACTAATCTTTTAAACGACTCAAACAACAAAAAAACCAAAAATTACTTAACAATCCCTCTTTCTTTTAACTCATCATAAAGACGAGTTACCAAAGCATCGTGAAAAGCATCAATAATAAAAGGCTGATCAGTTTGAACACTTTTTATTGTCTTACGAATACCATCTTTAGGAATCATTGAGATATAAACATTTACCACCTCAGTTATTTCTGGCGGAAGAGAATCTAAATAATCTTTGTCCACCAAAGAAGGCTTGGCAGGAACAGGGTTAGGAATAATAACTTCCACCTCAGGATCAGGAGCCGTTGAATCTTGATAAAAATGTTCAACTAGAGTTTCAGCTACTACTTCTTTTTCCTCACGCTCAATTCCGTTTTCTAACTCTAGTTCGTGTTTTTTGTTTTCTATCTGTCGAGACAATTCAGCAATCTCAACCTCCAAATTATTTTCTGCCATAAAATTAAAAGTTAAAAATTAAAGATTAAAAACCTAACTTCTTTATTATAGTACAAAACAGCCAAGTAAAGGAAGTTTCTAGGTGGAAAATTTAGTTTTTTCTCCTTCCTTCCGACCTGTGCTAAAATAGGAATCTAATGGAACACTTAAATGAACTAAATCCGCCCCAACGCGAAGCCGCGACTTACATAACTGGGCCTCTGTTGATTATTGCTGGAGCTGGAGCCGGTAAAACCAAAACTATTACTCATCGTATTCTGCATTTGATTGAACAAGGTGTCCCAGCCGAAGCTATTCTAGCCATTACTTTCACCAATAAAGCAGCGAAAGAAATGCGTGACCGAGTGGGAATAATGTTAAACAAAAACGGAAATCAATTTCCCGGTGCCCGCTCAATTCCTTTTATGAGTACTTTTCACTCTCTTGGTGTTTATATTTTGCGAGCTCATGGTCAAATTTTAGGCTTGGACCGATATTTTTCTATTTACGACAAAAGTGAATCTCTCTCTAAAATCAAACAAGCTGTCCACGAATTAGGAATTGATGATAAACGCTATGAGCCAAAGAAAATAATGGGGGCTATTTCCAAATTAAAAGGGGATAGCGTGGATATCACTTCATTTTCCAAAAATTCACACTCCGAATTTTACCAAAGTATTGTGGCTAAAACTTGGCTAAAATACGAAGAAATTTTGAAACAAGAAAAAGCACTAGATTTTGACGACCTCCTTTTAAAAACAGCTGAGTTATTTGCCAAAAATCCAGATATTTTAGAAATATATCAAGACCGATGGAAATACATCCATATTGATGAATATCAAGACACCAATACAATCCAATACGATTTAACGACCTTATTGGCCAAAAAACATAATAATCTTTGTGTAGTTGGTGATATTGATCAGTCTATCTATAGTTGGCGAGGGGCGGATTATAAAAATATTCTAAATTTTGAAAAAGACTATCCCAAAGCCAAAGTGGTTCTCTTGGAACAAAACTACCGTTCAACTCAAACTATTTTGACAGCCGCCAATGAAGTTATTAAGAAAAATAAAAACCGCCGAGAAAAAAAACTTTTTACCGAAAACCAAGCTGGGGAAAAAATCACTTTATACTCTGGTTTTTCTGAACAAGACGAGGGACGCTATATCGCTGAAACTTGTTCTGAGTTGATTCAAAAAGGAGTAGAAGCCGAAGATATCGCGGTGCTTTATCGAGCCAATTTCCAATCTCGAGTCTTAGAAGAATTGTTTTTACGAACCGGCGTTCCTTATCAAGTGCTAGGGACGCGATTTTATGACCGAAAAGAAATCAAAGACCTTTTATCATTTATCAAAGCTTCCCTTAATCCTCAAGACAAAGAAAGCATCAAACGAATTATTAATATTCCGCCAAGGGGAATTGGGCAAGTTACTTTAAAAAAGATTTTTGCTGGTCAGTCCGAAGAATTACCGCCCAAAATGATAGACAAACTAACGAGTTTTCGTAATCTCCTTGGGCGAATAAATAAAAAAAGTGAAACTGCCAAGGCTTCAGAATTGGTTAAATATATTATTGAAGAAACTGGAATAGCTGGTAACTTGCAAAAAGGAGACGAAGAAGGTTTGGAAAGACTAGAAAACTTAAAAGAATTTGCCTCTTTGGCGGTGCGTTATGACGAACTGCCAATAGAAGAAGGTATTATGCAATTAGTCACCGATGCTAGTTTGGTTTCAGATCAAGACAGTCTAATAGGTAATACTCAAAACAGACCAACAGGAGTCAGACTAATGACTGTTCATGCCTCTAAAGGTTTAGAGTTTAAATATGTTTTTATTTCTGGCTTAGAGCAGGATTTATTTCCTCATCGAGCAATGGGTAATGATGACAAGCGTGACGACGAAGAAGAACGGCGGTTGTTTTATGTGGCCGTAACTCGTGCCAAAGAAAAGCTTTTCCTTACTTATGCTCAAATGCGAACTATTTTTGGTTCTCGCCAAATGACGATGCCATCAGAATTTATTTTTGATATTGACGAATCGTTGTTTGAATCAAATCCAGAAGAATCAATGTCTGAAACAACTAACTATATTGATTTTTAAAATTTAGTCTAAAAAACATATACCTAATCAGAATTCAGTTATACCCAACTCTGGACCCCGTTCTACAACGGGGTGACAAATACAGAGACGAAGTGACACAAACAGAGATGGGATAACCCCATGGTGTCATACCGGCATTTTGTGTCATACCGGCGAAAGCCGGTATTCCAGGGTTAAACCACAAAAGGCAAAAGTGTCACTAATCCTTGAATTATGTACAAAGTCCTTGACTTTCTTCTTAAAAAGTGATTCTATTAACTTAGAAAGTAAAAAAGGTCTTCATCTGAAGACTTCAGCCAGTTATTTGAAAAAGGAGAAGAATTATGGGAAAAGAATGTGATAGATTTAGTCCTAAACAAGCAGAAAGGATTATTACATGTACATGGCGTCATGGAGAAGTTGCAAGTTTCCTCCATGAGGGAACCCCTGTTTCCGAACCAAAAAGAGAATGGTACAAGGACGATGATGGCATCCGCTTCAGTTTCATTTCTGATGACACAACCGGCGAAGAATGGATCGAACGCTTGGAAGGTGGCGGTTCCCTTGTCGGATACTATACCAAACGAGTACTCCGTTCTCCAGACTTTAAGCCGACCGACGGAGTGACTTACGAAATCGTCGTTTACAAAGGCCTGATCTTTAAGAATGACGACCGGACTACGGAGAATATTCGCGCCAATGCCAAATATGACAATCTTCTGATTCCAAACGCCGAAGTCGCTTGTCTCATCCGTGAAAAATTCACAGATGAGGATATAGAATCTATGGGTTTGGAGAGTATTGTTATTATGCACGAACCCATAAAAGACACCGACTGCGTTCCGTGTTTGCTATACGCGAAAAGTGTCGGTAACTGTCGTTGTCTCGATGTTATTCGCGACGAACCTGATAAAATACTTCCTCCTAGTTTCGGTTTCGCCTTCGTTATGACAGAAGACAGTTTTCAATCCTAAGGTTTCAACCTTTTTGGATTTAGTTTATAGCCTTGTCGCACTTTTTTGTGCGCAGGGCTATTTTTTTTGGATTAAAATATTATTTTGGTTGTCATTGTTGATTTTTAAACATAAAAATTACATCGAAAATGAACATAGTCTCTGTGTGTTTGTGTCATTGCGAGGAGTGAGTACCCGAACGACGAAGCAATCTAGAGTTTAGTGGCCAAATGAGATTGCTTCGCTTCGCTCGCAATGACAACCACAAAGAATAGATTATAGAAATAAAATAGATTACTCCACAATGACATAGGATATAGTTACTGATAATTTCATTTGTTACGTAGCATGCTACGTAACATGCTACGTAACAAAATTTTTAAAATCCTAATCCCAAGACACCACTGAAATCAAATTAGACCACACTTTCTATCTTTTGTTTGGGTGCCCGGCACCCAAGTGAAAGAGAGAAACAATCTAAGGTTAATTATTCTAAAAAACAACAAAGATGTTTAGATATTACCTTTTAGACTATACTAATTGCGATTTGAACTATATAATTCAATAATGATATTCGCTAAAAAATCACTTGGACAAAATTTCCTCAAAAACAAGGATATTATTCAGGAAATTGTAAAAGTAGCCAAAATAACCGAAACTGATACTGTCCTTGAAATAGGCCCCGGACAAGGGGTTTTAACCGAGGCTTTGCTAAAAACAGGAGCAACTGTAATCGCCGTAGAAAAGGACGACCGCTTGATTGATATTCTAAATGAGAAATTTACTGAATATGTCACCAAGGGACTTTTTAAACTTATCCACGACGATATTCTAATATTTGAACCCTCTCAACACAACCTAGAAGCAGGCAAATATAAACTAGTCGCCAATATTCCTTACTATATTACTGGTCAAATTTTACGCCAATTTTTAGATGGAGAATGTCCACCAAGTTTAATGGTTTTAATGCTCCAAAAAGAAGTAGCCGAACGTATTGTTACCCGCAACACTAAAGAGAGTATTCTTTCTATAAGTGTCAAAGTCTATGGCAAACCTAAATATATCCGCACCGTAGCTAGAGGTAATTTCCAACCAATTCCCAATGTAGATTCAGCTATTCTTTTGATTGACGATATCTCTAAAAATTTCTTCACCGAAATACCTGCCAAACTATTTTTTGAAATAATCAAGCAGGGTTTTGGTAAAAAACGTAAAATGCTTAAGGGTAATTTAGAAATAAATGAAGAAATCTTAATAAAATCAAATATCTCACCCAAAGCAAGAGCGGAGGAACTGACCCTAGAACAATGGGGAGATTTAATCAAGCAAATGCAAATTGCAAACAAAGAGACAACCTAAGACAAAAAACAATGAAAAACAAACTCTTTTATCTTTTAATTTTGATTATCGCTACCGCCAGTCTTTGGCTAATTGTTGATGAACGGATAAATAATAAAAGTGATGGCCGGAGCGTTGATAACCAACAGTTTACCAGCCTAAAATTGGGCAACCAAACCTTTTTAGCAGAAATAGCTAAGACAGAAAAAGAGAGAGAAAGAGGATTATCTGGTAAAAATTCCTTACCAGAAGACTTTGGAATGTTGTTTGTTTTTAATAAACCAGATAAATATCTCTTTTGGATGAAAGAAATGAACTTCCCAATTGACATTATCTGGCTTAATGAAAACAAAAAAATTGTCGACATTACAACCAATTTAGCCACTTCCACCTATCCAAACACTGTAACTAGCCAAACATCAGCCCTTTATGTTTTTGAAATAAACGCTGGTTTAGCCGATAAATACAACTTTAAAATAGGGGATTCTCTAGATTTCAAGATTAATTAACGATCAGGGTTATCGGAATTTTGTCATTGCGAGGCGTACTCGCCGTGGCAATCTAGGTTTGATTGAAAGAATGAGATTGCTTCGTCGAGTACTCCTCGCAATGACACAGAAAACAAATATTAATTATCCTAAAAAGTGCAAAAAAACTCAAAAGGACCGACCTTAAATCTTCAAAAAGTTTACCCTGTGAAATTGTTTCCTTAATTTCCTCGGGGG
>Ga0075530_1000829_pt1 | contig 14767 bp, 14 predicted proteins | sample NGEPerD_2_FD_75101 | JGI IMG/M metagenome (GOLD analysis project Ga0075530, IMG submission 75101) | Arctic peat soil microbial communities from the Barrow Environmental Observatory site, Barrow, Alaska, USA - NGEE PermafrostL1-D | ecosystem: Environmental > Terrestrial > Soil > Wetlands > Peat ...
CCCTGATTGGTGCGCGTCATGCGGCTGATGACAGGGGGTTTGGGGGGTCCCCTGAGGGTTTCACGGAAGGACGACAGTTCCTGTATGCCGCAACGTCAGGACAACTGCCGTGTGCCCTTTCCTGTATGCCCTTGCTCTGGGCACAGCAGAAGGGCCACACCCTCAACGGTGTGGCCCTTATTGTTACCCAGATGGTTACCCATTATGACCCTGATATGTCGGTAACGGCACTGATCCACGATGAAGCCATGGGGTGACCAGTGAGCCTGATCCCATGCTCACAGAACCGGATTCGTGACTTTGGAGGATCTGCCCTGATTGCCCAATGTCCTAAGCGGTAGGTCGCAGGTTCAAATCCTGCCGGGGGCACACAGACGTGGTCAGCCGGTCAACGTCGCCGATGCGGCATAGCCGATGACCACAGCAGCCAGAGCCGTCCCCACGCTGACCACCACGTTGGCCACGGCCGCGCCGTAGGCCTCCTCCTCGATCAACCGCCACGTCTCGAAGCTGAAGGTGCTGTAGGTGGTCAGGGCACCGCAGAACCCGGTCCCGAGCAGTGCCAGGACCGAAGCGGACACCCCGGGCCCGGCCCCCATCAGCCCGCCCAGGATCAACGACCCGACCACGTTCACGCCCACCGTGCCCCATGGCATCACGCTCTCGTGACGGCTCTGAACGGCCCGGTCGGTGAGGTATCGGACCGGCGCTCCCACCGCGGCGCCGAGCGCAACCATCAACAGCGTCATGTCAGGCTCCTGCCGCCGGGCCCCTGCCACGCCGTGGCGACGCGACGAACGAGCACGACCCCGGCCACGACCGCCAGCAACGCGGCCAGCACCGTTCCGACCAGATAGACGAGGGCGACCAACGGGTGACCAGACGTGACGAGGTCATGTGACTGGACGGCATACGTGGAGAAGGTGGTGAACCCGCCGAGGACACCGACCCCCAGGAACGGCCGCACGAGCCGGTGCTGCGCCGGGAGCTTGCCCAGAACCGCGATGAGTACGCCGATCAGCAGACTGCCGCTCACATTGATCAGGAAGGTGCTCCACGGGAACGATCCGCTCGTCGACCAGGTCTCTCCGACGAGCTGACGGGCCATCGCACCGACCGCCCCACCGGAGGCGATGGCGGCCAGGACCGATGCGTGATGGCGGACGAGCTCCATGCGGTCGAGGGGGACGTGCAGGTCGACGTCAGGGTCCACAGGGTCCAGAGAGTGCACGCTGGGCACGATATCGCCCTCGGCGCATCACGCCTGCGTCCCACGTCGACCCGGCAACGAGACTGGCCCCTCACTGCCGAAGCAGTGAAGGGCCAGAATCCGCGAAGCAGGTATGCCGCGCAGGTGAACGCGAGTGGGTCTAGCCGACCCGACCGTAGGTCACACCGGCGTAGATGGAGCGAAGGGCGATAGCCGAACCCGTCTGCGGTGAGTCCCACATCATGCCGTTTCCGGCGTAGATACCCACATGGTGTGCAGGGGCGCCGAAGAACACCAGGTCGCCCACCGACGGGGTGGACACGGGAGTGGCGAACTGGCGTTGCTGCTCAGCCGTCCGCGGCAGCGTGATGCCGACCCGGTTGAAGACGTACTGCGTGTAGCCGGAGCAGTCGAAGCCGGCCAGCGTGGTGCCGCCGTAGACGTAGTAGATGCCCTTCAGGCTGGCCGCGATGGCGAGCACGCCGGCCGAGGCGGGAGCCGGGGCCACGTCGGCCAGTGGCACGCGGGTAGCCGAGCGGCTTGAGCTGACGGTCGCCGAACGGACGGGCGCGGAACGGACGGGCGCGGAACGGACGGGCTTTGGCTTGTCAACCCCGCTGAAGCCGATGTTCCCGAATGCCGGGGAGACCAGGGGTGCCTGCGCGGCCGACGGAGCCGCGACGGCCAGGACGTCAGTCGCGGCTGGTGCCTTGGCAGTCGCCGGGGTGACCAGCGTGGCCGCGGAGGCCGGAAGGGCGAAGGAAGCCGCCATGCCACCGGAGACGACGATCACGGCAGAGGCTTTGGCCGCCGGCTTGGCAGAACGCGAGATGGCCGTTGACAGCGATGAGACAGGGTTCAAGCGACCTTGGGAGCGATGGCGTCCCGAGATGGTGTTCGACACAGTAGATAAACCTCTCCAAACGCCTACGAGGTCAGCTGTCGGGTTCGGGTTGGAGATCACCCGGCCTTCACGCCAGCGAATCGACCCGAGGTCGATCACTGCCGAGAGGGCTTCACCCCAAGGAGCGTCTCTCGACGCCCCACATGTGGGTCCCCCGCTCCTGCCAAGCGGAATTAGACAATCTTGAGTGCGGTGACAGGACTAGGCGAACCGCATCAAGAACTCCATCCGGGGGGATGTAGTCCATTTACCGTACACACCGAAGGATTCAATGTCACATTCAGGTCACGGAGAGTCCTTGATTCGGCCAAGAAGCTACGAGGTCGGGGTGTCTGCGAATACGTGGACGGCAACGTCATCGGGCAACGAGACCCCGCTGACCTCGGCGGCGCCCTCACGCGCGACCACGATGCGGCCATCTTCGCGGCGTACGCGCACCCGCCGTCCGGGCATCAGACCGGCCTGGGTCAGGAGGTTCAACGCCTCGGGCTCGACCTGGGCCGGCTCGCCGATCCGCCGCACGGTCACCACGGTGGGCCCGTCGGCGACCAGCTCGACCAGGTTGCTCACGCCCAGACGGAAGTCCTCGTTCGGCGGCTCCCCCAGCTCGTCGAGCCCCGGGATGGGGTTGCCATAGGGGCTTTCGTGATGCTCGCCGATCAGCGTCAGGATCTTGCGTTCGACCCGTTCGCTCATCACGTGCTCCCACCGGCACGCCTCATCGTGGACGAACTCCCACTCGAGACCGATGACGTCGAGCAGCAGACGCTCGGCAAGTCGATGCTTGCGCATGACCCGGGTCGCAACCTGGCGGCCCTCCACGGACAGCTGGATGTGACGGTCACCGGCCAGCGTGAGCAAGCCGTCCCGTTCCATGCGAGCCACGGTCTGGGAGACGGTGGGACCCGAGTGGCCCAGACGCTCGGCGATGCGCGCCCGCAGAGGGACGATGCCCTCCTCGTCCAGCTCGAAGATTGTTCGGAGGTACATCTCGGTGGTGTCTATCAAGTCGGTCACGGACATAGCCTCTCACCCATGAGCGATGCAATGACCTCTTTGACCCCACCCAACGAGAGCTCGCTGTCATGAGCGAGTCCTTCGTCGTGCCAGCGCGTTTCTGCGGTCCGCCAATGTCGGGCAACGGCGGATGGACCAGCGGTCATCTGGCCCAGCTCGTCGACGGGGCTCTGGACGGCGGCGCGGTCACGGTTCGCCTCCGCACGCCCCCACCGCTGGACACCGAGATGGTGGTTCTGCGCGGCGACGACGGCACGGTCGAGGTATGGGACGGCCAGACGCTGGTGGCGCAGGCCTTTCCGGCGGAGTCCCTCGACCCCGACGAGCTGCCGGCGCCGGTGACCTACGCTCAGGCGGAGGCGGCAGGGCCGGCATACGAGGGTCTGGTCTCGCATCCGTTCCCCACCTGTTTCACCTGCGGTACCGGCCGCGACCCTTCCGACGCGCTGTGCCTGCATACCGGTCTGCTCGCCGGGCACGAGAGCCTGCGGGCGGCAGCCTGGACTCCGCGCGAGTCGACCCCGGAGCTGGTCTGGGCGGCCCTGGACTGCCCCGGAGCCTGGGCGTCCGGTATCGCCAAACGCGAGATCGTGCTGGGGACGATGACGACAGCTGTCCATGAGCTGCCGACGGTCGGGGAGCCCCATGTCGTGATGGCGTGGCCGCGAAGGCACGACGGCCGCAAGTTCTACAGCGGGACCTGCCTGTATGCCGCCGACGGTCGCCTTCTCGCCCAGGCCGATGCCGTGTGGATCGCGGTGGACGCCGCGACGGTTCGCCCTCTCTGAGCGCCTCGTGTCACTCTCTGAGCGCCTCGTGTCACTCTGGGCAGTTGACCGGTCGGGAATGGAACCAATTAGTTGACGGTTCAACTATGCATAACCATCTCCGTAAATGACCAGCCCGCCGTTGACATCACCGAGTTCGAGACGGAGTTCGCCCGCCGGCTCGAGCTCTCTCCGGAAGCTCAGGACCTGCTGTTCCGAAAGGCCCGCACCGCCAACACGTTCACCGACGAGCCGGTCGGCGATGACCAGGTCAAAGCCATCTACGACCTGGCCAAGTGGGCGCCCACGTCCATGAACAACCAGCCTCTGCGGATCGTGCTGGTCCGCTCGCCCGAGGCGCGCACACGACTCGTACGGACGATGGCCGAGGGCAACAGGGCCAAGACCGCCAGTGCACCGCTTGTCGCAATCCTCGCGGCTGACCACGCGTTCCATGAGGAGCTTCCCAAGACGTTCCCGCACTTCTCGGGCGCCCGTGACGTGTTCGCCGCCAACGACACCATGCGGGCGCAGTCGGCTGACATGAACGCCACCTTGCAGGTCGCGTACTTCGTCCTGGCCGTTCGCGCGGCCGGCCTGGCCGCAGGTCCGATGACCGGCTACGACGCCGCCGATCTGAACAACGAGTTCTTCCCCGACGGAGAGCACAAGGTCCTTGCCGTGATCAACATCGGCAAGCCCGGCAAGGACGCCTGGACGGATCGCCTGCCGCGACTGGACTACGACGAGGTGGTCACCAACGTCTGACCCGGTCGATGCCCCTTGTTCACGTCGCGGTCGATGCCCCTTGTTCACATCGCGGACAAAGTCATTGCGAGAGCCGGTCCGCGCAATTACCGTTGAGGGACACGAGAAGGGAGGTGGTCCGCCTAGTGAGAATCAAACGGACGCGTGAGGTGGCTGAGCGTTAGCCCAGCCCGTTCCTGGCCTCCTTTCGGTGTGCCAGAGCATGGACGGCAGGGTGACCGCAATCCACGCAGTCACCGCGGCCCGTGAGCAGATGCGATTCGTCCGTCGCACGCCAGAGCGTCAGCCCTGGACTCGCGGGCTGTTCCATGCCCTTGCTCAGTCGAGAAGGACGCGGGCCAGCAGGTCGACCGCCGCCTTCGCGCTCCACTCCATCGTCGCCGAGCCCACCGTGAACTCGGTCCACGACCAACCAGGGACGTCCTCGGAATCCCCCCACCTGGGAGTCACCGCAAGATGCTCGCGCTCCATGACTGTGACCACCCGCTCGGTGACCACGTCGCCGGGTGACTCGACGAAGATCCGGAATGCGTTGCAGTGCGGCTTCGTCGGGAAAGTACGAATCCCCTTTGCTGCCAACAGTTCCGCCATCTCCACAGCTCGTACGTGGTACTCCGCCATACGCGGCAGCTCCTCGCGCAGCCCACGAAGGGCAGACACGGCATACGGGAGCATCGTGAACAACGTGCCGCCGTGACGGCTGCGCCAGAGCCGGACCTCGGCGATGACGTCCTCGGGTCCGGCGACCACTGCGCCGGCCAGCCCACGCAGGCCCTTGTAGAAGGAGACATAGACCGTGTCGGCCAGCGCCGCGATCTCCGCGGGGCTGTGTCCCAGGTAAGGGGCGGACTCCCAGATCCGCGCGCCGTCGAGGTGGAGTGGCACGCCGCGATCGCTGCACGCCCGCGAGAACGCCTCAAGCTCTTCCCACGACGGAAGCAGGTAGCCGCCATCACGAAGCGGTATCTCCAGCAGCGCCGCACCAAGCTCGCCGGGGATGGCCGCCAGGTGGTCGACGGTCGGGACGACGCCACCGGTCGTCACTCCGGTGGTCAACAGCGCCCACTCGAAGCCGTTGAGCAGCCGGGGACCGTCCTGCTCGTGGAGCAGCAGGTGGGACAACGCCGGAATGGCGATGCGCCTGCTGCCCAGCCGATCACTCCAGACCCGCAGTGTCGACTGCTGCGCCATGGTGCCGCTCGGGAACATCACCGCCGCAGGCTTGCCGAGCACGGTGGCGACCCGGCTCTCCAGTGCTGCGACCGGACCACCATCGCCGTATCGGTCCCAGGCCGGGTCGCCGGACCCGTCCATGGCATCGAGCTCGGCGATGATGCTGCGCAGCTCGTCCTGTGGTGACACGGGACGCCGACCCATCAGGTTGCGTTCGACGCCAGGCATCGCGAGGCGGCGGCGTTCGTCCAGGGACAGGGCGTGCGGCGGTTCAGTCATGACACCCGACATTAGGCTGAAAGAACATCCGCTCAAACGGGAGGGCACCATGCCGGGCAAAGCAAGAGCACTGAGCAACGTCGCCAAGCTGGGCGTCAAGTACGGCCCGGTGGCGTACGAGGCGATCAGGCATGGCAAGGAGCCGGTCATGGAGCTCGCCCAGAAGCAGATGAACAAGCTGACCGCTCGCAAGCAGGCTCTCGCCCACGCAAAGGGGCTCATGGACGGCTCGGCGATGCCCGTGTGGGAAGGCGACGTGCAGGTGTGGGTCGTCTTCAACGGCAACGAGCCGATCGCGAGCCATCCCACCGCGACAACTCCGCTTGCGCAGCTGATCGAGGGCTACGACTTGGCCAAACGCATCCGGCCGACCGACGACCAGCGCCCGAAAGCCAATCCCCTCAAAGCCATTCGTCGCAAGAGGTAACAGCGCCGCAAGAGGTAGCCGTTGCCGAAAGTAATGGTCAGGGCACAATGATTTGCGGTCCGGCAACAGCGCCGTCCCGGGAGAGGGTCTACGCATGAGCGACAGCGAGTTCAGGCCAGGGCTCGAGGGCGTCATCGCCTTCGAGTCCGAGATCGCCGAACCAGACAAGGAAGGTGGCGCGCTGCGCTACCGCGGCGTCGACATCAACGACCTGGTCGGGCGGGTGTCCTTCGGCCACGTCTGGGGCCTTCTCGTTGACAACGAGTTCAACCCCGGTCTGCCGCCGGCCGAGCCGTTCCCGCTCCCGGTGCATACCGGTGACGTGCGCGTGGACGTCCAGAGTGCCTTGGCGCAGCTTGCCCCGGTCTGGGGATACCAGCCGATGCTGGACATCGACGCCGCGCAGGTGCGCGAGGATCTCGCCCGAGCCTCCGTCATGGCCCTGTCGTTCGTCGCCCAGTCGGCACGCGGCCAGGACCAGCCGATGGTGCCCCAACGCGAGGTCGACAAGGCACACTCCATCGTCGAGCGCTTCATGATCCGGTGGCGCGGCGAGCCCGACCCCCGCCACGTCGAGGCGGTCGACGCCTACTGGGTGTCCGCCGCCGAGCACGGGATGAACGCCTCGACGTTCACCGCACGCGTGATCGCCTCGACCGGAGCCGACGTCGCAGCCTGTCTGTCCGGCGCGGTGGGTGCGATCAGCGGCCCGCTGCACGGCGGAGCGCCCTCACGTGTCCTACACATGATCGAGGGCGTCGAGCGGACCGGCGACGCCACGGCATACGTCAGAAGCGTGCTCGACAAGGGCGACCGGCTCATGGGTTTCGGCCACCGCGTGTATCGCGCGGAGGACCCGCGCGCTCGCGTCCTGCGAGCTGCCTGCGAGCGCCTGGGCGCACCACGCTTCGCCGTCGCGGCCGCCTTGGAGAAGGCTGCGCTCGACGAGCTCCACGCCCGTCGACCCGACCGGGTGCTCGCCACGAACGTCGAGTTCTGGGCCGCCGTCCTGCTTGACTTCGCCGAGGTTCCCGCCGCGATGTTCACCCCGATGTTCACCTGCGCGCGCACCGCCGGGTGGTCTGCCCACGTGCTCGAGCAGAAGCGCACGGGTCGTCTGGTCCGTCCGTCGGCTCGCTATATCGGCGAGGGGCCGCGCGGCCCGGAGGGCGTCGCCGGGTGGACCGCGGCCGTTTCGTCTGGTCAGGCCCGCTGATCCGTCCGGGGGGTCGATCCGGGTCCGATCCTGGATCGACCGGCCGCGGGTTGAGATCTACGTCCCAATCGCCGGACTGCAGGTCCGAGCGGCCACAGTGGCTGACAGACTGGCCACCCAGCGATCTGCCAACGGTGTCGGGTCGGGTTTCTTGCCCGCCGCTCTCACCCTGAGGTGATTCTTCGTGACTGACCCCGCCACGCTGTCCATCCCCGCCGAGCTCCTGCCCCAGGACGGTCGATTCGGCTGCGGGCCCAGCAAGGTCCGCCCCGAGCAGGTCGACCACCTGTCCTCGCTCGGTCGTTCGGTCCTTGGAACCTCTCATCGTCAGGCCCCTGTCAGGAACCTCGTGGGCCAGATCCGCGAAGGGCTGGCCGACCTGTTCAGCCTGCCTGAGGGCTATGAGATCGTCCTCGGCAACGGCGGCTCGACCGCCTTCTGGGACATCGCCGCGTTCGGCCTTGTCCGCGAGCGCGCCCAGCACCTGGCGTTCGGCGAGTTCTCCGCCAAGTTCGGCTCGGTCACCCAAAAGGCCCCCTTCCTCGGCGACTCGACGATCATCGAGGGCGCTCCGGGGACCTTGGCCACGCCGGTGGCTGAGGCGGGCGTGGACGTCTACGCCTGGCCGCACAACGAGACCTCGACCGGCGTCATGGCACCCGTGAAGCGGGTTGAAGGCGCCGACGAGGGGGCGCTGGTGCTGATCGACGCCACCTCAGGTGCCGGCGGCCTGCCGGTTGACCTCGCCGAGACCGACGTCTACTACTTCGGGCCCCAGAAGTGCTTGGCGTCTGACGGTGGTCTTTGGCTGGCAGCCTTCTCCCCGGCGGCTTTGGCTCGGGTCGATGAGATCGCGGCCTCGGGCAGGTGGGTGCCTGACTTCTTCAGCCTGCCGACCGCGATCAACAACTCTCGGCTGAACCAGACCTACAACACCCCCGCTGTGGCGACCTTGGCGCTGCTGTCCAACCAGATCGACTGGATCAACGGCAAGGGCGGTCTGGACTGGGCCGTGCAGCGCACGACCGACAGCTCCACCCGGCTCTATGAGTGGGCCGAGGCGACGTCATACACCTCGCCCTTCGTGGCGGACCCGACCGCGCGCTCGCTGGTCGTCGGCACGGTCGACTTCGCCGACGAGGTCGATGCTGCCGCGGTCGCCGGAATGCTACGCGCCAATGGTGTCCTCGACGTGGAGCCCTACCGCAAGCTCGGGCGCAACCAGCTGCGCGTGGGGATGTTCCCGGCCATCGACCCGGAGGACATCTCGAAACTCATCGCGAGCATCGAGTACGTCGTCAGCCGGCTCGGCTGATCAGAGACGTCTGTCGATCAGACAGATCGTCCAATCAGGCCGGGGCACCGGGACGTACCAACGCCACGATCGTCCCGCCGGGAGCAAACAGCAGGGGCTTCCCCGCAGCATCAGTGAACGTTGTGGGGGCGCCAATGCTGGCACGCGACCACGTGCCTTCGATTCGCCTGCCGTCACGGAAGAGCACGACACGACCAGAGCCGATGGACTTGGTGTACATCGCGGGTTTTCCGTTGACGTCGTGGTCGTTGCGGTCGGCGACGACCTGGCAGTACTGCACGAGCACGTTGGGCTTGGCGACGGGATCGCCACTGACCGTGAGGAGCCGTCGGCCGTCAATGGTGCGGACGTAACGGGTCAGCTTGGCGTCCCAGACAAAGCCCACTCGTGTGGAACCCACTCGGGTGGTCACGGTCGCGGCCGACGTGGCAGCGGCAAGCCGTGGGTCGCTGGCCGCCCAGGTGAACCCCACGTTGCGCACACCGTCCCCCTTGACCGCGGCACTCACCTTGGCCAGGTCCGAGACCAGGTTGTATGGCGCCGGCCGTGAGTGGTCACGCAAGAAGCCCACCTGCCCACGGTCGTTGATCACGCTGTGGAGCGTGGAGCGGCCCAGAACCTGTAGAGCCGGGCGCCCGCCGCCGCTGGCGACCACGATGATGCGCCCGTACTGACCCAGGAGCTCCGGATCGCTGGAACGGATGCTTCGGACGGCCATGACCTTGGGCTTGGCACTGGCGAACACCGCCACCATCCGCGTCAGCCCGCCCTCGACTTCTTCGATGTAGATCACATCGGCCTTCTCCAGCCCCATCGAGGGGCGGCTTGAGGCGGTGTCATCGATCTTGACCGCGACCACGGGGCCGGTGAGCGACGTGGGAAGACCGGTAAGGGGGTTCAGGACCACAACCGGCGTCGGCGTGGGGGTGGGCGTCGCCGTCGTGGTGGGACTCGACGCCACCTTGGGCTTGGCATCGCTGCTGCAACCCCCGAGAGCTGTTGCCATCAACGGAACCACGGCGAAAGCCGTGATCATTCGAACGACAAATCCGGCGCCCTTGTCAGACCCAGCACTGCGCACGTCGTTCCCCACTCGTAGACCATTGGATGTCCGAATTCAACCACGTGTCGGTCTCTGACCGACCCGTGGGCTCTCAACGAAGCAGTGGTCCGATGAGGGCTGCCGCCAGCATCGCAACGAGGGCGATGAGCACGATGACACGGCGAAATCTGGGAGTCATCAGCTCGTCATCTCAGGCACGGGCTCGATGACCTCGCCGCGGGTGACGCGTAGCCGGGGACGCTCATGGCGGTGGAAGGTCACGCGGACGTTTTCGCTTCGCACGAGGTACAGAATGACAGCAAGGACCGCCAGACCGGTGGTGATGCTGCCGATCAGAATGGTCCAGCGGGGGCCCCAGGCCGAGCCGATCCACCCTATGAGCGGTGCGCCAAGGGGCGTGCCACCCATGAAGACCGCCAGGTACAGCGCCATGACCCGACCGCGCATGGCCGGGTCGACGCTGAGCTGGACCATCGCGGTGGCCGTGGTGATAACCGTGAGCGCCGTCAGCCCGACCGGGATGAGCAGGACCGCGAACCAGACGTATGAAGGGGCGAGCGCGGCGGCGGCCGAGGCCACGGCGAAAGCGCCATAGGCCACCAGCAGGACGCGCAGGCGCGGGTTCGGGCGCCGCGCAGATAGCAGCGCAGCAGCCAGGGATCCGATGGCCATGATCGAGCCCAGCAAGCCATATCCTCCTGCGCCCTTGCCGAACACCGCGGTGGCCATGAGCGCGGTAGTCATCTGGAAGTTCATCCCGAAGGTGCCCAGCACAAAGACGAGCGCCATGATCAGGATGATGTCGGGACGACCACGGACATAGCGAAGACCCTCGCGGATCTGCCCCTTCCCGCGTTGGCTCGGCGTGACATTCAGCTCACCCGTCCGCATCCTCGCCAGCGCGAACAGCACCGCAACGAAGCTGAGCGTGTTGAGGAAGAATGCCGGACCGGTGTCGAAGGCTGCAATGACCAGCCCTGCCAGGCCCGGTCCGATGAGGCGGGCTCCGTTGAACGATGCGCTGTTGAGGCCGACCGCGTTGCTCAACGACTCGTGCGGCACCATCTCGGAGACGAAGGTCTGGCGGGCCGGGTTGTCCAGGGCCGTCGCGACTCCCTGGACGAAGGCCAGCAGGAAGATGTGCCAGAGCTGAACCGCACCGGTGACGACCAGAATGCCGGTAAGCAGCGAGGTCAGCGCCATCGCGCTCTGGGTGGCAAACAAGATGCGTCGCTTCGGGAAACGGTCGGCGACCATCCCCCCAAGGGGCGCAAAGAGCGCGAGGGGAGCGAACTGCAACCCCGTCACGATCCCCAACGCGACGGGTGGCGCCACAGACGTGTGGGGGGCGAGAACTGTCAGGACCAGCCAGTCCTGGGCAACCCGGCCCATCCAGGTCCCGGTGTTGGAGATGAGGGCACCCGCGGCGAAAAGGCGGTAGTTGTAGATGGACAAGGAGGCGAAGGTGGGGCTCATTCGCTGGCCACCCGGGTGAGGATCGCGGTGGCCTTGATCAGGACCTCACGCTCGTCGGCGGTAATCCCCTTGAGCCTGGTCGCCATCCAGGCATCGCGCTGGCGGCGAGTCTCCCTGAGCAGCGACACTCCCTCGGGCGTCAACGAGATGAAGACCTGGCGCCCGTCCAGCGGGTCGTCCTGGCGCGTGACAAGTCCGCGCTCGACCAACGTTGCCACGGTGCGAGTCATGCTCGGGGGGCTCACACGTTCGATCTCGGCGAGCTCGCGAGGCGTCAACGCGGTCTTGTCGAGCCGGGCCATGACACTGAGCTGGTGGGGCGCCACGACCTGAGTGCTCTCGAACCGAACACGTCGGCTGATTCGCATGCACGCCAGGCGAAGGTCGTTCGCGAGGTGTGCAAGCGACATCGATGGTGCGGGCTGCTTCGATCGCACCGGCGAGGTCTCTGGCGCCGGCTGTGGTGTTCGCGTTCTGGGTGGCATGAGCTCCGTTCGGTCTACTTAGCCTAACTCATTACCCAGGCTAAGTATTCCGAACGCCACATACTCTCGTGCCGGCTCGCGTGCATAACCTCGCGTGCCACCCACGTGCCAACCTGAGGGTCAGCCGACGCCGAGAATGTTCTTGATCGGGTCGAGCGCGAAGTACACGACGAACAGGCCGGCGATCCCCCACATCAAGGGGTGAATCACCGAGAACTTGCCGCGCACGACCTTGATCAGGACGTACACGACGAAGCCCGCGCCGATACCGGCCGTGATCGAGTAGGTGAACGGCATCAGGACGATTGTCAGGAAGGCCGGGATCGCGATGTCCAAGTCGTCCCAGTCGATGTTCTTGACCTGCTGCATCATGAGGAAGCCGACCACCACGAGGGCCGGAGTCGCGGCCTCGTAGGGAACCACCGCAACCAGCGGCGCCAGGAACGTCGCGAGAAGGAAGAGCAGGCCGGTCACGACCGAGGCGAGGCCTGTGCGCGCTCCCTCGCCGACTCCCGCGGCCGACTCGATGTATGACGTGTTGCTGCTGACGCCGCTCGCGCCACCGGCGACAGCGGCCAGCGAGTCGACGATGAGGATCTTCTGGGAGTTCGGCGGGTTGCCTTCCTTGTCGAGCAGGCCGGCCTCGGCGCCGATGGCGACCATCGTGCCCATCGTGTCGAAGAAGTCGGCGAGCAGGAGCGTGAAGACGAGCAGGATCGCCGACACCGCCCCGATCTTGCTGAAGGAGCCCAGCAGCGAGAAGTGCCCCAGCAGGCCGAAGTCGGGGACGTCCACCAGCGTCGAGGGGAACTTCGGGACGTTCAGGCCCCAGCCGGTGGGGTTGACCATCTTGCCTGCGTTGTCGAACTGGCCGCCGATCTTGCCGATGGCCTCGACGACGATGGCCAGGAGGGTGGCGCCGATGATTCCGATGAGGATCGCGCCCTTCACCTTCTTGACCAGCATGACGATGATCGAGATCAGTCCGATGACGAAGATGAGCATCGGCCAGCCGGCCAGAAAGCCGCCGACCCCGAGCTCGACGGGAACCGGACCTCCGGACGGCTTGCGGACGATGCCGGAGTCGACGAGGCCGATGATCGTGATGAACAGGCCGATACCCACGCTGATGGCAATCTTCAGCTGCGCGGGGATGGCATGGAGAACGGCCTTGCGGAAGCCGGTCAGCACCAGGACCGTGATGATGAGCCCCTCCATGACGACCAGCCCCATGGCGTCCGGCCAGGTCATGCCCGGCAGCTTGGCGATCCCGAAGGTCACGAACGCATTGAGGCCCAGACCGGTCGCGAGCGCGAGCGGGTAGTTGGCCACGACGCCCATGAGCAGCGTCATAACCCCGGCCACCAGGGCCGTCGCCGCAGCCACCATGGCGAGGTTGGGGTGGCCACCACCACCGAGGAAGCCACCGGTCGCGTCGGCCTCGGTGCCGATGATCAGGGGGTTGAGGACGACGATGTAAGCCATGGTGAAGAACGTGGCGAAGCCGCCGCGAATCTCCCGGGCCGGGGTGGAGCCGCGTTGGGTGATCTGGAAGAACGAGTCGATCGCGCCGTGCGCGCCGGCGGTTTTCCTGGAGGTCGCAGTCGATGGCATGGCGCTCAGCGTAGAGCGTCGACGGACTCCCTCCGCTCGCGGACACATAGGCTTGCCGATGTGAGTCCCCAAGAGCCCGATCCGATCGCCATAGACGCCATCAAAGTGATCGAGATCGGCATCGCACTCTGGGTCGTTGCGCTTGGTGTCATCATGCTCGTCCCTGCGCTACACCTGGGCGACAGGCACTGGTGGCCGTGGGCCTGTGTCTCAGGCATCGTTGGTGGCGCTCTTGCACTCTGGTACGTCCGGCGTGGTCACGGAAACGCAGCAACCGCACTTCGCTCGCGCACCCCCTGACCCGGCGTTGTCCACGCCTCGCGGGGAGGCCGACAACGTGAACGGAAGCGCTACCAGCGGTATTCGACGCCGGTCAGGCCCTCACTGACCTGCCAGAGTCGCGCGGCAAGCTCCTGGTCCTGGGCCAGCGCGCTCAGCCGTGCCGGACCCACAGGCCCTCGAGTCTCTCGCAGCCACGTTGGCCCTGTGTACGAGCCGGGTGTGGCCGCGGACGCGGCGTATAGGGAAGGGTTGGCCCCCGCGGCGGCGGACTGGAAGATGACCCGCATCACCCAAGGCGCCGCGACACGCACCACCGGGTTGGCACCCATGCCCTGAGGGTTCGTCGCCAGACCGGTTGCCGAGACTCCCGGGTGGGCCATGGCCGACGTCAATGCCAGGCCGTGGGACGGGGCGCGCCGCTGGAGCTCGGCACCAAAGAGCAGGTTGGCCAGCTTCGAGTTCCCATAGGCCCGCTCGGACTGATAGCTCTGCGCAGGGTTGCCGTCGAGCAGGTCGGCACGACCGCGATGATGGGCGATCGAGGCCACCGTGACGACACGGGGCAGGGAGCCTGCCCTCAAGGCCGTCAGCAGCAGCCCGGTCAGCGCGAAGTGGCCCAGGTGGTTGGTGCCGAAGTGCAGCTCGAAGCCGTCCGTGGTCGCCACCCACTTGCGCGGCGCCATGACTCCTGCATTGTTGACCAGCAGGTTGAGCGGACCCTGCCACGCCTCAGCGAACCGGCGGACCGAGGCCAGGGAAGACAGATCCAGC
>Ga0075530_1000831_pt1 | contig 14763 bp, 16 predicted proteins | sample NGEPerD_2_FD_75101 | JGI IMG/M metagenome (GOLD analysis project Ga0075530, IMG submission 75101) | Arctic peat soil microbial communities from the Barrow Environmental Observatory site, Barrow, Alaska, USA - NGEE PermafrostL1-D | ecosystem: Environmental > Terrestrial > Soil > Wetlands > Peat ...
AGGTCGTCATCGGCCGTCATGTCGTAGAGGGCAGCGACGTGGAAGAAGTGTTCGATCGTGCCCGTGTGCTTGTTGATCCAGGCCCGGTCGACACCGAGATCCGGCTGGGTGAGGTCACCGACCACTGCGGTGACCCGGCCCGGGTTGCCCCACGACCGCAGTAGCGCGCGCAACCGCGCCTGGGAGCCTTCGCGGACCAGCACGTGGATCTGACCGTCGCGGTTGTCGAGGATCTCCTGGACCAGGTGCCGGCCGATGAACCCGGTCGCCCCGGTGACGAAGTAGGCCATGGCTACTCGGACTTGCCGCCGAACATGATCTCGTCCCACGTCGGCACGGACGCCCGGCCTCGCGCCTTCTTCTTCGCCGGTTTCTCCGGCTCGACGTCGTCGGTGGTTTGCTCGTCGTCGGACCCGGTCGGCTGGTCCTCCTCGACGGGCTCCTTCGTGGAGGCCGGGCGGTCACTGGCCTGCGTCGCGATCCAGTCCGCGTCACCGGTGACGGCCGTCGGGTCGGTCCCGGTTTCGCTGCTGACCATGTCGATCGCATCCGCGCCGAGGGGCAGCTCGTCCTCGGCGACGACGGCGGAGAGCCGGCGCTGGGTTCCGGCTCCGCGGGGCTGGGGGCCCTTGCGGGTGCTCTGCTCACCGATGAGCCACCGTGCCTCGTCGTCCTCGGCGACCACGTAACGGCCGAGTGCGTCGAACACGAACCTGGCGTGGCGGTTGCTCTCACCCGAGAGATAGTCGGCCGTCAGCGTCCAGCGGCCGTCCTCTCGGCGCCAGGCGTCCCAGTCCACGTTCTGCGGGTCGACATTGCGAGCACGGAGACGCTCGGCGACGGCGTCGCCGAGCAACCGGGTCGGGCCCTCGCCGGCCTTGCGGCGTACCGAGGATCGCTGCGCGCGCTCGGCGATGTGCGCGCGCTCGGCGAGCACGGGCGTGGCGTACCCCATCACCCGGTCGATGGTGGTCTGCGCTGCAAGCGCAACCGCTTCGGGTGTCTCGCCTGCGCGGATCCGCGCCTGGATGTCGCGGGGACGCAATGCGCTGTCCATCTGAATCTCCAACTGGCCGAGTCGAGCATGGTCCCCGCGGAGAGCGGCCCGGAGCCGGGCATCGGCAGGAAGGGAGTACTCCTCACCCGAGTCGCTGACGAGGATCAGCGTGGTCTTGTCCTCGGTCAGCCCCACGAGCGTGAGGTCCTGCATCGTTGCCGTCTCCTTCATGTGCTTCGTCACATGCTCCGTTGTTTCCGCTGAGCCTACGTCAGACCGCGAGACTGGGCGCGCACCTGCCGGGACGACTCGCTGTGCAGTCCGCTCGTCGAGAGCTCCGGGCTCTGCGGCTATTCTGCGGTCATGCAGGGCACGACGGGCGACCCGAGCACCTGGCTGGTCGTCCTCGACCTGCTCGGCATCTTCGGATTCGCGATCTCCGGCGGCCTCGTCGCCGTGCGCAAGGGCCTCGACGTGTTCGGTGTGCTCGTGCTGGCCGGCACCACCGGCCTCGGTGGCGGGTTCCTCCGGGACGTGCTCATCGGCGCCGTGCCCCCGGCCGCGCTGGCCGACTGGCGCTACCTGATCGTGCCGGTGGCGGCCGGACTGGTCACGTTCTTCTTCCATCCCGCCCTCGGCCGGATGGAGCGGCTGGTCAGCGTGTTCGACGCCGCCGGTCTCGCGCTGTTCTGTGTGACGGGTGCATTGAAGGCGCTGGCTTTCGGGCTCGGGCCGGTCCCGGCTGCCCTGCTCGGGATGCTGACCGGCATCGGTGGCGGGGTCGCCCGCGACCTTCTCGCGGGCAGGGTCCCGATCGTGCTGCGCAGCGAGCTCTACGCGACACCCGCGCTGTTGGGCGCGGGAATGGCGGTCGGGGCGAGCCTGGCCGGGTTCGGCCCGCTGGTCGCGACGTTGCCGGGAGCACTCGTGTGCTTCGGGTGGCGGCTGCTGGCCATCCGCAAGGGCTGGAACGCACCGCGTCCCACCGGTTCCGCGAGCACCTAGACTCGAAAGCGTGAGCCACCTTTCCTTCGAAGACCTCCGGACCCGGATCGGCCACCGGGTTTTCTACCGGGTGGCGGGCCCCGAAGGACCGGGCCGAAGGGAGCGCATCCACAGCGCTCCCGGCCCGAGGTGGTTCGACGAGGACCGGCCGATCCGTCGGGTCCATGGAGACGCGTCGATGTTCGTCGGGGGTGTCCGGGCACTGCTCCTGCAGTCGCTGCACCCGCTCGCGATGGCTGGAGTGGCTCAGCATTCCGGGTTCAAGGGCGACCCCTGGGGGCGGCTGCAGCGGACCAGCCATTTCCTCGCGGTGACCACCTTCGGCACGAGTGCGGATGCGGACGCGATGATCGCCCGGATCCGGGCGGTGCACGAGAGGGTTCGTGGGACCGCCCCGGACGGACGTGCCTACGCGGCGTCCGACCCGCACCTGCTGCGGTGGGTGCACATCGCAGAGATCGACAGCTTCCTGGTGGCCCACCAGCGCTACGGTCATCATCCGCTGGATGCCGAGGGCAGGGACGGGTACGTCGCCGACACCGCGCGGGTGGCAGAGGCGCTCGGGGTGCTCGAACCGCCCCGCAGCGAGGCCGAGCTGCGAGACCAGCTGACGTCGTACCGGGACGAACTCTCCGGCACCCGGGAGGCACGCGAGGCCGCCCGGTTCATCCTGCTCACCCCGCCGCTGCCGTTGCTGGCACGCGCACCCTACGCAGCGATCGCCGGCGCAGCGGTCAGCCTGCTTCCGGTGCCCGCACGTCGCCAGCTGCGCCTTCCCGTGCTTCCGATCACCGAGGCGGCGGTCGTACGCCCGGCCGGTAAGGGCATCACCCGGACCATCCGCTGGGCGATGGCGCCTCCCGCCGGTTCGTGACCCGGACCAGGTACGCCGCAGCGAACGCGATCGCCGCGGCGGCAAACCCGGCGACCACGCAGACCCAGTAGCTGGCCGACGCGCCGTACCGGTCGATCACCACACCGGCGAACGCGGCGCCGGGTGCGATGCCCGCACCCATCCCTGTCGTGAGGATCGCCATCCCCTCGGTCAGCCGGTTCGCAGGCACGGTCTCCTCGACCAGGGCGAGGGCCGCGATCAGCGTGGGCGAGATCGCGAACCCGGCCAGGAACAGCACGACCCCCATCACCGCGAAGGAGTCGGCGAACGGTAGCGGGACCATGGACAGGGCCAGCGCGAGCGCGCCCCAGCGGAACCGGTCCGCGTTGCTGGCCTTCCAGGTCATCGCCCCGGTGATGAAGCCGGACAGCAGGCTGCCGAGCGCCAGGATCGCCAGCAGCGGCCCGGCCATCGCTTTCGCCCCGAGCTCTTCGGAGAACGCGATGGTCGCCACCTCGGATCCGCCGAACAGGGCCCCGATCGCGCCGGCCGAGAGGACCAGTGGCCCGAGCACCCGCCAGCCGATGGCCGGCCTGGGCACGCCCCTGTGGTCGGCCCGGTCGACGGGCGGTTCGGTGCGGCGCTGCGCGGCCAGCGCCAGAGTCCCGGTGAGCCCAGCGAGGATGGCCGTGACCAGACCGGCCAGCGGATGCAGCCCCGTCGCCAGGAGGGTGACCAGCGTCGGCCCGAGAATGAACACGGCCTCGTCCACCATCGCCTCGAACGCGAGGGCAGTCTGCAGGGCGCGGTTGTCGTCGACAAGGTAGGACCAGCGGGTACGGACGAAAGAGCCGATCTGCGGCAGCGCCGCACCCGAGATCGCGGCGAACACGTGCGGGACGGGTGTCGGCCAGCCTTCCTCGACGGCCCACATCATCATCGCCAGACCCACGGTGAAGACCAGGGCCGTCCAGGGCAGTACCCGTGACTGTCCGAGCCGGTCGGCGAGCCGCCCCTGGAACACGGCGAAGACCGCGTTGGAGATGAGGTACGCCGCGGAGACCGCACCGGCCAGCCCGTAGGAGCCGGTGCGCGTCGAGACCAGCAGCACGATCCCGAGGCTCACCATCGAGATCGGCAGTCGTCCGACGAGACCGCTCATCGAGAATGCCCAGGCGCCCGGTAGGGCCAGGACACGGCGGTAGGGAGTGAACATCAGCGCAATCCTAGGATGGGGTGATGGTCCTCGACTCCGCGCCGTACGACGCATTGCTGCTGGTCTCCTTCGGGGGGCCGGAGAAGCCCGAGGACGTGCTGCCGTTCCTGGAGAACGTCACCCGGGGGCGGGGCATTCCGATGGAGCGGCTCGAGGAGGTGGGGGAGCACTACTTCCTCTTCGGTGGCAGGAGCCCGATCAACGACCAGAACCGGGCGTTCATCGCGGCGATCGACGAGGACTTCAGGACTAATGGGCTCGATGTCCCTGTCTACTGGGGCAACCGGAACTGGGACCCGTACCTCGCCGACACCCTGCGACAGATGGAGGCCGACGGGGTCCGTCGGGCAGCCTGCCTCGTGACGAGCGCCTATTCGTCGTACTCCGGCTGCAGGCAGTACCGCGAGAACCTCGCCGACGCTGTCGCAGTTGTGCGTGAAGGGACGGGTGCCGGTGCCCCGCGGCTCGACCGGCTCCGGCACTACTTCAACCACCCGGGCTTCGTGGAGTCGATGGTCGACGCGACGCTGTCCGCGCTGGCCGAGCTGAACCACGGTGTCCGTCACGATGCGAGCGTCCTGTTCGTCACCCACGCGATCCCGGTGGGGATGAACGAGGCGAGCGGTCGCGACGGAGGCGCCTACGTCGCCCAGCACTGGAGCGTGGCGGAGGAGATCTCCGAACGGATCCGCCAGGAGACCGGGCACCGTTACCCCGCCGACCTGGTGTTCTGCTCACGGTCGGGACCGCCGCACGTCCCCTGGCTCGAGCCCGACATCAACGACCACCTCCAGGCGATGTCGGCCGACGGGGTCGAGGCGGTCGTCGTGGTCCCGATCGGCTTCGTCTCCGACCACATGGAGGTCGTCTACGACCTCGACACCGAGGCGAGGACGACGGCGGAGAAGCTCGGTATCGAGTTCGTGCGTGCCGCGACCTCCGGGGTCGACCCACGGTTCGTGTCGATGGTGCGTGACCTGCTCCTCGAACGCGCCACCGCGGAACGCGGTGAGGCCGTGACCCGCACCTGCGTCGGCTCGTTCGAGGCATCCTGGGACGTCTGCCCTGCGGGCTGCTGCGCGAACCAGCGCGGTCCGCGGCCGGCGCTGTGCGGGGAGGACTGAGGATGACCGAGAGCTGCCGGGAATACCTGGTCACCCGCCTCCGTTGACCCCGCTGCAGGGACGGGTACGGAGATCCGAAAAGGATCACGAAGATGTGACTCTCGCGACACGATGTGGAATGGCCGTGCAAACTAGGCCTCCAATGGTGCACAATCCGCACCGCAGACCTTGCTGAACACACAGACTTGATGAAGCAGCAGCCGCTGGGCACTTCGGGGGCAGGAGACGGACATGGCAACGGATTACGACGCACCACGCAAGACCGAGGAAGAGCAGAGCGAGGAGAGCCTCGAAGCGCTGAAGGCTCGCCGCAACGACAAGAACTCGGGGAAGGTCGACGAGGACGAGGCCGAGGCCGCCGAGTCGTTCGAGCTCCCGGGTGCTGACCTTTCGCACGAAGAGCTCGCCGTCGAGGTCAGGCCCCGGCAGGAGGACGAGTTCACCTGCTCGAACTGCTTCCTCGTGCACCACCGGAGCCAGCTCGCGAACGAGAAGAAGCTGATCTGCCGCGACTGCGCCTAGCTAGGCGGCACAGCTAGACCTCGACGTCCTCGAGGTTCGGGGGCAGGTGGCCGGTGGACTTCCGCCAGTAGCTCGCGGCCTCTCGCGAGGCCAGCATCCGGGCCAGGCCGACAGCCACACCGCTGGCCGCGGCCCAGGCAATGGCCTCCCCGATCGAGACATCGGGGTGCTCGGGGTTGGTCGGTGGTGTTTTTCCGGTCGCGACCTTCCACGACGTCGACATCGCCTTGCGCGCGGCCAGTCCCGCGATCAGCGTCGCGGCGAGTCCGTACGCGGACCAGAGCTTCGATCCCTTCGATCCTGAAGCCATGTCTTCCTCCTCCAACTGCGGTGGGCGGTTCGCCTGACGCTTTAGTCTGCCACGATCGCCGCGGACAGCGCGGTCGAGAGCTCCTCGGGGCGCCGGGTCGACACCAGCCAGTACGGCGTCGGGTCGTCGGGGTCGCGAACGTCCACCCGCACCGCCCGCGGCAGGTACGGCCGGAGCAACAGGTACGCGCGTGCGTTCGCGTCGACACCGGCCAGCCGACGCGTGGCCTCGGCGTCGAGCGGGGTGGGGGCGGACAGGAACGAGACCGGGATCCGTGCCTGGCCCGCGTGGAATACCCCGTCGGCCAGACGCAGACGGGCCGCTCCGTACCCGAGGAACAGCCCCACGACCAGCAGCATCAGGAACCCTGTGGCCGCCCACGCGACGGGGGCGGGCAACGCCACGATGAAGGCCAGCCAGACGCTGGCCAGGAACATCGTCGCCTGTACCCACCAGCGAAGGGGCACTCGCAGCGTCTCCTCGAATTCCACGGACGTCAGCACGGGGTCAGCCTGCCACCTGCCCGCTGAACACCCGAACGCGGCTCTGGATAAGGTCTGCTGCATGGTCGAGATACTGCTCAGACGCCTGGACGAGCAGGTTCCGCTGCCGACGTACGCCCATCCCGGTGACGCGGGCGCGGACCTGACCACCACCGTCGACCTGGTTCTTCAGCCGGGGGAACGGGCGATGGTGCCCACCGGGATCAGCATCGCCCTCCCGGACGGGTACGTCGCCCTGGTCCATCCCCGCTCGGGGCTCGCCGCCAGGTGCGGTGTCTCGATCGTGAACTCCCCGGGGACGGTCGACGCCGGCTACCGCGGCGAGGTCAAGGTGCTGCTGATCAACCTCGACCCGGCCGAGCCCGTGAAGCTCGTCCGGGGCGACCGGATCGCCCAGCTCGTGATCCAGCAGGTCGAACGCGCGCGGTTCGTCGAGGTCGAACGCCTTCCCGACTCGCTGCGTGGCGAGGGGGGTTACGGTTCTACCGGTGGCTTCGTCGCGCCCGCCGGTGAACCGACGGCCACCGACGACGTCTCGATCGAGGAGAAGCAGTGAAGTTCCGCCGCAACAAGGCCGACCAGACCGACGTACCGGGCGCCACGGGGTCCGAGGACGCCTCCGCGCCGGGCGACGACGATGCGCACGCGACGCCGGACGCGGCACGGACCCCCGACAACCTGCGCGCCACCGGACCGTGGGACGCCGGCGAGGTCACCGTCGACGAGGAGGACGAGACGAAGGTTGACCTAGGTGGCCTGATCGTCACCGGGAAACCCGGACTCGAGCTGCGTCTCCAGGTGGACGAGGCCAGCCAGCAGGTGGCCGCTGTGCTCCTCCTGGGACCCGATGGTGCCTTGGAGCTGCGTCCGTTCGCAGCTCCTCGGAACACCGAAATCTGGGCCGACATCCGCAAGCAGATCGCCGCCGAGACCAGCCGCCGGGGTGGTACGGCGACCGAGGACGACGGCAGCTACGGCAAGGAGCTGCGGGTGGTGATGCCGGTGACGACTCCGGACGGGCAGCCGGGCAGCCAGCCATCGCGGGTCCTCGGTATCAGCGGCCCCCGGTGGCTGCTGCGCGCCACCTTCCTCGGAAAGCCGGCGATGGAGCCGGACCCCGACGGGGAGATCGAGAGCGCCCTGCGCGACGTCATCGTCGTGCGCGGGAGCGATCCGATGTCCCCCGGTGAGCCGCTGCCGCTGGTGATGCCCGCGAATGCCCAGCCGACGTCACCGCCGACGTCCCAGCCGACATCACCGCCGACGCCACCGTCCGAGCAGTAGCCTGGAGACATGTCACAGGTCAAAGGGCGGATCCGCCGGAGCCTCAGCCGCTGGGCGAGCAGCAGCGACATGGAGGCCAAGGAGCTCCAGATCGACACGGCCAAGGCCGGCTGCTGCCCGATCGCCGATGCCGGGGACCGCGCGCACGTCGAGCTGCGCGGGACGCTCCGGACGGTCACCTTGCGCCCGCGCGGGGGAGTCCCGGCCCTGGAGGCGGAGCTGTACGACGGTTCCGGGACGATCACCGTGATCTGGCTGGGACGGCGCCGGATCGCCGGCATCGAGCCGGGCCGCGCGATCAAGGTCGAGGGTCGGATCGGCCTGCACGACAAGACCCGGGTGATGTACAACCCACGCTACGAGCTGGGGTACTGACTCGTGTCGCATCCCGAGGTCGGATCGCCCGTGGGCGCCGAGACAGTCGAGGCCGTCGTACGCGCCCAGCTCTCCAAGGCGCTCGGCGGAAAGCGCGGCATGCTCGAGGCCGCGGTCCCGACGATCATCTTCACGCTGCTCTACGTCAGCACACGCGAGCTCGGGCTCGCCATCGCCGTCAGTGGGTCGGCGGCCGTGGCCCTGCTCCTGGTCCGGCTGGTCCAGCGGTCCAGTGTCCAGTTCGTGATGAACAGCCTCTTCGGTATCGCCATCGGCGCGTTGTTCGCCTGGCGTAGCGTCCGGAGCGGGGAAGGCGACCCGGCACTGGCGTACTTCTTGCCGGGCATCATCTACAACGCCGGCTATGCCGCTGTGATCTCCACGCTGAACCTGGTCCGGTGGCCGGTGGTCGGCTTCATGGTCGGCAGCGTTGCCGGTGACCCGACGGCGTGGCACAAGGATCCGCGGATCGTGAGGCTGTGCTCGAACCTGAGCTGGATGCTGGTGGCGCCCTGCGTGCTCCGGGTGCTGGTCCAGACGCCGATGTACCTCGCGGGACGTGCTGCCGGCGAGGGTTCCGACGCCGCGGCGTGGTGGATCACCGCCCTCGCCACGTCGAAGATCGCGTTCGGCTGGCCGCTGCAGCTCGCTGCCCTGGCAGGGATGGTCTGGCTGCTTGCGCGCAACCACACCCCGATCGACTCGCGTGCACCCGAGCCCAAGCTCAGCTGAACCTCAGCTGCCGTGCTCGACGGGGGCCAGCATCCGCTCCAGCTCCTCCTCGGAGTCGCTCACCGCCACGAACAAGAGTTCGTCGCCGGCCTCGATCGGCTGCTCGGCGCTGGGTGTGTAGACCTGACCGTCGCGCAGGATCGTCACCAGTGAGCAGTTCTCCGGCCACGGGATGAGGCCGGTGGGCTTTCCGATGTACGGCGAGTCCTCCGGCAATGTCATCTCGACCAGGTTGGCGTTGCCCTGTCGGAACGTGAAGAGCCGCACGAGGTCCCCGACACTGACAGCCTCCTCGACCAGGGCGGACATGATCCGCGGTGTGGAGACGTTCACGTCGACCCCCCAGGCCTCGGTGAACAGCCACTCGTTGTTCGGGTGGTTGACCCGGGCGACCGTGCGGGGGACGCCGAACTCGGTCTTGGCGAGCAGCGAGGTGACCAGGTTCACCTTGTCGTCACCGGTCGCGGCGATCACCACGTCGCACTGCTGCACCTTGGCCTCCTCGAGGGAGGAGAGCTCGCAGGAGTCGGCCAACAGCCACTCCGCGTTCGCCACCCGGTCGGGCTTGATCGAATTGGGGTTCTTGTCGATCAGCAACACCTGGTGACCGTTGTCGATCAGTTCACGCGCAATGGAGCGACCGACCGCTCCGGCACCTGCGATGGCGACCCGCATCAGTCTCCCTCCGGTCCTTGCTTGACGACTGCATGGACCTTGTCCGCGTTCTCCTCGCGCATCACGAGGTGCAACAGGTCGCCTTCCTGGATCACGGTGTCCCGGGTCGGGATCATCCCCTCACCGAGCCGGTCGATCCAGGCGATCCTGCTTCCGGACTGCTCCTGGAAGGTCACCGTCCGCTGCCCGATCCACACCTCGTTCACGTCGAGCTGGTCCACGCGAATCGTGCCGGAGGGGTCTCGGAAATCGGGCTCCGCACCGGCTGGCTGGATCCTGCGGAGCACCTGGTCGGCGGTCCACTTGACCGTCGCGACCGTGGTGATGCCCAGTCGTTGGTACACCTCGGCGCGGCCGGGGTCGTAGATCCGGGCGACGACCTGCTGGATCCCGAACGTCTCCCGGGCCACGCGCGCGGCGATGATGTTGGAGTTGTCGCCGCTGGAGACCGCGGCGAACGCCTCGGCCCGCTCGATACCGGCCTTCGCGAGCACCTCCTGGTCGAACCCGTAGCCGGTGACCTTTGTGCCGTTGAACGAGGGACCGAGCCGACGGAACGCATCAGGGTTGCTGTCGATGACAGAAACAGTGTGGTTGCGGTCCTCGAGGCTTCGGGCGAGCGTCGATCCAACGCGGCCACAACCCATGATCACGACATGCACGGGAGAGACGCTACACCGAGTTCGGGGCCCGTTCGAAGGTGGACGCCCCCGCTGTGGTCTAGCCTTTCGGTTCGTGGGTGCCGGTGATGTCTCAAAGCAGATTCTTCTTGGCCGAAAGCTGCGTAGCACGCAGCTCGGCGAGACGTTGCTTCCCAAACGCGTCGCGCTACCTGTCTTCGCCAGTGACGCGCTCTCCTCGGTGGCGTATGCACCCGACGAGATCTTCATCATGTTGTCGATCGCCGGTGTCACGGCCTACTCCTGGTCCTGGAAGATCGGGCTCCTCGTCGCGCTGGTGATGCTCACCGTCGTGGCGTCGTACCGGCAGAACGTGCACGCCTACCCGAGCGGTGGAGGCGACTACGAGGTCGCGAACGTCAACCTCGGCCAGAACGCAGGTGTCACCGTCGCCAGCGCGTTGCTGGTCGACTATGTCCTCACCGTCGCGGTGTCGATCTCGTCGGGCGTCCAGAACGCCGCTGCGGCGCTGCCGTTCGTGGCGGGGCACGAGGCGGCGTACGCCGGTGGTCTGGTGCTGCTTCTCGCGGCGATGAACCTCCGCGGGGTGCGCGAGTCGGGGAGCCTGTTCGCGATTCCGACGTACGGCTTCATCATCGCGATCCTCGGCATGTGCGGCTGGGGTCTGGTCCGGATGTTCAACGGCACGCTGCCGGATGCGGAGAGCGCCGAGTTCCAGATCATCCCTGCGGAGGGCTACGAGGGGACCATCACCAACATCGCGCTGGTCTTCCTGCTGGCCCGGGCCTTCTCGTCGGGGTGTGCCGCGTTGACCGGCGTCGAGGCGATCTCCAACGGGGTGCCGGCGTTCCGGAAACCGAAGAGCCGGAACGCTGCGACCACGCTGCTGCTGCTGGGCGTGATCGCGGTCACGATGATGATGAGCGTCATCGCGCTGGCCCGCCGGATGAGCGTGAGGTACGTCGACCCGCTCCACATCGAGCTGCTCGAGGACGCCGACGGCAACCCGCTTCCGGCGGACTTCGACCAGCACACGGTGATGGCACAGATCGCGCGGGCGGTCTTCGACAACTTCTCGCTCGGCTTCTACTTCGTGATCGCGATGACCGGGATCATCCTCGTGCTCGCCGCGAACACCGCCTTCAACGGGTTCCCGGTGCTCGGCTCGATCCTGGCCAAGGACGGGTTACTGCCACGCCAGCTCGGCTCCCGTGGGGATCGGCTGGCGTACAGCAACGGCATCTTGATCCTGGCGTTCCTGGCGATCACTCTGATCTTTGCCTTCGACGCCGAGGTGACCCGGCTGATCCAGCTGTACATCGTCGGCGTCTTCGTCTCGTTCACGCTCAGCCAGCTCGGCATGGTCCGGCACTGGACCAGGAGGCTCAAGGTCGAGAGCGACCCCGCCGTGCGACGGCGGATGTTCCGCTCCCGGGCGATCAACACGTTCGGCCTCGCGATGACCGGCGTGGTGCTGGTGATCGTGCTGGTCACCAAGTTCCTGGCCGGCGCCTGGATCGCGATCCTGGCGATGGGCACGTTCTTCATGATCATGAAGGGCATCCGCTCGCACTACGACAAGGTGGGCGTCGAGCTCACCATCGAGGAGGACGACCAGCTGCTGCCGACGCGGGTGCACGCGGTCGTGCTGGTCTCCAAGCTGCACAAGCCGACGATGCGGGCCCTGGCGTACGCCAAGGCGACCAGACCGAACGCGCTCGAGGCGGTCTTCGTCGATACCGACTCCGTTGCGACCGCACGACTGCTCGAGGAGTGGGACGAGCGCCGGATCGACGTGCCGTTGAAGGTGCTCTACTCGCCGTACCGCGAGATCATCAAGCCGATCGTGGACTACACCCGCAGCATCCGGGACGCGAACCCGCGTGGGGTGGTCGCGGTCTACATCCCCGAGTACGTCGTCGGTCGGTGGTGGGAGCAGCTGCTGCACAACCAGACCGCGCTCCGGCTCAAGGACCGGCTGCTGTTCACCACCGGGATCATGGTCACCTCCGTGCCGTACCAGCTGCGCTCCTCCGAGCTGGCCAAGGAGCGCGAGGAGCGGATGCTCAGCCAGGTCCGGGCCGGGGATGTACGGCGCGGACGGGTGCTCAACAGCGACGCGAAGAAACGCCCCCCACGAGGCAGACGATGAGCGGGCGGACTCGCACCACGCGGGGCCGGTCGCTGGTGGGCCGACGCCACGAGGTCGACGTCGGTCAGGTGGCCCACGGGGGCCACTTCGTCGCGCGACACGAGGGGCTGGTGATCTTCGTCCGGCACGCGCTTCCCGGTGAACGGGTCGTCGTGCAGATCACCGAGGGGGACGAGCAGTCGAAGTTCCTGCGCGGCGACGCGGTCGAGATCCTGACACCGTCACCGGACCGGGTCACGGCTCCGTGCCGGTTCTCGGGCCCCGGCATGTGCGGCGGCTGCGACTTCCAGCACGTGGCCGTCCCCGCGCAGCGCCGGCTCAAGGCGTTCGTCGTGCGTGAGCAGCTGCAACGGCTCGCGGGTCTCGAGGTCGACGTGGAGGTCGAGGCGGTTCCCGGGGACGACGAGGGTCTGGGCTGGCGGACGAGGGTGCAGTTTGCCGTGGACGCGGACGGTCACGCCGGCCTGCGCAAGCACCGGAGCCATGACGTCGTACGTCTCGACGTCTGTCCGATCGCGCACCCGGACCTGCCCCCGGTCACGTCGCAGGACTGGTCCGGCGCGGACTCCGTCGAGGCGATCGTGTCGGGCACGGGGGAGCAGCTGCGGCGCGTCGGCGCGGACGACGAGGTCTTCCTGGACGGTCCAAGGCTGCTGCACGAGAGGGCGAACGGTCGGGACTGGCAGGTCAGCGGATCCGCGTTCTGGCAGGTACACCCCGGCGCCGCATCCGCCCTTGTCGAAGCTGCCATGGCGGGTTGTGACCCGCGACCGGGAGAGCGCGCCGCGGACCTGTACTCCGGCGTCGGCCTGTTCTCCGCGGCGCTGGCCGGGCGGGTCGGACGGCGAGGCTCGGTGATCGGCATCGAAACCGACCCGACCGCGGTCGGTGATGCGGTGGTGAACCTGGCCGCGTTCCCGCAGGTCGACCTGGTCGCCGACCGGGTCGACCGGGCGCTGCGCCGTGGCGCGCTCGAAGAGGGAGTCGATGTCGTCGTGCTCGACCCGCCCCGGACCGGAGCCAAGCGCGGCGTCGTGGAGCGGATCGCCGCGGCCGGGCCACGGGCGGTCGCGTACGTCGCCTGCGAGCCGGCGGCCCTGGCGAGAGATGTGGCGATCTTCGCGGAACACGGGTACCAGCTGACTGGCCTCCGCGCCTTCGACCTCTTCCCGATGACGCACCACGTGGAGTGTGTCGCCACTCTCGCTCCCGCTCCTCCCGCCGAGTAGGCGCAAAGTTCAGCCCGAGTCGGCGCAAAGTTCTGGCCGAGCCGGCCTTGAGTTCAGCCCGAGCCGGGCGCACTTCTTCCTCGCGCGCCGCCCTGGTCTCGCCGTGCGCACCGCCCTGGTCTCGCCGTGCGCACCACCGCTTGTTGCGCACCGGTGGAGGTCGCCGGTTTGTGAGCGGCGGACGCCTTTCGCGTACGGCGGACCGTCCGTAGCTCACAACTTGGCCAGACGACTCGCCTGCGGCGCCGGGATCGTCCACCACCACCACCACCACCACCACCACCATCGCCGCGCCCACGACTCCGCGTTCACCATGCGCCATTTCCCGAGCGGCGAGGTCCGATTCCGACGACGGACGTGAGCCAGCCCGGCAACACCGCTCGACATCATGTATCTTGACATCAAGACAGTTTGTGGCCGAAGGTCCGCCTGGGTATCCGCGCCGCTGAGCGTGGGGGCAAGATGGAAGCCCGACGGGACCTCCGACCGAACCGACACCTCACGAGGAGATGGCCGATGCCGAGCCCCAACAGCCCTAACAGCCCCATGAGCCCCATGAGCCCGATGAGCAGGGACAGTTTCGGTGCCAAGGGCACGCTGGATGTGGACGGGAAGTCCTACGGGATCTACCGACTGAGCTCCGTCGCCGGCGAGGGGCTGCCCGATGACGCTGTCGACTCGCTTCCTTATTCATTGAAGATCCTGCTGGAGAACCTGCTTCGCACCGAGGACGGTGCCAACATCACCGCCGCCGACATCAGGGCGTTGGCCGGGTGGGACGCGAACTCCGAACCCAGCAAGGAGATCCAGTTCACGCCCGCGCGCGTGATCATGCAGGACTTCACCGGTGTTCCCTGTGTCGTCGACCTGGCCACCATGCGCGAGGCGATGGCCGACCTCGGTGGTGACCCGTCGAAGATCAACCCGCTGGCGCCGGCCGAGATGGTGATCGACCACTCCGTGATCGCCGACGTGTTCGGCACCCCAGAGGCGTTCGAGCGCAACGTCGAGATCGAGTACGAACGCAACAAGGAGCGGTACCAGTTCCTGCGCTGGGGCCAGGGCGCCTTCGACGACTTCAAGGTCGTCCCGCCCGGCACCGGCATCGTGCACCAGGTCAATATCGAACACCTTGCCCGCGTGGTGTTCCAACGCGACGTGGA
>Ga0075530_1000833_pt1 | contig 14755 bp, 14 predicted proteins | sample NGEPerD_2_FD_75101 | JGI IMG/M metagenome (GOLD analysis project Ga0075530, IMG submission 75101) | Arctic peat soil microbial communities from the Barrow Environmental Observatory site, Barrow, Alaska, USA - NGEE PermafrostL1-D | ecosystem: Environmental > Terrestrial > Soil > Wetlands > Peat ...
GCCTTCTGCGCTACGGCTGCCGCGCACGCCACGCTGGTGATTGGCACGCTCACCGTCGCGCCGGACCCGCCGGCGGGCTGCTCGTTCTCACTTACGTCGCCAGCAGCGGGGCGGAGCTCGAGGAAGATCACGGCGTCCTCGACCTCGACGAGTCCGGGGTCCTCTAGCTCGATGGTGGCGATGAGAGCCTCAGCCCCCGCCGGCGGGTCCGGCGCGACGGTGAGCGTGCCGATCACCAGCGTGGCGTGCGCGGCAGCCGTAGCGCAGAAGGCGGCAGCGACGAGTGACAGGGCCAGGAATAGTGGGCAGAGGAGGCGCTTCACGTGCTCACCTGCTCCTCTCGCGGCTGGCCGCGGCCCGGGCCTTCGCCCACAACAGCTCGCGTGGCGTGACGCCAGAGTTGGCTATCTCGGCGGCCACCTCCCGCCCGACGTAGCGGTAGTGCCACGGTTCGTAGTCGTAGCAGGTGAGCTCACTGCTACCCTCCGGGTAGCTCATCACGAAGCCGAAGCGCCAGGCGTTGGCGGCCACCCAGCCACCTTCGGGCGTGGCGGCCCAGTCGTCGAGTTCCCAGGCCGGGGGCCCGTGCAGCGAGCGCAGGTCAATGGCTGTGCCGAGTTGGTGTTCGGAGTGCCCGGGTCGGGCGCTGGTGGCCAGCGCTGCCTGCCTGCCGTTGCGCTCCACCCAGTACTGGAAGGTGTCCTGCTGGTAGTCGTAGCTGCGGTAGGCCGACTGGATGGCTAGCTCGTGCCCCGCCGCGGCGGCGGCCGCCAGCAAGGCGCGCAGATCGTCGATCACGAGCGAGCGCACCTGGAAGTCGCCGCCGCCCGCCTGGCCCGCAGGGAACGCCGCGGCGGCACCTGTAAGGTCGGCTGGCGCGTAGGCTGCCGCGAGCGCGAAGACGGTGTCGAGCACCGTCGTCTCCCAATCGTCGTAGTCGCTGCGTGGGGCGGGGAGGTCGTCGAAAGTGCAGCCAGGAAGGGGCTGGGGCCCTGCTGCCTGCGCCGCGCTTGCTACCGGCGCAGCCGCGGGCTCTTGCCGCTCGGCGGTGTGGCTTGCGGTTTCGCTCGCGGTGCCGGCCGGCGGCGCGGCGGCGGCTTGGAACGGCCCGGTCGAGGGTCTTTGCAGTGCCAGCAGAAGGCCGCCGAAGAACACCAGAAGAGCGAGTAGGACGCGCGTCACGGAGCGCAGGCTACCACCGGGCCGGGCGGCTGGCGACCCCCTGCTGCCGGGTCAGAACGTCGGCCCAAGGACCGTCCCGCGCATCTCCATCGGCTGCGCGAGGATCACCAACTGCAGCAGCGTGAAGCCGAGCACGAACAGCAGCAGGGGCCACATCGCCAGCACGCCGCGCCGGCCGAAGTCGCGCAGCGCGATGCGCACCGTCGTGACGATGGCCACCGCCGCGGCCGCGGCGCTTATCAGCGCCTGTATGCCGAACAGCCAGCGGCTGGGGACGAGTTGCGCAAGGCGCCAATTGGGGTCGATCGGGAACCCGCGGTACTCGAAGAAGTGCTGGAAGACAGGGACTATGGAGAGCGCACCGGTGAGGAAGTGGAAGGTGTAGTGCGCGGCCCAGAAGCCGAAGCCGAGCGCTACTACCACATAGCCCCAGCGCTCGAAGGCCCGCCGTGGTGACGGCTTGCCGCCGCCGGCGACGTCGGCGAGGGTCGTCGCCAACACCGTGACGCCAACGCCAGCCAAGGTAGCGCCAAGGTAGAGGAGGCCGAGCAGCACCGCCTCGTTGCGCGTGCCGAGCTGGAAGGAGAGCCACTCGGCGAGGTCGTAGAACGCCGGGACCATCGCGAACGCGTTCATCACGCCCCAGAAGGTGAGGAGCACGCCCATGGCCATCACGGCCAACCGACCGCGGCGGGCCCACGGCGCCTTGGCCAGTTCCCGGCCCGGGGCGCGCACGCTCAACCCGACGTTGTCGTACGGGCAGGCCCTAACGCAGTTGAAGCACAGCGTGCAGTCCATGTTGGAGGTGATGGTGGGCACGAACAGTTCGGTCTCGCAGCCGGGGAAGTAACCCTCACCGTTGGCGTTGACGACCTGCGAGGTCGCGATGAACGCGGCCGGCGTGTCGGCCATGGGCAGCTCCGCGGAGTAACGGCCGTGCAGGCAAGGCTTGTGCTCGCAGGCCCGGCAGACGTCCGGGTCGACGGCCACTATCTGCGTCGGCGACACGCTGGCGAGCGCGAAGTTGAAGTTGCCGAGGGGACACACGTAGCGGCAGAAGGTACCGGCGGGGAAGGCTACGTCGATGAGCAGAGCCGCCGCGAAGTAGCCGATGGCCAGCCAGGCGGTAAGCCACGGGCTGGCCCACAGGTCGAAGATCTCGTACGACAGGAAGAAAGCCACGAGCAGCCCGATGACCAGCCACTTGTTGCGAAGCGGCCGTGGCCAGGCCAGCTTGCCAGGAAGCAGGCGCTCGAGGCGGCGGCTCAACCCGCGCGTGAGCATGAGCGGACAACCGGCGCAGAAGGCGTTGCCTACCAACGCCAGGCCGATGACGAGCAGCCCGCGGTAGTGCAACCAGACGGCCGTGGTGGCGACGTTGCGGGGCGCGATCTGGCGACCTGTGAGGCCGTCGACGATGACGAAGATGGCGAGCGCGAGCAGCGGTAGCTGGAAGACGAGGCGCGCGTACTTCCATCTCACGAAGCGCCTCACGCCCGGCAGGCGGAACAGGTCGAACCCGCGCGGCTGGTCGACCAGGGGGCCAGACGTACGCGCTTCGGCTCGGAGGCTCACCTGCCGCTTACGGTGACGAACGTCTCGTGCTTGGCTACGCGGCCGTCGGCGGTCTTGACCCTCGCAGTTACGAACCAGTCGCCGGCCATGGCGAAGGCGAAGTCGTCGGCGCGGTAGACCCCCGGCTCGCCAGGCAGCGCGGTGACGATCACCGGTTGCATGCCGGCGTGCGACATGTCGCCCTGCAGCTCGACCGTGGCGCCTGAGACACCCTGCGAGCCGTCGAGGACGTGGACCGTAACTGGAGCCGGTCCGACGGAGGTGGTCTCGAACTCGATGCGGATGCGCAGGCCATCCTCGGCCTCAGCTGCCGTGACGTCGTTGCCTGCTGCGCCGCGCGGCTCAGGGGGGCGACAGGCGACGAGGCTCAAGACCGCGAGTCCGAACATCAACGGCAGCAGGAAGCGGTTGCGAAGGGGACTTGGCATGCTTGCCCGATGCTATCAAGGGCGCCGGCGTGCGCCGGTCTTGGGCGAACCGTCGTCGGCACGGCGTGCCGTGCGGGGGTTTCGTTCCTCATGGCAGCCTCCCGACGGCGCGCAGGTAGTCGACGACGCCGGAGCCGAGCGCGACGGCGAGTGCCTCGGAGTCGTCGAGTAAACGCTGGTCGGCGGGGTTGGAGAGGTAGCCGAGCTCGACGATGAGCGCCGGCGTCGATCTCGCGACGGCGTGGCGGTAGCGCCGATGGTTGAAGGCGTAGTAGCCGAGCATGTTGCGCGAGACGTTGCGGTCGTCGTCAGGCAGGCCGGTGGCGAGCATGGCGCGGTCGACGACGAGCTTGAGCAACGGCTCGAGCACGTTGCGAGCGGGCCGGAAGTGCGCGCTCTTGTAACCACGCCGGTCCTCGTCGGCGTTGGCGTCGACATGAAGCGACAGCACCAGGTCGGCCTGGTAGCCGGGCGGGACGGTGGCGGACAGCATGTCGACCACGATGCCGCGGCGCTCGAGCAGCGCGGCCAGGCGAGCGGCTACCACCTGGTTGACATCGACCTCGTCGACGCCGTCCCAGTGGCCGCCGGTGCTCGTGCGCAGACTGGCCAGCTCCCGGGGCTGGTCGCCGGCCTCGAGATGACCCACCTGCACGCCGACGCGGACCGGGCCGGCGAGCGAGTTGGCCAGGCGCTGCGCTGGCTCCCAGCGCCACACCCGCACTTCGGGGCGCAGGGGTCGGCTCGAGAGCGCCGGCACGTAGTCACCCGTCCAACTACCACCGTCGCCGCCCGGGTCGAGCGACGCCTCGGAAGCGTCGCGCAGCGCGAACGCGCCGTTGAGGGTCAGCCAGGTGAGCAGCCCCAGCAGGCAGCCGAGCGCCAGCAAGCGACGCCGGCGGGCGCGCTTCGCGAGGCGCTCAGGGCTCACATGCGCTCGCCCGTCAGCCAGAATACGACGTGCTCGTCGATATTCTCGATGTGATCACCGAGTCGTTCGAGGTAGCGGGCGACGTCGAGCAGCTTCGTGGCACGACCTATCGCTCCCGTCGATTCGAGCATGTAGGTGAGCAGTTCGCGTTGGATCTGCTGGTAGAGCTCGTCGATCTCCTCGTCCATGGCGTGGGCTTCGAGAGCGGCGTCTTTGTCGCGCTCGGCGAACGCTTTCATGGTCACGTCGAGCATGCGCTCGAGGACCTCGAAGATGCGTTGCAGGTCGAGGTAGCGCTTGAGCGGGGGCTCCTTGGTCAGCTCGACCGCGGCGGTGGCCACATGTTCGGCGTAGTCGCCGGCCCGCTCGATGTCGGAGAGGGCCTGATAGCAGGCGCCGAGGAAGCGTAGGTCACGGGCTGCCGGCTGCCTGCGGGCGATGACCGTGAGTATGCGCATTTCGAGGTCGACCTGCATCGCGTCGATGGCTTCGTCGCCCGCGATGCAACGCTGAGCGGCGTCGGCGTCGGCGTCGATAAGCGCCACGCGGGCAAGCTCGGTGGCTTCTCGAACCAGGCTCAGCATCCTGAGCAGGTCGGCGCTTATGGCCTGGATGTCTTCTGCCAGCGGTCCGTTCTCCACGGTCGACATGATAGCCGAGCCCAGTGGCGCCCGCCCGCCGGGCGGAGGACCGCGAAGCGCGGGTGCCGCTCGCTTGCAAGGCTAGACTCGTACACCGTGACCGAGAGACCGTTAGTGCTCCTCGTCGAGGACGACGACCTGCTCGGCGAGGTCGTTGCTCACAACGTCGGCGCGGCGGGCTTCGAGGTCGTCCTTGCGGCCACCTCGGGGGCAGCCGTGGGTCACTGGGATAGGGCCGACGTTGTGGTTCTCGACTGGATGCTGCCCGACGAACCCGGGCTGGCGCTGCTGCGCCGCATGCGCGCGCGAGCTCATGACGCCACGCCGGTGCTTATGTTGACCGCACGAGGGCGCGAGGCCGACCGTGTCGAGGGTCTGGAGGCCGGCGCCGACGACTACCTCGTCAAGCCCTTCTCCTCGGCTGAGCTGGTGGCCAGGTTGCGGGCGCTACTGCGCCGGACGACCACGAGGCGGCGGTACGTGGCGGGGTCGCTCGAGCTTGACAGCGACCGCGGCCGCGCTCAGTTGGCCGGCGAGGAGTTGGAACTTAGCCGGCGCGAGTTCGAGCTCCTCGCCTACCTAATGGCGCACCCCGGAAGGGTGTTCACGCGCCAGGAGTTGCTCGACGAGGTGTGGGGTGTCGACTTCGTCGGCACCGAACGAACTGTCGATCAGCACGTCGCCCAGTTGCGCTCCCGAGTCGGTAGCGGACAGATCGCCACCGTGCGCGGCCGCGGCTATCGTTTCGAGGCGTACGACGCCGGCAATCTATCAGGACCGGACGAAGTCGCGATGCCGTCAGGGTTGGACGACGCCGTGATGCCGTCAGGGTCGGACGGCGCCGCGAAGCCGTCTGTGTCGGACGGCAAATGACGCCCTCGGGGCCTGGCGGCAGTCCGGGCCGGGAAGGTCCGCTCGCCGGGGCCGACAACGCGTGGTTCGACGCCCTGGCCGAGGGGGTGGTGCTGGTAACGACCGCGGTGGTGCTCGACCTCAACGCCGCTGCGGCGAGCCTGCTCGACGTCACGCGCGAGGCGGCGCGAGGGGCGCCGCTGATGAGCGTGTTGCGCGACCATCGCCTTGAGCGCCTAGCTACGGCGGCGGGAGCTGGTGAGCGCGCCGCGCATCAGGTCGAGCTGCGCGGCAAGGCGGTCGAGGCCGTGGTGGTTCCTGGTGCCCTGCTGCTCCGCGACAGGTCCGAGGTCGCCATTGCCAAGCGCGATGCCCGCGAGCTGCTAGCGGTGTTGTCGCACGAGTTGAGAACGCCTGTTGCTGTTATTCGCGCGGTGCTGGAAGCGCTGGCGGGCGGCCCGAGTGAGGACGCCGACGCCGGCCCGGGCGGTCCCGAAAGCGCCGGCGTAGGTGCGATTGACAACGCCGGCGCCGGCTCGGGCTCCGGCTCTCGGCCCGGACCCGGACTCGACGAGCAGCGCAAGACCTACTTCCTCCGTCGGGCGATAGGCGAGGCCGAGCGGCTCACGCGGTTGTTGAGCGACCTCACCGTCGATGTGAGGCCGCCGCGGGAGCGGACCGTCGAGCTCGGCGCGGCGATCGCGCGGGCGGTGGCGGTGACCGAGAGCGTGCAGCGTCGGCACGCCGTGAGCGTGGGCGTTCTGCCCAGCGCTTTGGCGGTTTGGGTGGACGAGGACAAGCTGTTGCAGGCGCTGGTAAACCTGATTGAGAACGCCGTCGTTCACGGACGCGAAGGCGGCCAGGTCGAAGTTGCGGCGCGCGCCGAGGGCTCGCTGGCAGTCGTCGAGGTGCGAGACGATGGGAGTCGCTTGGCGCCCGAGCTCATCGAGACTCTCTTCGAGCCGCGAGCCCAAGGTGGCGGCAAGAACAAGGGCACCGGTCTCGGGCTTAGAATCGTCCGCTCGCTCGCCACGGGCTGGGGCGGAGCGGCCTGGGGCGGCGCCCGCAGCGACTCACGGCCCGGGAACGCGTTCATGTTCAGCGTGCCGCTGGCAGACTCGCGCTGAACGTCGTGGCGCTGAACCTGGCGCCGAGCTTCGTAGCGCGACCGCAGTTGGGCGAGGCCGGCCAGTCCCAACCGGCGCGGGCGCGGCGACGACGGCTCAGCGGACCAGCTCGTCCTCGGGCAGGGCGCGGGCGGGCAGGCGCCTGTCCCTTGCTGGCCGTGGCGTTCGACCTATGGCTAGCTCAACGGGAGCAACGAACGCCGGCCTGAGGCGCTCCCGGCGCGGCTCGAGGGTAAGTTCAACGGTGTCGAGCTCGCGCACTGGCAGCGCCCGCGGCGCGTTAGTTGGCCGCCTCGCGAGCGGCGCGGCGCGACGTACCACGGCCCCGTCGGCGATGCGGGACCGCGGGAAAGCCCGGCGGTAGGCTGTCGGCCCAACCATGGCCAGCAGTACCAGTGCGGCGCCGAGCCCAGGAAGCAGAGCGCGGTGCTCGTCCACCAGCGCCGCGAAGGTGACAGTGGCGCCGCTGCTGGCGAACAGGGTGATGCCGGCAGTTCCCCAGGCCAACAGGTAGGCGAGAGCCCCGTTAAGCGGCCCCGCCCAACGGGTGGCCCGCGGCGACGGGTAGATGGCCAGCCAGCCAAGCACAGTCAACTCCAATGTCAGGACGGCCTCGGGCGCGCCGGGTAGCAACGCGCTGCTGGCGAACGCCGCGAACAACGCGCCGGCAAGCAGGCCGGTGGTAGGGCCGTACGCCAGCGCGACGAGGTAGAGCGGGAAGCGGTGAAGACCGGGGAGCACCTCGGCCAGCAGCGGCGGGAGTTGAGCTTGTGGCCACGACTCCGCGAGCATGCGCAGCACGAAGGCGAGCGCCACCGCGCCGAGTACGCGCACCAGGATCCTGGGGTTGGCAAGCGCCGCCGCGTCGGCGCGCACCAGGCCGCTCGACAGGGAGACCGCGGCGAGGAGCAGCGCCGCCGCCAAGGAGTAAAGCAGCACCGGGTCGCCCGCCAGCTGCGTCCAGAACTGCTGCAGTTGCGCCAGCATGGCGGCAATCTAGCACGCACCATGGTGAGCGCCGTAACCAGTCTCTCAGTGCCAGGCTGGCGCGAGCTCAGGCGCGTCGCTGACGCTTTTCAGCGGTCGTCGAGCGTCGCGCCGAAGGGGCTGTGCTGCCATTCACCGCTCGCCAGGAGGCGTGCCATCGCACTGTGGGCAGCGCGCGCCTTGTCGTCCCTGGCGAGCCAGCCGCCGAGCAGCGCTTCGGCGCGCAGGAACCCGCGGTGCAGGAACGCATGCAGCGCAGAGTGGTAGCGCTGGGTGATCACGTAGCCGCCCCTCCTGCCCTCGACGTGGAACGCAGGATGAGCGGGCGTCGACACACCGCCGACGTGAACGACGGGAGCCACGACGAGCAGGCAACGGCGCCCGGCGCGGCGGGCTCTGAGGCAGAACTCGAGGTCTTCGTTGAAGAAGCGCAGGCTCTCGTCGTAGCCGCCGATGGTCTGGTAGAGGTCACGGTCGAAGAGCTGAAGGCAGCCCGATAGCCAGGAGACGCTGGCGCCGCTCTCGCCAGAGCGCCGGGCGGCGGCGTAGTTGAGGCGGTACGGCAGTCCGAGGTCCTGTGGTCGGCCCTCCGGCGTCAGCGCGAGCGGCCCTACGACACCTGCGCGCGAGTCTCCGCGGTGCGCCGTCAATAGGCGGTCGAACGTGTCCCGCTCCACCAGCACGTCGGCGTTCATGACGACTAGGTACGGCGTGGTGAGCCGCTCGAGGCCGACGTTGACGGCCCTCGAGTAGGAGTGGTTGGCCGTCGCCACCGCTTCAAGTGTCGCCGGCCACGAAGCTGCGCGCTCGACAGTCGGGCCGCCGCCGGTATCGACGACCACCACGCGCGCCTCCGGCGCGGCCGCCGCTACGCGCGCCATGGCCCGGTCCAGCAGGTCTCGCGGGGTGCGGTGGGCTACGACGACGATGCCGAGGCGCTGGTCAGCTGAGTCCATGTGGGGTAGAGCATGTCACGGTCGAACAACAAGGTGGGGCCAACGGCGTTAGCATGCCCCCCGTGATCGAAGAGGCAGTGCGAATCGGTAAGGTGGCCGCCGTCGATGCGAAGGCTGTAAGGATCGGTGTGGCCCTCGGTGGTGGGAGCGCAAGAGGTTATGCCCACATCGGAGCGTTGGCGAGCTTGGAGCGGCACGGCTACGCCCCTGACGTGCTGGTCGGCACGAGCTTCGGCGCCGTGGTCGGCGCGCTCTACGCTACCGGCAGGGGCATCGACGAGCTGTGTGAGCAGGCCCGCCAGATGCGGCGGCGCGACGTGTTCCCGCACGTCGCCGACTTCGGGCTGCACCGGGCGGCGCTGTTCCGCGGCCACAAACTGCAGGAGTACTTCGCGCGGCTGCTCGAAGGGCGTCACTTCGAGGACCTCGAGCGCGAGCTCGTGGTGGTAACCACCGACATCGACAGCGGCGAGCGCGTCCTGCTCACCAGCGGGCCACTCGACCTCGCGTTGCGCGCCAGCGCCTCGCTGCCCGGCATCTTCGCCCCGGCCGAGGTCGAAGGCAGGCGCTTGATCGACGGCGGCATCGGCTCACCCGTGCCGCTTGACACGCTGCTTGGCATGGACGTCGACGTTGCGATCGGCATCGGCGCAGGCATGCAGGCCCGCGACTCGCGGTCGATAAGGGCTGCCCGCCGCCTCGTCGCCACGCCGCAACTAAGGCGCGCGCACAGCAAGGCGCTAAGCACCGCGCCCCGACACGCCTTCGGACGCCTCGGTCGGGCGATCGCCATCGCGGCGCAGAACTGGGTCGATGACGACAGCATCGAGGTCGCCGTTGCGGCCGAGCTCGCGCGCCAGGTGAGCGCCGAGCGAAACTGCGGTTCGCTCGAGGTGAACACCCGTCCGCCCATCCATTGGCTCAACTTCCACCGTGCCGGTGAGGCCATCGACGCTGGCGACGCCGCGCTCAGCGCGCTGATGCCGAGGGTGCGTGGAACGATCGCGGGCGTGCTCGCGGCCAGGGCTACGGTCGTCCCCGCCGCGCTGGCCAACCCCGGCGACTGAGGCATCCTTACTGACCTTACGCGAACCCCTTGCTCACAAGATGCGCTTGCCGAGCAGGCTGGCGGTAAGTTCGACGACGGTGGCGGCCGTCTCGTTGCCGCGGTCGAGGATCGGGTTCACTTCGACCAGGTCGAGGCTGCTTACGCGCCCCGAGTCGGCAAGCAGTTCCATGAGCAGATGAGCCTCGCGGTAGTTGAGGCCACCCGGTACCGGCGTGCCGACACCGGCCGCGAGGCTCGGATCCAGCACGTCGGCGTCGAAGGAGACGTGCAGCCGCTCGACCCCTGCCAGGCGCGCGAGAGCTTCCTGGGCGACGGCGGCGATGCCGCGCAGGTCTATCTCCTTCATGCTGTACGCGGCGATCCCGGCTCGCTCGATCACCTCGCGCTCGGGTGGGTCGACGCTTCGCAAGCCGAGGTAGACGAGGTCACTCGGCCTCACGCGTTGGCCACCGCCCCAGATCGCGGTGAAACGTTCGTCGCCTAGGCCGAGCAGGTGGGCGACCGGCATGCCATGAACGTTGCCGCTCGGGCTCGTGGCGGGGGTGTTGAGATCGGCGTGGGCGTCGATCCACAACACGCCGACCCGCGCCTCGCCCGCGGCCCCGGGAACCGTGCCCATGCTTATCGAGTGATCCCCGCCGAGCGCGATGGGGAAGCTGCCTGAGGGCAGAGCGGCCAGCCTTAGGCAGGCGGCCGCGCAGGTGCCGGCGATGGCGTCGGCGAACGGCAGCTCGCCGGTGAGGCCGACGGCCTCGGCGACCGGCACGTCGACGTTGCCGAGGTCGCTCACGTTGTGGCCAAGCGTCTCGAGCGTCGGCTCGAGCCGTGCCAGCCGCAGCGCGCTCGGTCCCATGTCGACGCCGCGCCGGCCGGCGCCAAGGTCCATCGGCACACCGAGCAGGTAGACGTCCACGTCAGCTCTCCCGCACGGCATCCGGTCGATGCCAGTAGCGGTCCTCGCGCTCGAGCAGGGCGAAGGCCTCCTCCGGCCCCGGGCCGCCTGCGGGGTAGGGGAACGGTTCGATCGCGTGGGCCTCGATCTGTCGCAACAGCGGCGTGAAGATGGCCCATTGGGCCTCGACCTCGTCGGCGCGCATGAACAGCGTGGCGTCGCCCTGCATGACGTCCAGCAGCAATGTTTCGTAGGCATCGGGGTTCGGTCGATCAAAGGTCTCCTCGTAGGAGAAGTCGAGGTCGACGCGAGCGAGGTCGATCTTCTGACCCGGCCTCTTGCCGTTGAAGCGAAGGGTGATGCCCTCGTCGGGCACCAGCCTCAGGATCAGGCGGTCGGGGCGCAGCGGCCTGGCCAGGTCGAAGGGGACGTGAGGAGGGTTTCGGAAGTGCAGGACTACCTCGCTCGCCTTCGCCTCGAGCTGCTTTCCCGAGCGCAGGTAGAACGGGGTGCCGGAGAAGCGCCAGTTGCGCACCCTCAGCCGCAGGGCCGCGAACGTCGACTGCCGGGAGGCGTCGGCGACGTCTGGCTCCTGCCGGTAGCCGACTTCGCCGTTGCCTGCTGTGTACTGGCCGAGCACGAGGTCATCGAGGCCGGGGCAGGTTACCGATCTAAACAGCTTCACCTTCTCGTCACGCACCGCCTCGGCGTCGAACCGGGCGGGCGGCTCCATCGCGACAAGCGCCAGGAGTTGCAGCAGGTGGTTCTGGAAGACGTCGCGCAGCACGCCCGCCTGCTCGTAGAACGAGCCGCGGCCCGCTACGCCGATGTCCTCAGACATCGTTATCTGCACGTGGTCGATGTAGCGGTTGTTCCACAACGGCTCGAACACGGTGTTGGCGAACCGCAGCACGGCAAGGTTCTGCGCCGTCTCCTTGGCCAGGTAGTGGTCGATGCGGTAGAGCTGGCTCTCCTCGAACAGCTCCAGCAGACGCACGTTGAGCGACTTGGCGCTGGCCAGGTCGTTACCGAACGGCTTCTCTAACACAAGTCTGGCGAAGCCGCCTTCGGGAGCACGGTCGAGCCCGACGCCGGCCAGCCCCGAGGCGATATCGAGGTAGGCGCTCGGCGGCGTGGCGGTGTAGAAGATCCGCCGTGGAGAGCCGGCCGTCTTGACGGCCTCGGCCAGGCGGGCGTAGCTGTCCGCGTCGTCGTAGCCACCCCTGAGGTAGTCGACGCGGCCGAGAAGGTCGTCGAGGACCTGCTCGTCGGGGTCGTCGAGCTCTTCGAGAAGGCAACCGCGCAGTTCGGCTCGTAACGCCTCGCTGGACAGCTCGCTTCTGGCGAAACCGATTGTCCTGCTGCCTGGGTCAAGCTCGCCGCCGACCTGAAGGCGGTAGAGCGCCGGCAGCAGCTTGCGCGAGGCGAGGTCCCCCGTCACGCCGAAGATCACGAAGGTGCACGGGCCGCCGGTCGTCCGGCCTCCGTTGCCTGTCGTCGTTTCGCTCACTGTGTCCTCCAAGTGCCCTCCAGGGCGATGCTAACAGGTACGTGATAGACTCCCGCCGGTGGAGCGGCCTCGTGGATCTCGCTGACATCGGACTGACTGACGCCCTCGCTCTGCTCAACCGCGGCGCCGACCAGATCGTCCCAGAGGACGGCTTGCAGCACAAACTCGCTGACGCCGCCGCCAAGGGGCGACAGCTGCGTGTCAAGCTCGGCGTCGACCCGTCGAGCACCGACCTGCACATCGGGCACGCCGTCGTGCTTCGCAAGTTGCGCCAGTTCCAGAACCTCGGTCACAAGGTCGTGCTGATAATCGGCGACTTCACCGCGATGATCGGCGACCCCAGCGGGCGCAGCAAGACCCGGCCGGTGCTTACGCTCGAGCAGACCCGCGAGAACGGCCGCACCTACGTCGAGCAGGCGAGCCTGGTGCTCGATCAGGACCCGGTGAAGTTCGAGCTTCGCCACAACTCCGAGTGGCTCGAGGCGTTGGGCTTCGCCGAGCTCATCAAGCTCGCCTCGAACTACACCGTCGCACGCATGCTCGAGCGCGACGACTTCACCAAGCGCTTCCACGGCGGCGTGCCGATAAGCGTGCACGAGTTCCTCTACCCGCTGGCGCAGGCCTACGATTCCGTCGCGGTGAGAGCCGACGTCGAGCTCGGCGGCACCGATCAGCTCTTCAACCTGTTGGTGGGGCGCGACATCCAGCGCGCCTACGGCCAGGAGCCGCAGGTGGTGCTCACCACGCCGCTGCTCGTCGGCCTCGACGGCGTCGAGAAGATGTCGAAGTCGCTCGGCAACTACATCGGCGTCGCCGAGAGCGCGCACGACATGTTCAAGAAGGCCATGCAGGTGCCAGACGAGCAGCTTCCGCAGTACGCCGAGTTGTCGAGCAGCCTCGACCTCGCCGCGCTACGCGCGAAGCTGGCCAGTGATCCGGTCGGCGCGCATCGCGAGTACGCCAGGGAGCTGGTGGGGCTCTACCACGGCGCGACCGCGATCGAGGCCGCCGAACACCGCTACGACAGCGTCGCCAAGGGCGAGATCCCCGAGCAGATGCAGCAGCTGGTGGTGCCCCCGGCCGAGCTGACAGACGGTGCCATCGGCGTGCTGCGTCTCGCCACGCTGGCGGGCCTTACCAGCTCGAACGGCGAGGCCAGGCGCCTCATCCAGAACCGCGGCCTGAAGATCGACGGCGAGGCGATAGAGGACGTGCAGCTGCGGCTCGACCTGGCCGAACCGCTGGTGCTGCAGAAAGGCCGCGACACGTTCGTGCGCGTAAGTAAGGGCTGAGCGCCGGGGGCGCGCCGGTTAGCCTAGGTCGCCAACACCGCTGCGATCTCGAGCAGCTCGCGGTCGATGTCCTTGTGTTTGGCGACGACCTCGGCCAGCGGTAAGAACACTGTCGACTTCCTGTCCGTGCCGACCATGTGGTCGACGAAGCCGTTGGCCAGCGCCCGCACGGCGTGGAAGCCGAGGCGCGAAGCGAGGACGCGGTCACGGGTGCACGGCGTACCGCCGCGCTGGGTGTGGCCGAGGATGACGCTGCGCATCTCGTAGCCGCTCTTCTCCTCGACGATCTTCTGCAGGGCGGTGGCGCCGCCCGGGTAGGCGCCCTCGGCGACGACGATAAGGCTCGAGCTCTTGCCGCGCGCCTGTGCCGCGACGATGAGGTCGGCGATCTGTTCCGCTTCGGTAGGGACCTCGGGGATGAGGATCGCCTCGGCGCCGCCGGCCACGCCGACGGCCAGCGCGATGTGGCCGGCGCGCCGGCCCATTACCTCTACCAGGAAGAGGCGGTCGTGGCTGGCCGCGGTGTCGCGGAGCCGGTCGACCGCGTCCACGCCGAAGTCGGTCGCGGTGTTGAAGCCGATGGAGACGTCGGTGCCGTAGATGTCGTTGTCGATCGTCGCCGGCACGCCGATCACCGCCACCCCGTGCTCCTCGTGCAAGGCCTGGGCGCCGCGGAAGCTGCCGTCCCCGCCGATAACCACCAGGCCATCGATGCCGCGCGCCCTAAGGCGCTCGGCGGCGCGGGCGCGGCCGGCGGGCTGGTAGAACTCCTCACAGCGCGCGGTCCTCAGGACCGTGCCGCCGCGCTGGATGATGTTGGCGACGCTGCGCACCCCAAGCTCCTCGATGTCGTCGTCGAGTAGCCCTTGGAAGCCGCGATAGATGCCCGACACGCGGAAGCCGTCGTGGCTGGCCGTGCGGACCACCGCCCTGATGGCCGCGTTCATGCCCGGCGCGTCACCGCCGCTGGTAAGTACGCCGATGTGGGTAACGGGCCGCTTCATGAGGCGCCAGTATAGCCTCGCGCCCATGGCTGGGAGTCGCGCGCTCATGAACGTGTAATCATGCCGCTTGATGAATGTAGTCGCGCTTACCGAGACGGTCCCCGGCGAGCGGCGCGTGGCGGTCACCCCGCAGAGCGCCGCCAAGCTCGTCGCCTTGGGTGCGGAGGTGGCGGTGGAGTCCGGCCTCGGCACGTCGATCTTCAGGGCCGACACCGAGTACGCCGCCGCCGGCGTCAAGGTCGGCGCGCGCGCCGACCTTGACGCCGGCGGCGGCGTACTCGGTGTCGGCCCTGAAGATCGACGTGCCGA
>Ga0075530_1000834_pt1 | contig 14753 bp, 15 predicted proteins | sample NGEPerD_2_FD_75101 | JGI IMG/M metagenome (GOLD analysis project Ga0075530, IMG submission 75101) | Arctic peat soil microbial communities from the Barrow Environmental Observatory site, Barrow, Alaska, USA - NGEE PermafrostL1-D | ecosystem: Environmental > Terrestrial > Soil > Wetlands > Peat ...
AAGCGCGGCGCCGGTCTCGCCGTCGCCGGTGACGACGTTGAACACGCCGTTCGGCAAGCCCACCTCCTGCGTGAGCTCGGCGACCTGCCAGGAAGCGATGACGAGCTCGACGAAGCGGCCACTGGTGGCGTCAGCGTGCCCGCCATCGACCGCACCGCCAAGCTCTACATCGGTGGCGCGCAGAAGCGGCCGGACGCCAACTACAGCTACCCGGTCATAGGCGCCGCTGGCGAGCGCGTCGGCGAGGCACCGCTCGGCAACCGCAAGGACGTCCGCGACGCGGTCGAAGCGGCAGTCAAGAGCACGTCGTGGTCGACCACCACTGCTCACAACCGGGCCCAGGTGATCTACTACGTCGCCGAGAACCTCGAACTGCGCGCGCCGGAGTTCGAACGGCGCCTGCGGCAGCTCACCGGTACCGGCCGCCGCGCGGCGGCGCGTGAGGTCGAGCTGAGCGTCTCGCGCCTGTTCACCTACGCCGCCTACGCCGACAAGTACGACGGCGCCGTGCACCCGACCCCGATGCGCAACGTGACCCTGGCAATGAACGAGCCGTTCGACGTCATGGCCGTCGTCTGCCCCGACGAGGCGCCGCTGCTGGCGTTCGTGTCGCTGGTCTTCCCGCCGCTGGCGATGGGCAACCGCGTGGTCGCCGTGCCGTCGGCGCGCTGTCCGCTGGCCGCCACCGACCTCTACCAGGTCTTCGAGACCTCCGACCTGCCGGCCGGCGCGCTCAACATCGTCACGGGCCGGCGCGACGAGCTCGCCGCGGTACTGGCGCGCCACGACGCCGTCGAGGCGATGTGGTACTTCGGCTCGGCCGAGGGCAGCGCCCTCGTCGAGCGCGAGAGCAGCGGCAACCTGAAGGCGACCTGGGTGAACGGCGGCGCGCGGCGCGACTGGTCCAACGACGAGCAGGCGCAAGGGCGCGAGTTCCTGCGCCGCTCGACGAGGGTGAAGAACGTATGGGTGCCGTACGGCGAGTGAAGATTGAGGCTTGATTAACGAACCCTGACGACGAGCCGTCAAGTGGTCCCAGGATACTCAGGCGGGCCTTGGATAGCATCATCTGTCGTTCTCGGGGCGGCCCAAAATCGCCGGCTCCAAGACGCTCACATGACGCCGCGCCTAATGGCGCACCCTTCAGGCGTCAGAAAGGCAGTCTTAAGATGTCGAGATTCAGCAAGTTGCTACTTGCGACGCTCCTCGCGGCCCTGTTCGGCGCGGCGTTCGCTCAAGGTGAAGAGCTCACCCCCACCGTGGAGTTCACACTCCAGGGCGGCATCGGCAGTCAGGGCTTCGAGTGGGTCGGCGTCGGCGGTGACATCGATGGCGTCCGCAACCCCGATCTCAACGTGAAGGTCGGCGACGTCGTCAAGGTCACGATCATCAGCGGCGACGGCATGCAGCATGACTTCGCCATCGACGAGCTGGAAGTGAAGTCAGAGCCGGTAACCGCGCAAGGTGAAGAGGTAAGCATCACCTTCGAGGTCACCGAAGCCGGCACGTTCATCTACTACTGCACCACGCCGGGCCACGCCATGCCGGAATCGAACTTCGGCATGTTCGGCAACTTCATCGTCGGCGAGTAAACGTTCGACGCCGCGCCCAAGCGGGCGCCAGCGGAGCGAGCCCGGGCCCACAAGCCCGGGCTTTCTCTTGGCGGCCAGGTGGGCTGGGACCCCGGCGCCATCTGGCCCCCGCGCCATCAGGACCGAGCCGGTGAACCGGCGGCTGGTAACCTCTAGCCATGAGCAGCTGGACGCGGTTCAAGGAGCACCTAGAGGCCGAGCTCGAGTCGGTGGAAGCGGCCGGCCTCAGCAAGCGCGAGCGCACCATCGTCTCGTCCCAGGACGCGGTCATCGACGTCGAGCTGCCTGACGGCCGTCGCGTCGAGGCCCTCAACCTCTGCGCCAACAACTACCTCGGCTTGGCCAACCACCCTGACGTCGTCGCGGCCGCCAAGCGCGGGGCCGACGAGCACGGCTTCGGCATGGCCTCGGTGCGCTTCATCTGCGGCACCCACGACGTTCACCTTGAGCTCGAGCGGCGCCTCAGCGAGTTCCTCGGCACCGACGACACGATCCTCTACTCGTCGTGCTTCGACGCCAACGGCGGGCTGTTCGAGACGCTGCTTGGCGCCGAGGACGCTGTAATCTCCGACTCGCTCAACCACGCCAGCATCATCGACGGCGTGAGGCTGAGCAAGGCACAGCGCTTCCGCTACGCCAACAACGACATGGACGACCTGCGGCGGCAGCTCGAGGCCGCCGCAGACGCGCGCTTCCGCCTCATCGCCACCGACGGCGTGTTCTCCATGGACGGCGTCGTCGCCGACCTCGAGGCGATCTGCGACCTGGCCGACGAGTACGACGCCTTGGTGATGGTCGACGACAGTCACGCCGTTGGCTTCGTCGGCGAGCACGGTCGCGGCACGCACGAGCTTTGCGGCGTCATCGACCGCGTCGACATCCTCACTGGCACGCTCGGCAAGGCACTTGGCGGCGCCTCGGGCGGCTACACCTCGGGCCGCCAGGAGATCGTCGATTGGCTGCGACAACGGAGCCGCCCCTACCTGTTCTCTAACTCGCTTTCGCCGGTTGTGGCGGCGGCCTCGCTTGGTGTCCTCGACCTGCTCGAGGGCTCAGGGGAGCTCCGCAAGCGACTGCGCGACAACAGTGAGTACTTCCGCTCGGCGATGCAGCACGCCGGGTTCACGATGACCGGCGCCGGACACCCGATAATCCCCGTGATGATCCACGACGCCGCGTTGGCGGCCCGCATGGCCGACCGCCTGCTCGAGGAGGGCGTGTACGTCGTTGGCTTCTCCTACCCGGTGGTGCCGCAGGGCCAGGCGCGCATCCGCACGCAGGTTTCGGCTGGGCACAGCCGCGAGCAGTTGGAGCGGGCGGTCGACGCCTTCACGCGCGTGGGTCGCGAGCTGGGGCTGATCGCGTGACCCCGGAGGGCGACACCATGCGGGCCCTGGCCAAGCTCGAGCCGCGCGAGGGCATCTGGCGCACCGAGGCGCCGCGGCCAAGCATCGGCCCCAACGACGTCCTCATCCGCATCACCAACACCAGCCTGTGCGGCACCGACGTGCACATCTTCAACTGGGACGCCTGGTCCCAACGCACGGTGCCGGTGCCGCTCATCACCGGCCACGAGTACGTCGGGGTGATCGCGGCGGTCGGCGCCGAGGTAAGCGGCCTGGCGCCAGGCGACCGCGTCTCCGGCGAAGGACACATCACCTGCGGGCACTGCCGCAACTGCCGCGCGGGACGACGCCACCTGTGCCGCAACACACTCGGCGTTGGCGTCCAGCGCCAGGGAGCCTTCGCCGACTACCTCGCTCTACCTGCCAGCAACGCGTTCAAGCTGCCGGCGTCGATACCTAACGAGGTCGCGGCCATCCTCGACCCGCTCGGCAACGCCGTGCACACCGCGCTGGCCTTCGACCTGGTAGGCGAGGACGTGCTCATCACCGGTGCCGGGCCCATCGGGCTGATGGCCGCCGCCGTGGCGCGCTTCGTCGGCGCCAGGCACATCGTGATCACCGACGTCAACCGTGAGCGGCTGGCGCTGGCTTCCGCGCTGGGCGCCAGCAGGACGGTCGACGTCTCCGACCCAGGCAGCGACCTCGGGCAGGTGATGGCGGAGCTCGGCATGAAGGAGGGCTTCGACGTCGGGCTGGAGATGTCGGGCGCGCCGGCCGCCTACCGGCAGCTGCTTGACACCGTCATCCACGGCGGCAAGCTCGCCCTGCTGGGGATACCGAGCAAGGAGTTCGCCGTCGACTTCAACCGGGTGATCTTCAAGGGGCTCACGCTACAAGGCATCTACGGCCGGCAGATGTTCGAGACTTGGTACAAGATGATCAACCTGCTCGAGGCCGGCCTCGACGTCACGCCGGTGATCACCCATCGCTTCCCGATGGAGCGCTACCAGGACGCGTTCGAGGTCATGCGCGCAGGTAGTTCGGGCAAGGTAATACTCGACTGGGCTTAGAAGTCCACGGCAACGAGAACGTGACTACTGCGCGTAGTTTCCAACGCGACCCTTTGGGACAACTTGTCTATACTGAGGGACAACATGGACGGAGGTGATCGATTATGGATACGAAACGAAAGGGCCACGGAGCCGCCACCAGGGCCCGCCTGGGAGATGCAAGGTCAGAGGTCGCCGGTGGCCAGACGAACGTAGGCGCATTCCGTACGCTGCCCGCAGTTAAAGCCGAAGACGTCCGCTCCAACATCGGCATGGCAATTCCCGACTGGGCGGACTTCCTCGGCGTTAGCGTGAAGACCTACGAGCGACGTCAGGAGCGGGGTGACCTCGACGAGAAGGAGAGCCTCAAGGTCGAGATGATCATCAAGATCCTCTACAAAGCGGCGGACGTGTTCGAGGACGAAGGGGTCGCTGCAGAATGGGTCACCACGCCCATCATCAGTCTCGACAACATGCGCCCTATCGACCACCTCAACAGCATCGACGGCTACGAGCGCGTCGCCAACACCCTCGGCAAGATCCGGTACGGGATGTACTAGATGCGCGCCTGGCGGGTCTTCGACCACAACCGAGACTTCGCCAGGTTTCCCGACTTCGACCCCCTCGACGGCGAAGGTGGACTCCACGAAGCCGGAACCTGGAACCTGCAAGGCAATCGGATCGTCTACGCCAGCAGCACCTCAAGCCTCGCGATAATCGAACGCCTCGTGCACGTCACTCCTCGGGCCTTCGGGGAACAGATGCTTCTCGAACTGGAGATCCCAGACGACACAATCGAAGTCGTCAGCCCACGGCAGTTCGCGCAACACCTCCGCGACGGCCGGAACCATAGCCGCGCTTCCGACTCCCAGCGTTTTGGAACCGCATGGCTTGTTGAGCGACGCAGCGTCACCGCCAGGAATTACATCCGACTCGACGGCCGCCTTGCCAAGCTGCGTGACCCCGACCAACAAGGTGAGGATCTGTAGCGGTGTGTGAGCACCGCCGATATCGAGTGCCGACGAGCCTCTACGATCGGAGTTGAAGCTGGGACACAATCAAACTGGAGGTGTAACCGTGGATCGGGCATCGCGAACTCTAAGTGTGTTCGGGGTCTACCTGTTCGTAGTCGGCTGGCTCCTGGTTCTCGCACCAATGGTCGTACTGCGGCCGCTGGGTTTCGCAAGTTCGGTCGACGGCTTGCCCCGGATCATCGGAGTGGTTGTCGTCGTGTTAGCGGGTTACTACTGGGTGGGCGCTAAGAGCAACCATCGGCAATTCTTCGTGTCGACCGTCGCGGGCCGGGCCTTCGTGTTTGTCGCGTTCGCGGTCCTCGTGCTCTTGAATCTCTCGCGTCCAGGGCTGCTCATCTTCGGCGTGGTCGATGCGGCTGGTGCGTTGTGGACGCTCCTCGCTCTCCGAGCGGGCACGGCGAGGGCGCCGGAGATCTCGGGCCTACCTTCCGCATGATGTCAGTCCGACGACAGCCTCAAAATGGACCGCGAAAGGTAGCATGAAGCTGCCGCATTTTGTAGCGCAGCCATGCCGACAATGACTTGCTCGGGCAGTAGTCGCCTACGTCAATCGTGCGGAGCGGTTCACATCGACAAGTAAGCCGCCTTGACCTCCGGATCGTCCAACAACCCAGCGCCCGTTCCCTCCTTGCGCACCTCACCGTTCTCAAGCACGTAGGCGCGGTCTGCGATCTTCAGCGACTGGCTGACGTTCTGCTCGACCAGCACCACGCTCACACCATCGGCGTTGATCTGGCTAAGCGCCTTGAACACACTCTGCGAGAGGGCGGGAGAGAGGCCGATGCTCGGCTCGTCGACCAGCAGCAGCCTCGGCTCGCTCATCAGGGCGCGACCGATGGCCAGCATCTGTCGTTCGCCGCCCGAGAGCGTGCCCGCCACCTGCCCGGAGCGCTCCGCGAGCCGTGGGAACAGCTCGTGGACGAACGCCCTGTTGCGGCCGGCGCGGGGCCGCGCGTGCGCGAGGTGCTCGGCCCCGGAGTCGAGGTTCTCACGCACCGTCATCGCCTCGAAAAGCTGTCGGCCCTCTGGCACGTGGCCGATGCCGGCCCGCACTACCCTGGCGGGCGAGAGACCGTCGAGGCGCAGCGACCCGTAGGCCACTATCTCACCGGCGCGGACCGGAACGAGCCCGCTTATCGCACGCAGCAACGTCGTCTTGCCGGCGCCGTTGGCGCCGATGATGGTGACCAACTCGCCCTCGTCGGCGTACAGATCGACGTCCCAGAGAACCGTGATCTTGCCGTAGCCGGCGCGCACTCCGCGCACCTCGAGCACGCGTCCCATCAGTCCTCCTCGCTCTCGCCCAAGTAGGCCTCGACCACCTTCGGATCGGCGGTCACCTCGGCGTAGCTGCCTGTGGCCAGCTCGCGGCCGTAATCCATCACCAGCACGCGGTCGGCGAGGTCGCGCACCACCGGCATCACGTGCTCGATGAACACCACCGTCACGCCGTCGTCGCGCACGCTCCTCACCAGCTCGACGGCCTGCTTGGCCTCGGCCGGCCGCAGCCCAGCCATCACCTCGTCGAGCAGGAGCACCTGCGGAGCGGTGGCGAGCGCCCGCGCGATCTCCAGGCGCTTCTCCTGCAGCAGGTTTAGGTCCTCGACCGGGGTGTCTTTGAGGGCTCCCATGGCGGTGCGCTCGAGCGCCTCCGCCGCCCGCCGCCCGGCCTCAGCGCCGGAGACGCCGCGCTCGCCGAACTGTGCGCCGACGAGCACGTTCTGCGCCACCGTCATCTCCGGGAACGGTTGCACCACCTGGAAGGCCCGCCCGAGGCCGAGGTGACAGCGGCGGTAGGGCGGGAGTTGCGCGATCTCCTCGCCACGCAGTTTGATGCTGCCGCTGGTCGGCGTTAGCAGGCCGGACAGGAGGTTGAGCGTCGTCGTCTTGCCGGCGCCGTTGGGGCCGATTATCGCGAAGATCTCGCCCTCGTTGACGTCGAACGAGAGGTCGGACACCGCCTGCAGCCCGCCGAAGCTCTTATTGAGCTCACGCACCGCCAGGTCCGCGCTCACGGCCGCTCCTCGCCCTCGCGCCTGCGCCGGTTGGTTACGCGGTCGAACAGCCCGACAAGCCCGCGCGGCATGAACAGGATGGAGATGACCAGCACCGCGCCGTAGACGATGAGGTAGCCCTCGGCGAGGCTGCGCTTCAGCGTCTCCTCGATGCCCGAGAGGAAGCCGGCCGCCAAGAGGGGGCCGATCGTGGTGTAAAGCCCCCCGAAGATCGGGGTGACGAGCGCCAGCACCGTGGTGTGCACGGCGAACGCCCCTTCCGGGATGACGCTGCCGAGGCGGTGGGCCTCAAGCGCCCCCAGCACGCCGACGATGGCTGAGGAGATGACGAAGCCGAGCAGCTTGTTGCGCGCCGGGTTCACGCCCATGACGCTGGCGACGAACTCGTTGGTGCGGATGGCGGTGAACGCCGAGCGCAGCCGCGAGCGCTGCACCAGCACCGACACCAGGATCGCGACGACGAGCAGCCCGGCGTAGAGGTAGAAGTAATTCTGGTTGCGAAGGAAGGCGATCTCCCAGCGCTCCATCTCGCCGGGGACGAAGGTCGGCCGGAACAGGGGCGCCACGTTCACGCCCGCCGTGCCGCCGGCGATGGCGGTAGGCAACTCTTGGACGACGGCCTTCACCACTTCGGTGAACGCCAGCGTGGCGATCGCGAAGTAGATGCCGTAGAGCCTGAGCGTGACCGCGCCCAACCCCAGAGCGAGCACGCCGGCGACGATGCCGCCAAGCGGCAGGCCGAGCCATAGTGGTGCGTCGAAGTTCTTCAGCAGTATGGCGGTGGTGTACGCCCCTGCTCCGTAGAAGGCGGCGTGGGCGAGTGACAACTGGCCGGTGCGGGCCACTAAGTCCCATGACAGCGCGAGGACCGCTAGCGCGACCGCCCTGATGCCGAGCGAGAGGTAACTTACCGAAGCCTGCCCGAACAGCGCCCTGAGGAGCGTAGGTGCGAACAGCAGCAGGCCGGCGAAGATGAGCGTGAAGATCAGGTCGCGGGAGAGGCCCGCCCGCCGCCGCGGGGTGACGTCGGCCGCCTCGACCTTGGGGACCGAGCCGCGCGCGCTCATGCAGTCCTCCGTGAGCGGTACACCAGCGCGATGAAGATGATCGCGAAGAACACCGCGTTGCGCAGGGCGTCGCCGTCGGGGACCAGCGTCGCGACCAACGACTCGGCGATGGCCACCACCAGCGCAGCGCCGACGATGCCCCTGATGTTGCCGAGACCGGCCAGCACGACGATCGCGAACGCCTTGAGCGTGAACGCGAAGCCGACGGTGGGGGTCGGCGACTGGATGACCGCGATCATCACGCCGCCGATGCCGGCCAACAGGGCCGAGAGGGCGAACGCGACGAGGTAGACGCGGTCGACTTCGAGGCCGACGAGGCCCGCACCCGTGCGGTTCTGGGCGACGGCCCGCATGGCGCGGCCGACTCGGGTGCGAGCCAGCATCCAGTACAGTCCGCCTACCAGCAGGACCGAGATCACGAAGCTGCCCAACGGCACCACGCCGATGTTGATGCCCATGAGTTCGTAACCGATAGAGCGATATGGGACGTTGCTTATCGTGCGCGGGTCGCCGCCCCAGATGACCAGCGCGAGGTTCTGCAGGATGATGCCGATACCGAAAGTGAGCAGCATCTGGTTGAGCTCCGGCGCCTTGAGAACGAAGCGGATGCTGCTCTGGTAGATGAGCGCGCCGATCACGAAGAGCGCGGGCGCCACGATCAAGATAGACAGCAGCGGGTCGAACCCGAAGCTGACGAAAAGTTGGTAGGCGAGGAACGCGCCGACCATGAAGAACTCGCCGTGCGCGAAGTTGACGATGCCGATGACGCCGATGGCCAACGCCAGGCCGACCGCGACCAGCGCATATAAACCGGCGGCCAGTACGCCCGAGACGAGGGCCTGCGGGATGAGGCTCAGTTCCATGCTTGGTTCATGATCAGGATCGGCTCGCTCTGCGCGGCAGCGCTGCTCGGGTGGCCAGCGGGTACTCGGCTGGATTTAGGCTGGTGTGCGGTGGCGTGAGGTGGTGGCCGCCGCGCCAAGGCGTTGGCGGCCACCAAAGGACGTCAGATCCTCTCAGGTCCTCTTAGCTGCTCTCAGACAGTAACGGTCAACGGCAGCTGATAAGCGGGGCGGTGGCCTTGTCGGCCGGCCAGACGATCTCACGGACGCCGTTCTGGAACTGGAAGACCAGCCAGATGTCGGAACCGAAGCCCTGATGCTCGGTGATCTGCGACGGCTTGAAGTTCCACTCGCCCATCGGGGAGTCGAACGTCATGCTCTCCATCGCCTCGATAACCGCGGCCTGGTCGGTGGTGCCGGCCTGATTGATGGCGTCGGCGTAGCTCCATAGCTGGGCGTAGGCGAGGGGCGCCATGTAGTTGTCGGGGGCGCGGCCGTGCATGTTCTGATACGCCTCGAGGAAGGTGGCGGCTTCGGGGTTGGGCAGGTTCGGCAGGTAGCCGATGAGGCCGCTAACGCACTGCGCTTCCGGGGCGGCGTCGAACTCGCTCGGCCAGCCGGGAGGGGCGCCGAAGATGTACTGCGGGGTGAAGTTGAGCTCGCGGATCTGGCTGATGAGGGGCACGACGTCGCTGTCGTAGCCGATCCAGAAGAGCATGTCGGGGTTCTCGGCGGCGGCCTTGCTTATCGCCGCCCGGAAGTCGCCGGTGCCGCCCGTAAGGGTCGACTGGAACGCCTCGTTGAGCACGACGGTCGCGCCGCCGGCCTCGATGAGACCCTCGGCGGCAGCGGCGCCCGGCCCACCGAAGGCGGAGTTCTCGTGCAGGATCGCCACGGTGTCGACGCCGGTGTAGACGGTGAAGCCGGTCGAGGCCTCGGTGTTCTGGTAGTCCCATGGATGAACGTGGAAGAACCAGTCTTCCTCGCCGAGCAACTCCTCGATACCGTCGAAGCCCTCGATGCCGACGCCGGAAACGGCGCCGCCGATCCAGCTGACTACCGGCTGGAAGGTACGTAACGACTCGACGAGCGCCAGCGTCACGCCCGACGAGTAACCGCCGGCGATGAACTCGACGCCGTCTTCGGTCATCAGCTTCTCGAACGCGGCAACAGCCGTGGCGGCGTCGGCGCGGGTGTCCTCGATGACCAGCTCGAGCGGTTCGCCGAGCACGCCACCAGCGGCGTTTATCTCCTCGAGCGCGAGTTCGAAACCGGCGAGTTGGGCCTGACCGGTGCCGGCCGCGCCGCCCGTCAGCGGCGCCAGCACGCCGATGGTCACCTGCGCCGACGCCAGGCTGACGACGGCGGCGGCAAGAAGTACTGCTAGGGTTCTCTTCATCTCTCCTCCTTCAGGGCTTTCACACGACTGTGGGGGCGATGACCTCGTTGTCATCGCCGCGGGCGGCAACACGGCTCATCTCATGGGGCCGCCTCCTTGTTCCCTGTGGAGGGCGTGGCGGGCGTGGCGGGCGTGGTGCCGGCCAGCTCGGCAAGTTCGCGCTTGAGGACCTTGCCCGCCGCGCTCTTTGGCAGGGCCGTAACGAAGGCGAAGTGCTTGGGAACCTTGAAGTTGGCGAGGCGGGACTTGAGGAAGGCGCGCAGGCCGGCGGCGTCGACCTCCTTGCCTACCTTGAGCACGACGCCGGCGAGGCCGACCTCGCCCCAGGTCTCGTCCGGTACACCCACGACCGCGCACTCGGCAACCGCGGCGTGGTCGTAGAGGGCGGCCTCGACCTCGACGGGGAAGACGTTTTCGCCGCCGGAGACGAACATCTCCTTGCGGCGCCCGACGACTGTGAAGAAGCCGTCGCCATCGACCGTGGCGAGGTCCCCGGTCCACAACCAGCCGTCACGGAGCACGTCGGCCGTTGCCTCTGGCCGCTCGAAGTAGCCGCTGAACAGGTGTCCGCCCGCGAGCGTGAGCTCGCCCGGCTCGTCGCTCGCGCACGGCGTGCCGTCGGCCCTCCTCACCACAGCGCGGCCGTGAAGGACGGGCTTGCCGACCGAGCCGGGCCGCTCGAGCGCCTGCTCGCGGGTGATGGAGAAGCAGTTGACCCCAGCTTCGGTGAGGCCGTAGCCCTGGCGCAGCGCGATGCCGCGGGCGCCGAAGGCTGTCCGCACCGGCTCGGGGCAGGGGGCGCCGCCCGATATCGCCCAGCGGACGCTGCCGAGGTCGGCGGCGGCGAAGTCGGCGTGCGCGGCCAACATCTGGAACATGGTCGGCACCAGGAAGAGGATGCTCGCCCCGCTGGCGCGCACCAGTTCGAGGTACTCGGCCGGTTCGAAGGTGCGTTGCATTACGACACGTGCGCCGAGGTGGAAGAGCGGCATCGTGAACGCGTTGACCGCGGCGTGGAAGCACGGTGTCGCCTGCACCACGCAGTCGTCCGCCCGCAGGCCCCAGCTCAGCACGGTGTTCACGGCGTTGTAGAACCCCTGGCGGTAAGGCTGCATGGCGCCCTTCGGCAGCCCGGTGGTGCCGCCGGTCAATAGGATCATCTGCGTGTCCTCGGCCGATACGGGCCCCGCCGGCTGCCGCTCGCGGAGGCGCGCCAGCGCGCCTAAGGGGGCGGCGGCAAGGCGGTCGTCGTGGTCGTCGAGGTGCCAGCGAGTCAGCCCCGTCGCCGCGGCCTTGGCCGCATGCTCTTCGTCGTGCAGCAGCAACGCCGGCCTTAGATAGGCGGCGATGGCGCGTTGTTCGGGCTCCGCCAGCCGCGCGTTGAACGGGCTGTAGACGGCCCCGCACTTCGCGGTGGCCAGGATCAGGTCGAGATGCGCGAGGTGGTTGTGCGCGAGCACCGCCACGCGGTCGCCCTTGCCGACGCCGCTGGCCAGCAGCGCGGCCGCCAACCTCTCGGCGCGCTCGTTCATCTCCGCGTAGTCGTACCAGCGTCCGCCCCACAGCACCGCGGGGGCATGCGGCGTCAGCTCAGCGCGGCGGGCGGCGATGTCGAAGATCACGGGCCGGCCAGTCCCTGGGGCATCGCACCGTGGCCGGAGTGCTCACCCACGCGAAGGCAGATGGCGTTCCAGACGTAACCCACGCCGGCCGCGACGAGCACCGCGAGCTCGCCGGCTCTCAGCTTGCCCGCCTCGCGCGCCAGCTCAAGGGAGAGGACCTGGTCGACCTGGCCGATGTGCCCGTAGTGTTCGAGGTAGGTGCTGCGCTCCGGCGCGAGCCCCAGCCGCTCGAGCAGGTAGGCGTGCGCGCTGCGCTTGACGTGGAGCATGGCCAGGTAGGCGATGTCGGTGAGCTCGGCGTCGGAGCGCTCGACGGCGCGCGTGACGACGGTGATGAAGTTCTCGAGGCTGGCGCTCTCCAGGCGCTGCTTCATGCCGTCCGGGTCGGGCACCCGCAGCCGATAGTCGGCGACGTTGGCCGCCGTCAGCCGCGCCTTGGTGCCGCCGACGGGGACGAGCACGTCGAGAGAGAAGCTGCCGTCGGTGATGAAGCTCGAGCCGAGCAGCTCGTGGAACTGTCTTGGACCGCCGCCGCGCTGCACGACCAACGCGCCGCCGCCGGCGCCGAGGTTGTACATGAAGCGCACGTCGGGGTCCTTGAGGTCGATGAGGTCGGAGTTGCGGTAGCCGCCGGCGATGAGGACCGTGGCGACGCTGGCGTCGGCGCTCAGCAGGTCCTTGGCCTGCTTGAGCGCGAGCACGGTCGTGCCACATTTCTGGCCGATGTCGTAGGCGTAGGCGTTGCTGGCGCCGACGTCGTGGGCCAGCTTGATACCGGCGGTCCACACCGGGTACTCCTTGTACTCCTCGGTGATCGAGATGACGACGTCGACGTCCTGTGCGGCGACGCCGGCGTCGCGCAACGCGCGCTGCGCCGCCCACACGCCCATCGCGGTCGGGTGGTCGTCGGGGCCGGCGACGACCCGCTCGACGAGGCCCAGCTTCTGCTCCACCACCCAGCCAGGAAGGCCGGTTAGCGACGCCAGCTCGGCCGCGCTCAATCGCCCGGTGGGAACGTAGGTGCCGAGGCCGGTCACGCCGACGGCCGCGGGGTTCACACCGGCGTCCTGTCGGCGAGGCCCTTCTTCGCCGCCGTCGCCTCGGCGTCGTCACCTGTGTCGGCCTCGTCGACGGCCCCAAGGCCACGGCGGATGAAGTCGAACGCCGTGTCCATCACCGCTGGCGGCGGTTCCCCCTTGTCCCAGATGGCGTAGCGCAGCCCGAGGAAGTGCGCGATGCCCATGAGCGCCCAGGCCTGCGCGCCGGGGTCGCCTGGCCCTACCTCACCGCGCTCCTGGGCGGCGCGAAGGTTGGCGGTGTACGAGTCGGCGAGCGTCTGGTAGTACTCGCGGTAGATCGCCTCGTCGACGAACTGCGACTCCATTACCACCCGGTAGAGGTTCTGATGCTCGAGCGAGAAGCGCAGGAAGGCTTCGAGGCCGCGACGCTCGATCTCGAGGCGGTCGCGCTGGCCGACGGTGGCCTCGGCCAAGGTCCGGCGGAGGCTGTGGCCCATGTGTCGCACCAGCTCGCGCAGGGCGTCGCTCTTGCTGGGGAAGTAAAGGTAGAAGGTGCCTTGGCCCACCCCGGCCCGGCGCGTGATCGAGGCCACAGAGCTGCGGGCGAAGCCGTTCTCGCCGATCTCGGCTTCGGCGGCTTCGAGCAGCTTGCGTCTGGTGGCCTCGCCCCGAGCGGTGCTCGGGTGGGGTAGCTCACTCACTCCTACTGCCTCTCATGTCGCTCGTCGTCGGACTTAGGCGGGATCTGGCCGGTTGGCGCGGCCACCGGTGAACGGGGAGTCGATGCGGCCGACGAACGAACCATCTGACGGGCCGTTCACCTGACGAGCGGTTCAGGTTGGTTTGCCGAAGGTTATGTCCGTCGGGCCACGACTGTCAAGACCCGTACAATCGCGACTATGACCGCCCGCGACAAACCCGGAGGCAAGCCTCGACGCCTCCGCCGCCCGGACGAACGTGGGCCACGAAGGTCGGGCGGGGGCCAGGGCCGAACCGGCCAGTCGAGCTGGGACCCAGTCGCCGCTTGGTACGACAGCACCATCGGCGTGCGCGGCACGCCGCACCACCGCAAGGCGGCCGTGCCGAGCGTGATGCGCCTCGCCGATCTGAAGTCCGGGGAGAGGTTGATCGACGTGGGCTGCGGCCAGGGCGTTTTGGCTCACCACGTGGTAAAGGCGGGTGCGGAGTACCTCGGCGTCGACGCCAGCGAGGCGATGATCAAGCTGGCTCGCAAGCGCCGCGGCGACGAGGGGCGCTTCGAGCACGGCGACGCCCGCGACCTCGTCGGGACGACCAGCGCCCAACCGGGCTCGTTCGATGTCGCGGTGTTCCTCTTGAGCGTGCAGGACATGGACCCCTTGCACCAGGTGATCGCCTCGACCGCCAGGGTGCTCACGCCGCACGGCAGGCTGGTGATGTTCATGGTGCATCCCGTGCTGCGCCCGCCGCGGGGCAGCGGCTGGGGGTTCGATGAGCGCAGGAAGCTTGTCTACCGCCGTGTCGAGCGCTACCTCAGCCCAGCCGCTGTGCCCATGAAGTCGTACGCCGAAGCCGGCGCGGGGCCGCGCGGGGCGACCATTAGCTTCCACCGGCCGCTGCAGGACTACGTCGCCGCACTGGCCGCTGCCGGCCTGCTCGTCGACGCGCTTGTCGAGCTCCCTGATCCGGTCAAGGCTCACGACGAGCGAACCGACTCCGCCGAGATCCCGTTGTTCATGGCATTGAGGGCCCGCCGCGCCTAGAATGCCGCATGGCCCGATCCCATAAC
>Ga0075530_1000835_pt1 | contig 14746 bp, 9 predicted proteins | sample NGEPerD_2_FD_75101 | JGI IMG/M metagenome (GOLD analysis project Ga0075530, IMG submission 75101) | Arctic peat soil microbial communities from the Barrow Environmental Observatory site, Barrow, Alaska, USA - NGEE PermafrostL1-D | ecosystem: Environmental > Terrestrial > Soil > Wetlands > Peat ...
CCCGCTGCGCCCAGCAGCACGAGCAGGGGAACGAAGTCAGAGAGGTAGCGCTGGGCGATGAAAGCGATCGTCAACGTGACGAAGGTTCCGGCGGCCGCTCCGACCACCGGGGCGCGGAGCACCGCGAGGGTCGCGGCTCCGGTCGCCGGCGGCCGGACAAGCGCAGCGAGCCCGACGATGGCGAGCAATACGAGAGCGGGCATTGACGCGGGGAGACTCGAGCTCACGTCGAGGGTGTCGAAAGTCACGCCTCCGATGACGGTTGCGGGTGGCGGGAAGTTGATCCAGGGGATGAGCGCGTCGAAGCGGAACGCATCGGGCCGGAGCACCGCCAGCAGCGTCGTCGGTACGAACTTCAGGCCGAACAGGCTGCCGCCGTTGGCGGCGAGCGCGGCCTGTCGCACCGCGTTCACCTGCGTGAACTGCTGGCGATCGAGCGGGATCGAGAACAGGGTCCCGAATCGCGCGTAGTTGATCGCTGCGTAGGCAATGACAGGCACTGCCACACCGATCGCGAGTCTCAGCCGCACCGCCGAGTCGGCGAAGCGCTGGGGGAGTCCGGCGAGCAGACGCCCACGTGTCGAGAAGCTCGCGAGCAGTATCAACGCGAGTGCGGCTACCGGGCCTGCTCCCACAGATGCGCGCGTGAGAAACGCGAGCAGCGTAAATGTCACTGCCCAGAGGAGGTCACGTCGCTCGGCTGACGTCGCGAACGCAACGATCGAGTCGAACGCGGCGATCGCCAGCGCCGCCCCCCACAACTCGGCCTCGTGGTAGACGAAGGCCCGGCTGGCGAGGAAGAGGAACGTCGATCCCGCTCCGACGACGAAGAGGAATGCCCCGACGGCGATTCGCTCACCCATCGCCACTGACTCGCCTGACCGCACGAGTCGGCCGATGCGCTGGGTGAGGCGGAAGGTGAAGACCAGCGCGACGGAGAAGGCCAGGAGCATCGAGACCTGCGTCAAGCGACCGTCGAACGAATGGGTAAAGAGCGTGACCGGCATGCGAAGAACAGCCGGCCACGGGCCGTAGTAGGTATAGGCCTTGCCGTCGATCAGGAAGGCCTCGAAGCCGAACGCCTTCGCGGGAACATCGAGGCGTAGATCCCAGAAGCTGTGGGCTTGCAGGTCGTAGAAGCCGCCGATCGAGTCACGTCCGAGCAACGTCGCGTGCCCGTCGAGCAACACCGCGAGGAAGCACACGAAGGCCAACGCGGCACCGATGAGCGCGGGCATGGCCGCCCGGAGCCGGTGCTCAGTCGGTGGCGCGAGGTGGGTTGGCACGGGCCACGACGCTACCTGCGCCAACCCGGTCGACTCCGTTCAGCTCCGCAGGAGCCTGCCCGGTCGCGAGTCGACGTTCTCAGCGACGGGTTCGCCGTCGAGTCGGATCGGTGTGCCGTTGACCAAGACATGGGTCACACCACTGGGCGAGTCCGCGACGAGCCGTTCGCCGTTCGCGGGGAAGTCCCGGACGCGTCGGAGTGGACCGGGCGCGACCGTGTCCGGGTCGAAGACGACGAGATCCGCGGCCATCCCCTCGCGCACGACGCCGCGGCCGGACGGACCGTCCAGTCCGAACACGTGCGCCGGTTCGCCACTCAGCTTGTGGATGGCCCGCGGCAGGTCGATGACACCTCGCTCTCGCACCCAGCTCCCCAGGAGCTCGGTCGAGTAACAGGCGTCGCACAGCTGGCTGACATGCGCCCCGGAATCGGCGAGGCCGATGAGCAATCCCTCGTGCTGCAGGAGCGAACCGATCGCTTCGGGATCGTTGTTGGCGAACACGGACCGAAAGCGCGTCGCCAGGTCTTCGTCCAGCGAGATGTCGAGCATCACGTCCAACGGTGTGCAGTCGCGCTCGCGGGCGAGGTCGACGACGCGTCGGTCGATGAGCTCAGGATGTGCCTGGCTCTCGGCGACCTCGACGGATCCCCACCTCGGCTTGAGCTGGATCTCGTGTTCCAGCTGCCGCAGCGCGATGGAACGCCAGCTCGGGTCCGCGTAGCGCGCTTTTCGTACCGCATCGGGTTCGGCCATCAAGTCGGCGAACGCGGGTGCCATGTTGAAGGTGAACGGCTCGCGCAGGTTCATCTGGAAGACGAGCGGGCGCACTGAGATCTGTGGCCACACCTCGATACCGTCGGCGCGGGCGGCGTCGTTGTCCCGGACGATGTCCTCGTGCCACGGGAACCCCTTGATGGTGAGCAGTGCCGTCCAGGTGAGCGGTCGGCCGATCCGTCGCTGTACCTCGTACACGTCGGCGTGGGTGATCCGTTCACCGGGAAGGAGGGCCGCCACCCCCTTGTCGAGTGTCCCGAGCGGTTCGAGGAGTGCCTGGACCTCGGCGAGGTCGGCGAGTCGCGAGGGGACGGGGCGCCCGCCATCGCCGGAGTGGGTCGGCGAGGAGCTGGTGGCGAATCCGATCGCTCCGGCTTCGAGGGCTTCGGTCACGAGTCGTTGCATCTCGGTGATCTCGGCATCCGTGGCCTGTTCGCGCTCGTAGCCGTCGTTGCCCATCACGAACATTCGCAGCGCGGTGTGACCGATGTACGCCGCGTAGTTCAGCGCGGTGCCGCGGCGCTCAACCGAGTCGAGGTATTCGGGGAAGCTCTCGAAATCCCATGGGATCCCTGCGGCGAGCGTGGCGATGTTCATGTCCTCGACATGTTGGAGCGTGCGGGCCAGCAGGTCACGATGCTCTGGTCGGCAGGGAGCGATGCTGAACCCGCAGTTCCCGGCGATGACCGTCGTGACGCCGTGCCAGCACGACGGGGTCAACGCCGGGTCCCAGAAGACCTGGGCGTCGTAGTGGGTGTGTACGTCGATGAAGCCCGGCGCGACGAGCTGGCCTCGCGCGTCGAGCTCGTCGGCTCCCGACAGGCGCGGACCGATCTCGGCGATCGAGCCATCTCGGACGAGGACATCGGCCGCGTAGCCGGGCGCGCCGGTGCCGTCGATGACAGTGCCGCCGCGGATGACCAGCTCATTTCCCATAGGGGTATCTCAGCACGCACAGCTGTTTCCCGCTACTGCAGCCGGCTACGACTAGACCTAGGGTCTCGTCGATGCAGCTCGAGACGGCCCGGGAGACGTCTCGTCAGCGGGAACGGCGTGGGTGGTGGATCTGGTTCGCGGTCGCGTTCGTCGTCATGGCCACCTGGGCCTCGTCGATGCCGATCTTCGGCGCGCACGACGAGTAGGCACACACCGAACGGGCGGCGGTCATGGTGCGGGGCGAGTTCTCCGGTGTCGACGAAGACACGGCGTTCGGAGTGCTCAGTCGGGTGGACGGACCCCGCTGGCCCGCCCTGCTCGACCCGGTCTGCTTCATCGCGCACCCGAACGTCACGCCGTATTGCGTCGTGGAGCCGGTGGTGGCGCCCAGCGGCTCGTTCCTGATCTATATGGGGGCCTACTCGCCGTGGTACTTCCTCATCGAGGGCGTGCCTACCTTGGCGCTCTCGGGCAAGCCCGTCGTCTACCTCATGCGGTTCATGAGCGCAGCGATGTGCGCAGCACTGATCGCGTCGGCATTGGTATCGGCTCAGCGGCTCGGGCGGTGGGCCGTCGTCGGGACCATGTTCGCGTTGACCCCCATGGTCTTCTACCTCGGCGGCGCCGTGAATCCCAACGGCGTGGAGATCACCAGCGCCATCGCCATCTGGTCGTCGGTGGCGGCATTGGTTCCGGTGCTCGTGACGGTGTTCGCAGCCGGCCAGATCTGGGCGGTCCTCGCAGCCGCCCGGCGGTATGCCGTCGGCGAGGACGGGGCGTATCTGTACCTGACGAATCCCGATTGGGCCCCGCCGCTCCCGCCGGTTCTCGGGGTCGTCGTGATGGTCGTAGCGATCGCCGCGCTCGCCTGGCGAGCCGCGACGGTCCCGGTAGATGACGAGGCCGGGCCGTCCGCCCTGAAGGGCGCGGTCGCCGACCCGGCGTCGGTCGCTCCCGCCGCGCTTGCCCGAGGCGACGTCGGCGACACTTGACGCGCGTGTCAGCGTCCGGCCACGCTGCCGCGGTGGACCAGACGATGCGGGTCGCGGTGTACTTGGGGACCGGGCGGATCGAGATCCAGGATCGACCCGTTCCGCAGCTCGGTCCCGACGATGTGCTCCTCGAGGTGAGCCACTGCGGGATCTGCGGCTCTGATCTGCACTTCGTCCTCGAGGGCTGGGGCAAGCCCGGGTCCGTCGAGGGTCATGAGTATTCCGGTCGCGTGGTCGCAGTCGGTGACTCCGTCACGCGTTGGCGCCTCGGCGACGAGGTCGTGGGTGGGCCGAGCCCGAAGTGTGGGGACTGCGACGCCTGCCGGATGGGCCGTCCCTCGCTCTGCGCGGGTCGGGGCGCGGTCGGTGAGGGTCCCGGCGACGACCAAGGGGCTTTCGCCGAGTACATACGCGTGTCGGAGGACCGTCTGCTCCGAGTGCCCGACGGCGTCTCGCTCCGTCAGGCCGCGCTCGCCGAGCCCCTCGCGGTCGCGCTGCACGGCATCACGCGGTCGGGCATCCGGCCGGGCCGGCGCGCGCTCGTCACGGGCGCGGGACCGATCGGCTCGCTCACCGTCGCTGCTCTTCTCGCCCGAGGCGTGAACGATGTCGTCGTGAGCGAACCCGTGGCCGCCCGCCGCGAGCTCTGCGAACGGCTCGGTGCCGTCGCGCTGGAACCGGCCGCGCTCGCCGCGCCCACCTCACCCAATCTGCCCGTCGACCACCCGTTCGATGTCGCGCTCGAGTGCTCGGGCAACGCGCACGCGATGGAGGCTGCGCTGGCACAGCTCCGCAGGATGGGAACACTCGTGCTCGTGGGTGCCGGTATGCGACCGCCCCGGTTCGACCCCAACCGCATCTTGTTGAACGAGCTCGTCATCACCGGTGCGTTCTGCTACGACCAGCACGGCTTCGATGCCGCACTCGACTTGCTTGCTGATCCCGAGTTCCCCGCTGACGCGCTGGTCGAACCGGGCGACGTGGGGCTCGACGGGCTCCTCGGTGCCATCGAGTCCCTCGGCGCGGGCGAGATTCCCGCCAAGGTCATGATCGCCCCGCGCCCAGGAGGATCTCCGGATGGCTGATTCCGCCCGCAAACCTCGCTTCAACCACGTCGCCATGAGCTTGCCGTCACGTCAGCTCGAACCGGACGGGCGGGCCGAGCTCTGCGCCTTCTACGGCGATGTGTTCGGCTGGGTCGAGCTGCCGACCGAGACCGTGGATGGCGCCAAGCTCGTCTTCAGCGTGCATGACGTCCAGCAGTTCGTGTTCCTCGTCGCCGATGACCCGCCGATGACCTGTCGGCGCATGGATCATTTCGGTCTGTCGGTCGCGACGGAACCGGAGCTCGATGACGTGTTGGCCCGAGCGAAGGCGTGGCGGGCGCGCGACGAGCGAGTGGACATCATCGACAAGGCGGTCGAGGACCATGGGGTGCTCTCGATCACGAACATCTACGTGGGGTTCCTGCTCCCGATGATGGTCGAGGTGCAGTACTGGCAGTTCGCCGACGTCCCGACGCCGTCGTGAGCGGGCTTCGCTGGGGCGCGTTCGTCCCGCAGGGCTGGAAGCTCGAGTACACGGGCTGGGGCGCAGCCGACGCTTGGACCCGCACCCGGGAGCTCGCGCAGCGAGCCGAACAGCTCGGCTACGACCACATCTGGGTCTACGACCACGTCGAGACCGTGCCTCGGCGCGAGCCGACCCACACGTTCGAGGCCTTCACGACCCTCGCCGCGCTCGCACCGATCACCGAGCGGGTGGGGCTCGGCCAGCTCGTGACGTGCTCGGCGTACCGAAACGCCGGACTGCTCGCCAAGCAAGCCGCGTGCATCGACGTCTTCTCGGGTGGTCGGCTGATCCTCGGACTCGGTGCCGGCTGGTACGAGCGGGAGTACCAGGCCTACGGATACCCGTTTCCTACCCCGCGCGAGCGGCTCCGTCGCCTCGACGAGACGCTCACCGTGGTGAAGCGGCTCTGGACGGAGAAGACTGTCTCCTTCTCGGGCGCCTCGGTCGAGCTCGACGGCGCGTACTGCGACCCGAAGCCGCTCCAATCGCTGCCGCGGATCTTGGTCGGTGGCGGCGGTGAGCAGGTCACGCTCGGGATCGCGGCGCGCCACGCCGATGCGACGAACTGGCAGGTCGGCCTGGACGCGTTCGTCCACAAGTCCCAGGTGCTGGCGGAGCACTGCGAACGGGTCGGGCGCGACTTCGACACCATCACACGGACCAACGGCCCGGACTGCCGGCTGTTCGACACCGAGCGTGCGCTGGCAGCCTGGCTCGACTCGCCGGGTGGCGGCCAGCTCTGGGGCCGGACAGCCCACGATGAATACGTCCGTGACAACTTCGTCGGTACCCCCGAGCGCGTGGCGGAGAAGGTCCAAGGTTTCGTCGACGCGGGCTGTGCAGAGTTCATCTTGTGGTTCCGCGACTACCCATCGGACGAGAGCCTGCGTCGATTCATGGAAGAAGTCGTGCCGGCCGTGACGCCGTTCGAGTGAACCCCGGCGGGTGAGCGCGGTCGCGCGCAGCACGGACCCCGCCGGACGATCGACGACGAGGCCGTCGCTCGGGCGGACGAGTCCGGCTCACGGCCGCTCGCCCGCGTACACTCCGGCCCCGTGGTGAGGACCGAGTGAGCGTTCGCGTCACGCCCGCCGATGGTGTGCCGACACCCGAGGCGCCCGCCGGGTCCGTCGACCCCGGCCATCAGGGAGTCGAGCCTTCCGGACCGTTCGCCGGCCGGGCGGGCCGTATCGTCCTCGCGCTCACCATCGTGGCGGTGGCCGCCGGCCTCGTCCTGCGTTTCGTGACGACATCGGACCTCTGGCTCGACGAAGCCCTCACCGTGAACATCGCCCGCCGGCCGCTCGGGGATCTCGTGAAGTTGCTCCGCCATGACGGCGCGCCGCCGCTCTACTACGTGCTGCTGCATCTCTGGATGCGGGTGTTCGGCGGCTCCGACGTCGCGACGCGCGCGCTGTCCGGCGTCATCGGGGTCGTGGCCGTCGCGCTGTGCTGGCCGGCCGCGGCCGGTCTCGGGGGATCCGACCCGGCTCGACGGCGATGGTTGGGGACCACGGCGGTGCTGGTGATGGCGACGTCGGCGTACGCCATCCGGTACTCGAACGAGGCCCGGATGTACATGCTCGAGATGGCCCTCGTGCTCGCCGGTTACCTCGCGATGCGGGCCGTACTCGCCCGGCCCACGCTCGGCCGTCTCATCGGGCTCGGCGTTGTCACCGCCGCATTGCTCTACACCCAGTACTGGGCGCTGTATCTGGTGGCGGTGACCGGTGCCGGCTTGTTCGGAGCCGTGGTGGTGGCCCGCCGACAGGCGAAACCGGCCACGGCACTGTCCCGGGCGCTCGCGGCCGTGGCGATCGGATGCCTCGCCTTCGTGCCCTGGGTCCCGACGTTCGTATACCAGACCACACACACGGGGACTCCCTGGTCGCGGCCGTCGTTCCCGGCGTCCGCGCTCGACACGGCCCTCAACGGGTTCGCCGGCGGTGAGCACGCCGACGCCGTGGTCGTCGAGCTCGGGTTCGGTGTGCTCGTGCTGCTGGCACTGTTCGGTGTGGCCCGCTCGCGTTGGCGAGTCGACCTGGACCTGCGCACGCGTCCGGGTGCCCGGTGGGAGTGGTTCGCGTGGGCGGCAACGCTCGCGTTGGGCATGACGGTGTCGTTCGCCGCCGGCAGCGCCTTCCAGGATCGCTACGCCGCGATCGTGTTCCCGCTCTTCGTCGTGTGCGTCGCCTACGGCATCGGCACGCTCGGCGCTCGATCGCTGCGATACGGGCTCCTCGTGGTGATCGTCGGGTCGAGCCTCGTCGGAGCGTTGCGTCAGGTCGGTGAGCACCGTACCCAAGGCGGCGAGATCGTGGCCGCGGTCGACGAGTCGGCCGAACCGGGCGACGTGCTCGCGTTCTGCCCGGATCAGCTCGGACCCAGCGGGACGCGCCATCTCCGCGCCGATGTCGAGGTCGGGGTGTTTCCCGGCTTCCGCCGGGCCGACATCGTCGACTGGGTCGACTACGAACAGCGCAACACCGCCGCCGACCCCGAAGCGTTCGCACGCGATCTCCTCACCCGGGCTGGTCCCGACCATGCGATCTACTTCGCGTACCAGCCGGGCTACCTCACGTTCGGGACCAGTTGTGAACGGATCGCCGCCGAGCTCGCGCGCGCCCGCCCCGACGCGACCGCGCTCGTCGCGGGCGACGAAGAGATCTTCGAGCCCACTGCCCTCGTGCGCTACGGACCGTGAGCGAGCCCGGAGCGACGCCCCAACCCAGCGGCGCGGTTGCCGATGGAACGAGCGGTCGGATCAGCATCGGCGCCGACTGCCGGCTCGTGCTCGTGCCCTGGGTCGTCGCACGGGTCGCGGTGGCCGTGGGCTACCTCCTCGCTCGCTGGTCGTACCCGCACTCCGGCGACGGGCTTCGCCCCGTCGCGCTCGGCCAGGGCCTTCTCGCCTGGGACGCCGGGTTCTACCAGTCGATCGCCGAGCACGGATACGACCTCGCCGGCGGGGGACTGCGATTCTTCCCGCTCGTCTCGCTGGCAGCGCGCGCGTTGGGTGCACCCATCGGCGGCCGGTACGGCCTCGCGCTCGTCGTCGTCGCGAACGCGTGCGCGTTCGGGTTTCTCGTGGTGCTCGCCCGACTCACCCGCGAGGAGGTCGGTGACGAGCGGGTCGTACGGGTCGCGGTCTGGTTGGGGGCCGTCGCACCTCCCGCGGTGGTGTTGGTGCTCGGCTACGCGGAATCGATGCTGCTGCTGTTGTCGGTCGCCATGTTCTGGGCGCTACGACACGAACGGTTCGGGTGGGCCGCGGCGCTGGGGTTCGCGGCCGGTCTGTGTCGCCCGTTCGGCGTCCTGTTGGCGGTACCCGCGCTCATCGAGCTCGCCCGGGTCTGGCGCGTCGCTCCGCTCGTCGATCGCGGTCGCGCGTTCCTCGCCGTGGTCGCGCCGGCGGGCGGCGTGGCCGCGTTCGCGCTCTGGGTCCGCTGGCAGTTCGGCGACGCGATGCTGCCCTTCCGGATCCAGACCGACGAGGGCCTGCGGGGCGGGTTTCGCGACCCCGTGTCGGCGCTCGTCGACGCGATCGGTGGGGGGCTCGGTGGCTCTCGACCGAGCGCCGGGGTCCACGTCGTCGCCGCAGTGGTCTGCATCGGGCTGTTGGTCGTCGTGGCCCGCCGGCTCCCCGCCGGCTACACGGCCTTCGCCGGCATCACGCTGTTGGTGGCGCTGTCGGCCGAGAACCTCGACTCCCTCGAGCGCTACGCGCTCGGGGCCTTTCCCCTGCTGATCGCGGCCGGGATCGTGGCGCGTCGGCCCCTCGCGGCTCGCATCGTCGTCGCGGCTGCCACGGCGGGTCTGGTGGCGACCACGATGGGGGTGTTCCTCGGGCGTTGGGTCCCCTGATCAGCGGGCTCCGGCGGTAGCGGGGCGTCAGCCGGGTTCGGCGAGCGGGCGCGGCTCCACCCGGAGGCCCCCGAGGTGCAGGCGCTCTCGCCACTTCAGCTTCCCGTCGATGCGGAAGGCGCGATGTCTGATGGGGGGTTCGAGCAGCTCGAGCTCGCCATCGTGCACACGGAGCCCGAACGTCTCGCGCAGCGCCGGTTGAGCTTTGCGGTCGGACCCCGCGTCCGCGTACGCGACGCCCACGACGAGCTCGTCCATATGCTCGGATACCAGCAGGTCGGCTGGTGCAACCCCACCGTCGTCGATTCCCAGCACCCAGTCGGTCTCGAACACGTCGCCGCGGTCAGCGTCGGTCGCGAGCGTCCGCGTCGCACGCGCGTTGTCGCCCTTTCCGCTGGTAACTTTGGTCGCGTTGGTCGCACGCGTCTTGAACGCACGTGACTCACCGGCGCGAACGTAGGTGCGTACGATCGGGCTGTTTTCTGGGTTCGTGACTCGTACATGGAGCGCGATCCGGCGACCCTCGACGACCGTGATCTCCTCGACGGCTACGGAGAGGTGGGGCGGATTCGTCACCGGCGCGAGCTCGTCGGGAGCGAGCGAGGGGCGCTGCACGTAGGGCGTGCGGTCGGGCATCGCATCGATGAGGTCAAGGTTCTTCGCTCCGCGGTCGACCGCGTAGAGCACCCGACCATCGAGCTGGGAGTTGTTCGTGGCGAACGGGTTCAGGAAGCCGAGGTACCTGCCCGGCACGAAGACGAGTGCCCGATCGTCGACCGCTGCGTTCACATCACGCCAAGGTGCCTGCGCCTCGCTGATGCGGTGATTCACGATGACGCGGTCGATTGCGAACGGCAGGGTGGCCGCCACGAGCACCGCGACGAGCGCGATTCCGTAGCTCCGACGGTGCCGCCAGGTCGCGACGATCGTCATCGCGATGAGGATGCTGAGCGGTGCGAAGAGGGGCACGTAGTAGATCGGACCGCTCAACGTCGTGTTCACCGTCGAGACGTAGGTCCCCCAGAAGAGGAAATACCCCATGGGAAAGGCGACGATGAGCGCGAGCAGCAATGCGGTGCTCCGGTCGCGGCGCCGACTCCACAGCGCCATGATCGCGGCGACGACCCCCACGTAGCTCCCCGCGAGGAATACGGGCAGGTAGCTCAGGGTCCTGAGTGTGCTCTTGACTGCCCGGAGCGGGGTGTAGTTGCGGACACCAAACTCGGGCATCAGGCGGTGCCGTCCGAATCCGAACGAGTCGAGGGGCTCCTTGGCCGTGATCGGGAACTCTGTCGGACTGCCGGTCACCTGGGCGTTGTACGCCAGGGTCGCGATCATCACCGGGATGAGACCGACCGCGACCCAGGCACCGGCGCGGGCGAGGCGGCCCCACTCCCGCCAGTGCGCCAGCACGACGTAGCCGACGACGATGATGCCCCAGAGGGCTGCGTCGAAGGGGCGGGTCATGAAGACCCAACCGAGCAGGAACCCACCGCCGACAAGCCGTAGTGGACGATGCAGGCGGATACCGGAGAGCACGCCGATCGCGAAGAACAGGGCAATGCCCAAAGTGGGGAGGTAGGAGAGGAAGACGCCACCCTGGATCGCCAGGATCGGACAGCCAAGCATCACCGTGGCCGCAACGAGCGCGAGGTCGCGGTCACCGGTCAGCTCGCGGGCGAGGAAGAAGGTGCCGAGCACCGAGAGGACACCCCCGACTGCAAGTGCGCCAACCGGGGTTCCGAACGTGAGGTCACTTCCGAAGAGGAGCAGCGGCCATCCGAGGGGATACTGCGAGAAGAGCTTGCCGTCGCGCGCGGCCGAGAGGAACGGCTGGAAGAAGTGGGGGAAGCCGAGATCGATGCCGGTGAGGTGGCCATCGCGTAGGAGATTGAGCTGCCAGGTGTAGACCGCTTCGTCGCGGTTCCACGACAGGTTCGGAAAGATCGTGTAATGCGCCACGATCGTGATCGCGGCGGCAAGGAGCGCGAGGCCGACGAGGAGCAGCCAGGTGGGCGCACGCTGAAGACCACGGGCTTCGGGTGCGATCGATGCACCCCCGGCCGGCGGTCGCGCCTCCGCGGGCGAGTTGCCGGGGCGGCGCTCGGAGGGGTCGCTCACCGCGGCGAAGTGTAGTGAGGGGCCCCTCGTACAACCAGTCGACCGGTCCGCAGCGGGTCCCGTGGTGACTTTCTGACGGCCCGACCCCGCAGCTACGATCCGCGGCGGGATGGTGGCAACCAGCGAGCGCGGGACGCGCCGACGGGCTGCTCCGGCGCGCGCGCTCGACGTCGTCGTGCTCGCTCTGCTGGCCTACGTTCCGTTCTTCTTCTCGTCGCCGGGCCGCCTCAGCAGCGACACCAAGCAGAATCTCTACCTCGATCCCGGGCGACTGCTCGCGCGGGCCCCGTACCTGTGGGATCCCCACATCGGAGCGGGAACCGTCCCGCACCAGCAGATCGGCTACCTGTACCCGATGGGGCCGTTCTACTGGCTGATGGACCGAGCGGGTGTGCCCGATTGGATCGCCCAGCGCTTCTGGCTCGGCACGATCTCGCTGGCCGCGGTCCTCGGGGCACGGTGGCTGTTCCTCATGCTGGGCACGAAGCGTGTCGGCGCGCTCGTCGGCGCGCTCGCTTACCTGCTCACGCCGTACCAGCTCGCCTTCACCGCGCGGATCTCGGTCTTGCTGCTTCCGTGGGCAGCCCTGCCGTGGCTCGTCGGGCTCACGATGCGCGCCGCCCGTCGCGGGGGGTGGCGCGACCCGGCGATCTTCGCGTTGATCGTGGTGACCGTCGGGGGCGTGAACGCTTCGTCACTGCTGCTCATCGCGCTCGGCCCGATTCTGTGGCTCGTGTTCGAGTGCACGCGCGGGAGAGCCGCGGCGCACGCCGCGGGAGCGGCGGGGGCGCGGATCGCGGTGGCGAGCATCGGGGTGTCGCTGTGGTGGGTGATCGGGCTGAGGCTCCAGGGCCGCTACGGGCTTCCTGTCCTCCAGCTGACCGAGAACCTCCGCACGGTCGCCAACGACTCCGCGCCCGCCGACCTCCTGCGTGGTATCGGGAACTGGTTCTTCTACGGGCAGGACAGCCTCGGGTACTCACTCGACCAGGCGGCGGCGTACGCGAGCAGCCGTGCGGTGGTCACGGCGAGCTTCGCGGTTCCGATTCTCGGTCTCCTGGGCGCGGCCGTGCTGCGCTGGCGCCACCGGGCTTACTTCGCCGCCCTGGTCGTGGTCGGGGTGGTGGTCGGTGCCGGCGCGTGGCCGTACGACGATCCGAGCCCGTACGGCGAGGCGTGGAAGCAATTCGCGAACGACAACTCGATCGGGCTCGCGCTCCGGAACACGCCGAGGGTTGCCCCGCTCATCGTCCTCGGTCTCGCCGCGCTCCTCGCCGCCTTCGTCGACGCCCTGGCGGTTCGCCGGGTCCTCCAGGTGGGTGCCGCGTCGTTCCTCGTCGTGGTGCTCGCCATCGGGTTCCTCCCGGTGTGGCGGCACGGCTACCTCTCCGAGGCGACACTTCGTCCGGAGGAGATCCCGTCGTACTGGATCGACGCGATCGACGCACTCGACCGTGAGGGTCACGACACGCGCATCCTGGAGATCCCCGGGAGCAGCTTCTCTGCCTACCGGTGGGGCAACACCGTCGAACCGGTGACCCCGGGGCTCACCGACCGGCCGTACGTCGCCCGCGAGGTGCTTCCGTACGGCTCGGCCCCTTCGGTGAACCTCCTGGACGCGCTGGACCGTCGAATGCAGATCGGCACGTTCGAGCCGGACTCGCTCGCGCCGGTCGCTCGGCTGCTCGGCGTGGGCACCGTCGTCCTCCGGGCTGATCTCGACACCGATCGGTTCGGAGCGCCCGCCCCCCGGGAGCTGTGGGTCGAGCTCACCGAACCCCTCGCGCCGGGGCTCGATCCACCGGAGTCGTTCGGACCACGGGTCGCGACTTCGACGGCCGACGGCGCGGCCGCGAGTGCCGCTCCACCCGCGGTGGCGCTGTTCCCTGTTCAAGACGCAGTGCCGATCGTGCACGCCGCTCCCGTGATGGATCCCGTGTTGCTGAGCGGCGACGGCGACGGCATCGTGGATGCCGCCGCCGCCGGCCTGCTGTCCGGGCGCGAGCAAGTGCTCGAGCTCGCGGCCCTGGACCCCTCCGGCCTGCAGGCGGCGCTGGACGACGGTGCGGCGCTGGTGCTCACCGACTCGAATCGGCGTCGTGTGCAGAACTGGTTCTCGTCGCTCAGCGAGACCAGGGGCGCGACCGAACAGGCCGGCCGTACGGCCAACGATCCGAACGAGTACGACTTCCGGCTCAATCCGTTTCCTGACGGGACCGATGCGAATCGGACCGTGGTGGAACAGCGGGGCGGAAACGTGGAAGCAACCTCGGACGGCGGCGCGGCGCGCCCTGAGGATCGGGCTGTCGGAGCCTTCGACGGCGACCTGGCCACCTCGTGGCGCGTCGGTGGCGCCGATCCTCGGGGCGAGAGCATCACGCTCCGGACCGAGCGGCCGGTGCGCGCGGACGAGATCACGCTCGTGCAACCCCAGGACGGCCCGCGTGATCGGCTCCTCACTCGGGTGCGCCTGCGCTTCGACTCGGGCCCGCCGGTGACCGTCGAGCTCGGACCGGACTCGTTGACCCCCGAGGGCCAAGTCGTGCGGTTCCCCGCCCGCACGATCCGGCAGCTCGAGATCGAGCTGGTCGACGTCGCGGAGCCGCCGTTCGAACCCTCTCTCGCGAACGCGGTCGGGTTCGCGGAGATCCGCCTCGGTGACGTGCACGTGACCGAGACGGTCCGACTCCCGGTGGACATCGGCGCCCTGGGCACCGGTGCAGAGGGCCATTCGCTCGCCATCGTCATGACGCGGTTGCGCATCGACCCTGTGCTGGTCGGCCGCCAAGACGAGGAGCGTGCCCTCGTGCGTCGCTTCGATCTGCCGGACAGCCGCGCGTTCGAGCTGAGCGGGGTCGCGGGCGTCGATCCCGGCGCGCCGGACGCGGTCCTCGACGATCTGCTGGGTACGACCGCGCCCGGCACGACCTATTCCGCCTCGGGCCATCTCACTACCGACGCCGACGCGAGGGCGTCCCGCGCCTTCGACGGCACCGCGGCTACCGCCTGGTCCGCACCCTCAGGTCCCCAAGAGGGCCAGTGGACAGAGGTCGAGCTGGCCGCACCCGTCGCCGTCTCCCAGCTGCAGCTGGGAGTCGTCGCCGACGGTCGCCGCTGGGTCCCGACGAGGGCGCATCTCGAGACTGAGGACGGTGCGCGACACGACCTCGTGATACCCGCCGTGGGTGATGTCGGACC
>Ga0075530_1000837_pt1 | contig 14726 bp, 18 predicted proteins | sample NGEPerD_2_FD_75101 | JGI IMG/M metagenome (GOLD analysis project Ga0075530, IMG submission 75101) | Arctic peat soil microbial communities from the Barrow Environmental Observatory site, Barrow, Alaska, USA - NGEE PermafrostL1-D | ecosystem: Environmental > Terrestrial > Soil > Wetlands > Peat ...
CAGCACGCACCTCGCTGCGTTGGCGACGCTCGAAAGACACCCGGTCTGCCTTCGCACCGCCGCCTTGCGATGCACGCACTGGGAGCACGACTTATCTTGCGAACTTCGCGCGAGGGACACTAGCGAACGGTCAGGGCGGAGCTGGTGGCTGGGCTTGTCGGAGCGCTCATCGGGCCCCCACCCGAGCCATCGGCTCGGCCTGGCCCAGCCAGTCGAGCAGCAGCCTGGCGCCGAATCCGGTCGGTCCCTCGGTCCAGTCGTACCGGTCCTTCGGGGCGTCGCCCACCGACGCGATGTCGAGGTGAGCCCACGGCAGGTCCCCGATGAAGTGCTGGAGGAACAGCGCGGCCGTGATGGCCGGCGGACCGCCCGGGGCGTTGTCGGAGTCAGCGATCTTGGAGGCGAGCTTGTGCTCGTACTCCGCTGACAGCGGCATCCGCCAGACCGGTTCGCCCGCTCGGTGGCCAGATGCGTCGAGCAGGTCGGCGAGGGCGTCGTCGTTGGCGAAGAGGCCACCGGTGTGCTGGCCGAGCGCGACCTTGATGCCGCCGGTGAGGGTCGCGATGTCGACCAGGACGTCGGGGTCGAGCTTGTCCACCGCGTAGGCAAGTCCGTCCGCGAGCACGAGCCGGCCCTCGGCATCAGTGTTGGTGACCTCGGTGGTGCGGCCGCCGTACTGCGTAATCACGTCGCCGGGGCGCATCGCGTTGCCGCTCACGGCGTTCTCGGCCATCGGCAGCAGACCGGTGACGCGCACCGGGCAGTCGATCTCCGGCAACGCGGCCATCACAGCCGCCACCACGGCGGCGCCGGTCATGTCGCGCTTCATGGCGACCATGGACTGGCCCGGCTTGATGGAGAGGCCGCCGCTGTCGAAGGTGATGCCCTTGCCGACCAGCACGACGTGGGGTGCCTTGCGGGCACCACGTGCCGTCTTCCGGGCCGGCTTGTACTCCAACTGCACCAGCCGTGGCGGGGCGGCGGCGGCCTGGCCGACGCCGACGATTCCGCCGAAGCCGCCTTGGGCCAGCTGGACCTCGTCCAGGACGGTGGCCTTGAGGCCGGCCGCCTCCGCCGCAGTCACGGACTGCTCGGCCAGCCAGGCGGGTGTCTTGATGTTGGAGGGCACGCTCGCCAGGAGCCGCGCCTGCCAGCTGGCGCCGGAAGCGGCCAGAGCACGGCGCAGCGTGTCAGTCCTGCCGTCGTCGCCCTCGGTGAGGCAGAGCACCACCTTGCCGACCGGCCGGTCCCGGTTTCCCATCTTGTGCATCGAGAAGCTGAAGGAACCGAGGGTGGCTCCCTCGACGAAGGCGGCCATGCCCACATCGTCGCCGACGGCGGCAACCGAGGAGGCGAGCGCGTCTGCGTTCGTCGTACGACGGGCAACGGTGGCGCCCGCACGGCGCAGGTCGGTCGTGGTGGCCCCGCCGACACCGACGAGGAGCACCCGGGTGAGCGCTGAGTTGGCCAGGTCGGCCGTGCGTACGACGGGGAGCTCGGTCACCTCGCCGGTCTCGCCGGTCGCCTCGGTGAGGCTGAGCACCTCGAGGAGGTCCACCCCGATGTCGTCGGCGAGCTCGGCGGCACCAGGGCCAAGGGTGACGCCACTATCGCCCGGGAGCACCGCGACAGCGACGACGCCCACCCCCGCCAGGCGCGAAGGCGCCACCTCACTGAGAGCGAACCGGGGCGGTGAAACCTGGGGTGGGAGCGGCACGCTAGTGGTCATGACCAGAACCGGCGTGCGTGCAGGGCGGCGCGTTGCAGGCCATGGACTTGGGGGACACGGCTCGACCCTAACGGACCTCAACGCAATGCCCCCGCAGTCCCATGTGGGACCACGGGGGCTCAACGCCTTCGGGGGTCGGCCTCAGCCGACCACGTCCTTGAGGGCATCGCCCAGGGCAGTTGCCTCGTCCTTGTTGAGCTCCACGACGAGCCTGCCACCGCCTTCGAGGGGAACCCTCATTACGATGCCACGACCCTCCTTCGTGACCTCGAGGGGGCCGTCACCCGTACGGGGCTTCATGGCCGCCATGTGCACACCTCTTCCCATTTCATCCGTGCGCACGACGCGCCCAACGCGGCCTATTATTCCCCATCCACGAAGTCGGCCGACCACACGACCGAATCGATGCGGCAGACTCAGCCGCACAGCGGGCCGGATGCCCGTTCAGAGGGCCGTCCGGGTCCCAGTCCGGACCTACAGGAGAGCACCATGACCGAGCCCGTGCGCTACGACGTCGCCGACGGTGTCGCCACGATCGCCCTCAACCGCCCGGACGCCATGAACGGCCTGAACGTGGCCACCAAGGAGGCGCTGCTCGCGGCCGTACGCGAGGCCGGGCAGGACGCTTCGGTGCGGTGCGTGGTGCTGACCGGGAGCGGCCGGGCCTTCTGCGTCGGCCAGGACCTCAAGGAGCACATCGAGATCCTGAAGAGCTCCGACGCCGAGTCGCTGTTCGGCACTGTCGAGGCCCACTACAACCCGATCGTGACGGCCCTGGCCACTATGCCCAAGCCGGTGGTGGCGGCTGTCAACGGCGTCGCCGCCGGGGCCGGTGCCAGCCTGGCGTTCGCCTGCGACTTCCGAATCCTCGCCGAGTCGGCCGGGTTCAACCTCGCCTTCGCCGGGGTGGCCCTGTCGTGCGACACCGGCTCGTCGTGGACCCTCCCCCGCATCGTCGGGCGGGCCAAGGCCATCGAGCTGCTCTACTTCCCGCGCACGATCGGCTCCGCCGAGTCGCTCGAGCTCGGTCTGGCGACCAAGGTCGTCGACACCGACCAGCTCGAGGCCGAGGCCTCGTCGCTGGCTCGTCGGCTGGCGCAGGGGCCGACAGTGTCCTTCGGGGCGATCCGGCGCTCGGTGGAGTTCTCCGGCGGTCACGGCTTCGCCGAGTCCCTGGAGTTCGAGGCGTCGATGATGAGCCTGACCGGATCCACCGAGGACCACAGAAACGCGGTGAACTCTTTCGTGAGCAAGGAGAAGCCGGTCTTCACTGGGCGGTGATCGGCTCGAGCCTCGGGTGCGGCCAGGCCGCCGTCGAACGCGATCAGTGTCGGGCGCCGACGGCCTTCAGCAGCCCGGTCGGCCCGGTGCGGGTGGCCTGCCGCCTGCTGAGACCCCGGCCGTACTCCACCGTGACGGCCACCCCGCGGAAGTTGGCGTTGAACCACTCGGTCATGGTGCCGTGGCAGACCCCGGAGCAGTTGAACGACTTCACCGGCAGTCGCAGACCGCGATGCAGTCGCTGCACGAAGGCCGAGCCCTTGCCACCGGTCCGGCCGACGCCCTTCAGCGGCTGGTGGAAGCTGACCACGTACGACGGACGCACGGCCCGCAGGAAGGCCATGATCGCCCTGGTCTCGGGCTCGGAGGCTGCCCGGGGACCCGAGTTGTAGGTGCCGGTCAGCCGCTTCCAGTTCCGCGGGTAGTTGCGGTTGAGGTCGACGCCGTGGGCGTTCTGGCGGATGTGTCGTGCCACCCCGTCGCGGTTGTACTGCGGCACCACCCAGATGTCCGCGCCGCGGATGGGCCGGCCGTCGCGCAGGTTGTAGAGGATCCGCGACGGCCCGGTCTCGTTGCCGTGCATGGCCGCGAGCACGACCACCTTGCGCGGCGAGGAGGGCTGGCCGAGCCGCCAGGCCAGGATGCCGCGACCCTTGACCGTGTGCCCGATGGTGCGGGCCTCGACGACCGCCGGCCGCGTGCCGGACGCCTCGGAGACGACCGGTGTCGCCGCGGTGAGCAGCAGGACGGGGAGCACGAGCACGAGGGCTTGGCGTCGGGTCACCGGCTCATCCTGCCCCAGGAGATCGTCACTCCGGGGACGATTAGGCCTCGGGGTGCTCCTCGTCGAGCTGGTCATCGAGCTGGTTCGCGAGCCGGTCGAGGAGCGCGTCCACCTCGCTGGCCCGGTAGCCGCGTACGGCCGTGTTGAACCGCAGCGCCCGCAGGTCCTCGCCGGTGACGGGTCGCTCGGCCGGGAGGCGCACGTCGGCCCTGTCGTCGTACGCCGGGCCGAGTGAGCCTCCGCGACCGGAGGCCACGACCGCCACCGCCCCCATGACGAGCACGATCAGCACCGCGAAGAACCAGGTCATCAGTCCGAGACTCCCTTGACCATCATCGCGACCGCCTCCTCGACGTCGTCGATGACCGCGAGCATGTCGAGATCGGCCTCGAAGATCTTTCCTTCGGCCACCACGGTGTCCCGCAGCCAGTCCAGGAGTCCCGACCAGTAGCGCGACCCGATGAGCACCACCGGGAACGAGGTGACCTTCTGGGTCTGCACCAGGGTCAGCGCCTCGAAGAGCTCGTCGAAGGTCCCGAGGCCGCCGGGCAGGACGACGAAGCCGAGGGAGTACTTCACGAACATCGTCTTGCGCGCGAAGAAGTAGCGGAAGTTGACGCCGACGTCGACCCACTCGTTGAGGCCGGACTCGAATGGCAGCTCGATGCCGAGGCCCACACTCACGCCGCCTGACTCGGAGGCACCCTTGTTGGCAGCCTCCATCGTGCCCGGGCCACCTCCGGTGATCACTGCGAAGCCGGCGTCGGCCAGGCGCCGCCCGAGCTCCTCGGCCATGGCGTAGTAGGGATCATCGGGCTTGGTCCGTGCCGAACCGAAGACGCCGATCGCCGGGCCCAGCTCGGCCAGCGCACCGAACCCCTCGACGAACTCCGCCTGGATGCGCAGCACCCGCCACGGGTCGGTGTGCACCCAGTCGCTGGGGCCACGGGAGTCGAGCAGCCGCTGGTCGGTGGTAGAGCGGTCCACCTGCGACCCGCGCAGCACGGTGGGTCCGCGGTGCTTCTCGCCGCGGCTCAGGGGGGTCTCCCCGTCGGTGCTCATCGTCCGGGCCCCATCAGGCCTCGCCCAGCCAGGTTCGCAACGTCGCCTCGCACGAGCGCAGCTGCTCGATCGGCACGAACTCCTCCTGCTTGTGCGCGAGCATCGGGTCTCCCGGTCCGAAGTTGACCGCCGGGATGCCCAGGCCGGTGAACCGGGCCACGTCGGTCCAGCCGAACTTGGGGTTCACCGTTCCGCCGACCGCGTCGATGAACGCCTTGGCGGCGGGGCGGCCGAGTCCCGGGAGCGCGCCCGGGGCCGAGTCGGTGACCTCGAGCTCGAAGCCGTGGAAGAAGTCCTTGACGAACACCAGCGCCTCGGCCTCCGACTTGTCGGGGGCGTACCGGTAGTTGACCGTGACGACACACTCGTCGGGCAGCACGTTGGTGGCCACCCCGCCGCTGATCAGCACGGCGTTGAGGCCCTCGTGGTACTCCAGCCCGTCGATGACCGGCTTTCGTGCGTCGTACTCACCGAGGCGGCGGAGGATCTCGGAGGCCTTGTGGATCGCGTTGACGCCGCGCCAGGAGCGCGCCGAGTGGGCCCGCTCCCCGCGCGCCGTGACCTCGATTCGCAGCGTCCCCTGACAGCCGGCCTCGACGACCGCGTCGCTGGGCTCCATCAGGATGGCGAAGTCGCCTTCGACCAGATCGGGGCGCTGCGCGGCGATCAGACCCAGGCCGTTGTAGACGTCGTCGATCTCCTCCGCCTCGTAGAACACGAAGGTCACGTCGCGGTTGGGTTCCGGCAGCGTCTTCGCCAGCCGTAGCGCGACCGCGACCCCACCCTTCATGTCGCAGGTGCCCAGGCCGTGCAGCCGTTCGCCGTCGTTGCGAACCGGCAGGTTGTGGTTGAGGGGGACGGTGTCGATGTGGCCGGCGATGACGACACGCTCCGCTCGTCCGAGGTTCGTGCGGGCCACGAGCGAGTGGCCGAGGCGGGTCACCTCGAGGTGCGCGAGGGCGTCGAGAGCCTGCTCGATGGCATCGGCCAGAGCCTTCTCGTTCTGGCTCACCGACTCGATGTCGACCACCGCCTCGGTCAGGGCCACGACGTCCGCGTTGAGGTCCAGGAGCATGCCCGTCATCTTGTCATCCGGGTCTCGGAGCACGCAGAGGACCGCGGTGCCGATGTCAGACGACGACGCGGACCTCGGTACCGAGCGTGGCGCCGTCGAGGAGCTCGAGGTCGTCCCCGGACCAGAACGTGCCGGGGTCGTAGTAGTTGGTGGGGTGATCGGAGGGGAGCAGGCCCATTGCGGTGTACGTCGACGCGACCACCTCCGCGCAGTACGTCACCTCGACGCCGGCCGCGCGGCGGACCCGACCACGGGCCCAGCGGGAAGCGAGAGCGGCCGTGGCAGGGAACGGGGTGCCGTCGAGGCGGGCGATCGTGGTGAGCAGAGCCGCCTCACGCTCCGCTGTGATGTCAGCTGAGAGTTGACGCATCCAGGCCCGCTGCCCGTACCGGCACGACCACTGCTCGACGGCCTCACGCAGGTCGTGGAGCTGGACGCCACGGTGGTGGGTGCCGGTCCACACGTCGAGCAGCCCCCTGCCGAGCTCCGCGTGCCACATCAACGGCGGCAGGTCGTCGAGCACCACGGCCATCCCGACGTGGTTGACGGGGGCGTTGGTGAGAGCCCGGATCGTCCGGTCGGCGGCGGAGTATCCGCGAAAGAGCCACAGGTCGCCGGTGCGGGTGAGATCGACCGCCTGGTCCAGGCTGATCGTGCTCTCGCCGCTCATCGTGGGATTCTCTCCTCGTGAAGATCTGGAAGGCATTCGGACTCGCCGGTCTTGCCGGCGTGGCCGCCACAGGAGTCATCATCGCTCGCGACCAGCGCAAGCGCTCCGAGCTCACACCCGCCGAGATCAAGGACCGGTTGCACCAACGGCTCGGGGCGGGAGCCGGCACCGGGACACCGGACCCCGAGGAGCGCTGAGCCGGCGACCGGTCAGCGGCACTGCCAGCCCAGTCCGGCCGGGGATCTGTGGAGTCCCGCATGCACCTGGGGCGTGCAGGCCTCCACAGATCGGCGCGTCGATCTATGTGAGGTGCCTCGACGGGTGATCCAGCATCTGCGGAAGGAGCACGTCGTGCCCTGCCCGAGGTGTGCTCGGATCATCGCGGTCGCCAACGGACGGACCAGCTCGCCCGCCTCCAGGAACCCCACTCCGCCGACGAAGGACCGGAGCCGGTCCACGTCGAGGTTGAGGACTCCGGGATGGTCAGCGGCGTAGCGATGAGCGATGGTCGACTTGCCGATGCCGGGCGGGCCGTTCAGATGGATCAGTCGCGGAGCGACCACCGGTCAGCGCCGGGCAGCAGCCAGCCGGCCCTTGAGCAGCGCCCTGGCCGGGTGCGGACGGTCGCCCATCACCGCGAGGCAGACCTCGATCACCTCCGTGTCATAGGGCGCCAGAGCGGTATACCGAGCCACCGCCTGGGGCTGCGGGTCGGCGAGCAGCGCCTCCCGGAGCGCGACCGCGACATAGTCCGCGAGCTCGACCAGCGCCGGAGACTCGGTGCCCGGCATCAGGTCTCCGCCGTACGCCGCGACGGCCGCGCGGACCTGTCCGCCGCGCAGCAACCGCAGCACCTCGTTGACATCGATGTGCAGCGGCATAGTCAGCCGGTAGGGACGGGAGGCGAGCTGCCCGTACAGGGCGCTGCGCAGGTGGGAGACCTCCGCCTTGAGAGTGGAGAAGGTGATGGCCTGGTCGCCGTAGAGCAGGGCGTGCAGCCGTTCGAGGGAGAGCCCAGCCGGGTTGAGCGCGAGCAGCGCGAGGATCTCGGTCTGCCTCCGGTTGAGCAGCAGGCGACTGCCGTCGAGGTGCGCCTCCGCCGCGCCGAGGAGGGTCAGGTCCAGCCCGTCGACCGGTGGATCGGTCCCCTGACCGGCGAGGCTGGGGTGCTGCTGCGAGGCGGGCATCGCCGTCTCGATCAGTCGCGCCAGCACGCGCGCGGTGGCCAGCCCGATCGGGTGGGTCCGGTCCCAGGTCGTTGAGAGATCGATGACGCCTAGTTGCTCACGCTCACGGGGTCGTGCACCGGTGCGGCCCAGGAGACCCAGTTGTGCACCACCTGCGCGTAGTGCTCGGCGCTGAACACCATCGAGGGGGCGTCGTTGCGGGTGGCCAGGTCGAGGGCATTGGTGCCGACGCTGGTGTCGTCCCACCGGCCGCCCGGGACGAAGTTGACGGTCTCGGCCTTGCGGCGCATCACCCGGCCGCCGTAGGTCCACAGGATGCGCGTCTCGGCGTCGGTTAGGGCGACCACGAGGTCGCCGTCCTCCGGCGTACGCCGCAGCTCGGACTCCACGCGCTCGACGGCGACCTGGAGCGGCGAGCCGTTCCAGATCGACGCGGTGTCGGACTCGTCGGCCATCGGGGCCTGTGGGACGTCGATGCCCACGGCGGGGGCTGAGCGCTCCCAGGACCGCAGGATCTCCGGCCTGACCAGGCCCTCTGCCCGTCACCGTGCTCGACGAAGTTGGTCCACGCGCGGACAGCCTCGACCCGTCTGCTGTGCAACTCGTTGCGCGAACCGGTCATGGAGTCCCCCCGCGTGTGACTGCCGCCACGTAAGTCCGCGTTCGCAGGCGCAACAGGGACTGGTCCGCACCAGTGAGTCAGCCGCGCAGCTCACGCCGCAGGAAGCGCACGGTCCGTTCCATCGACAGTGGCCACTGCGGACCGAACGCATGTTGCTCCCCGCGATATACCTCCAGGCGTGAGTCCACCCCTGCTCGACGCAACAACCGCTGCGTGGTGCGGGACCAGGCGATCGGACAGGACTCGTCGAGGGTGCCGTGGTGGATCAGGACGGGCTCGGTGATCCGGTCGAAGTAGGTGCGGGCGGAGAGTCCCCGATAGAAGGCCGGCTCCTGTGCAGGTGTGCCGTAGCGCCGATACGCCGCCGCAGCGGCTTCCGGTCGCTCGGCGACGGTCCAGCGGTTGAAGTTGTCGAGGAAATCAGAGCTGACGGGCGCGAACACCACCGCCGCCCTGACCAGTCCCGGCCGGGTGACGAGAGCGTTCAAGGTGACGCCGCCACCCATCGACCGGCCGAGCATGGCAACCCGGTCGGAGTCCACGTACTTCTCGTTCTTGAGTGCCTGGACGGCGTTGATCGTGTCGCGGGTGTAGCCGAGACGCGTCTCGATGCTCCGCTCAGATGCCGGGTCGGAGGCGGCGTGCCCGCGGTAGTCGGTATGCAGCACCACGAAGCCGGCCCGCGCGAGATAGTCCTGCTCGCGCATGAGGCCCTGACCGGTGACATAGATCGAGGTTTCGATGTGGCCGTGGTTGAGCACGACCGCGGGAAATGGGCCCCTGCCCCGCGGACGGAGGAGCACGCCGGAGACGGTGACCGACCCGCTCGGATAGGTGACCTCGTGCCGGGTGTAGGCCTCGTTGGCGAGGACCTCTCGCCCACGACGGATCCGGCCACCCCGGAAGTCCTCACGCATCAACGCGGCCAGGGAGGCCCAGTTGCCGACCGGGGGGAGCGCCTCCGCCGTGGGTGTCGACGAGGGCTTGCCGCCAGACGTTGGTTGGGGAGTGGCAGAAGCGGACGGAGTCGAGATTTCCTCCGGAGTGGCCCGGCGATCCTCGGCGTCCGCGCCACCTTCCTGACCCCCACAGCCGGTGAGCAACAGGAGCAGGGCACCCGCGAGCGCGGTACGACGCAACGCTGGGCTTCGGAGAAGTGGGCTTCCATGACGGTCCACACCTCCATGGTGAACCACCCCCCAAGCGGTGGCGTCCTCAGTCCTTGACGGGCGCGTCCGTGTGGTCCTCGCCCTGCTCCTGGTTGATGCGACGCTTGATCCGGGCGAAGCCCGGAATCTTGGCGAGCATGTCGTTGAGCTCACGGGAGACGGCCAGCAGGTCGTGCAGGTCGGGCGCCACCGACCCGAGCGTGCCCATGATCGGGAGGATGTCCCTCTCCAGCCGGCCGGTGAGCTCCGGAAGGTGATCGATCATCTGCACCAGGGCAGCGACCTCGTCAGGATGCGTGGTGTCGGCCAGTTGCTCGAGCATGGGCTGCAACTTGGTCAAGGGCGGTTCGAGGCCGTCCAGCAACGGGGTCACCCGCCCCACCTGAGCCTCGGCGTGGTCGACCACCCGGTCCACCCGTGTCACGACGGTGGCGGCACCACTGGTGACGCTCTCCACATGGTCCAGGATCGGCCCGATCCGGGCGAGGAGACCTTCGGCCTCGTCGAGCAGCGCCACCGCAGGGGCACGACGCCCATGAGGGTCTCGATCTGCTCGGCTCCGCGCTCGAGTGCTCCGAGCACGTCGCGTGGGCCGGGTACGGGCAGTCTCATCTGCCCTTTGTACTCGGTCGGCTAGTGTCCCTCGCGCGAAGTTCGCAAGATAAGTCGTGCTCCCAGTGCGTGCATCGCAAGGCGGCGGTGCGAAGGCAGACCGGGCGTCTTTCGAGCGCCACCAACGCAGCGAGGTGCGTGCTGGGGGCGCGAGTTATGCCGCGAACTTCGCGTGTGGGGCACTAGTGCCGCGTCCCTACGCAGACTTCCCGGACGCGCCTCCACGCGGCTCGCCGCGGTAGTTGCCGAAGGACCACTGGTTGCCCTCCGGGTCGCGCAGCCCGAACTCCCAGCCGCCGTAGTCTGGCTCGTTCAGCTCCCGGGAGATCTCGGCCCCGCCCTGCACCGCCCGTGCGTGTACGGCGCGCGTGTCGGCCGTGACGACGTAGAACCCAGCGCCACCCGGAGGCAGGCTCCAGCCCTCCGGCTTGTGGCTGCCGAACATCACGCCACCTCCCTCGGGCCAGTCGAGCTGGGCGTGGTGGACGGTGTCCGGATCATCTGGGTCGGCGTACACAGCCGTGGCCTCGAAGCCCAGGCCGGTGAGGAAGTCGATCATTGCCCGTGCGTCACGGGCCTGGAAGGTCCCCCATACGGTGGGAGGAGGCGCCTGGCCGGGGGTTGTCTGATCAGTCATGGATTCAGTCTGTCCGGTTGCGGTGTCCACCGTCTTGGATGTTTCGGCGCTCCTCGGCCAGCCACTGCGTCGGTGAACAGCCCGCCATCTGGCGGAACTCGCGGGTGAGGTGAGCCTGGTCGGCGTACCCGGTGGACATGGCGATCTCCGCGAGACTGCGGAACCCGTCGGCGAGGTGGCCGATCACGCTGTCGAAGCGGAAGGCCCGACACACCTGCTTGGGTGAGAGACCGACCTCGGCGACCATCAGCGCGCGCAACTGGCGCGGACTCAGCGCGACATCGTGAGCCAGCTCCGCGACCCGACACCGGCCGCCGCTCTGCTCGAGGACCCGCCAGGCCCAGATGAGCTCGGGCCGCACCGGCGCCCGGCGCGTGCCGTCGACACGTGACCTCACCCACTGCTGGATCTCGTCCAACCGAGTCTCTGCGTCGGCGCGGGAGGACACCCGGTCGTGCAGCTCGGTCGCGGCCCGGCCCAGCACCTCGTGACCGTGGTCTCCCGGGCCGAACAGCTCGGATGCGCGACAACCCAGCAAGGCCGGCGCTGCGAGCGGGTGGACGGCCAGCTGGACGCCGCTCTGCACGGTGGGCTGCTCGACCCGCGCGGCCACCGGGTGCAGGCCCGCCACGCAGACGTCGTACGCCGTGGCGCGGTCGGGGTCGAACCGATCTCCGTCAGCGACCGTCCCGGACAGCCGGACGGGTCCGTCGACCGACACGATGAAGGTGATCCACGGCGACGGCGGCCCGCGGTGCTCGCCCTGCGGCATCCCGCTGGACTCGTAGGCGCACGCAGACACCACCGCGCCGGGCAGCAGTTCGTCCCGGTGCCGGTAGCGAGTGACGCCGGACACGGGTCAGTCTCCGCCCGATGAGGGGCCCGATGAGGGGCCCGATGAGAGGCCCGATGAGAGGCCAGGTGCGGCGTGCGCGTGGATCCGTCCGTCGGTGGCCGTGAGCCGGTCACCCGTGCCACCCCACCGGCCGGCGACGATCTCCGCGGCGATGCTGACGGCCGTCTCCTCCGGCGTACGCGCTCCGAGATCGAGCCCGATGGGGCTGGAGAGCCGAGCGAGCTCCTCGTCGGTGAGCCCGGCCTCGCGGAGCCTTGCGAGTCGGTCGTCGTGGGTGCGCCGCGACCCCATCGCGCCGACGTAGGCCACGTCGGGCAGCCGCAGCGCGAGCTCGAGGACGGGTACGTCGAACTTGGGGTCGTGGGTCAACACGCAGAGCACGGTACGACTGTCGATGCGGCCGGCGTCGCTCTCGGCCTTGAGGTACTTGTGCGGCCAACTGACCACCACCTCGTCGGCCGCCGGGAACCTGGTGTTGGTCGCGAACACGGGCCGGGCGTCGCACACCGTCACGTGGTAACCGAGGAAGTCACCCACCCGGGCGCACGCCGCCGCGAAGTCGATGGCGCCGAAGACCAGCATCCGCGGTGCGGGCGCGAAGGCCCAGACGAAGACCCGCATCCCCTCGCCGCGGCGCTCGCCGTCGGGTCCGTAGGTCAGGGTCCGTTGTGGCCGGAGGCGAGCAGGCCCAGCGCGTCGTCGTACACCGCGGCGTCTCTTCTGGGGCTACCCAGCGACCCGGATAGTCCCGATCGTTCGGCACCTGATTCGGGCCCGGAAGGGTGCGGTTCGTTCGGGACTATCCCTTCCGGGCGAACGACGACCCGGCGGCCAAGCCACGCCGGGTCCGGGTGCTCGATCACCGTCGCCAGTGCCACCGGGCGGCCGGCCTCGATGTCGGCGGCGATCTCAGCGAGCTCGGGGAACGTCTGCTGGTTCACCTTCTCGACGTACACGTCGAGCATGCCGCCGCAGGTCAGCCCCACCGCGAAGGCGTCGTCGTCGGAGACGCCGTACCGCTCGAGCACGGGGACACCTGACTCCAGCACGGACTCGCCGAGCTCGTAGACCGCTCCCTCGACGCAGCCACCGGATACCGAACCCACCGCGGACCCGTCCGGACCCACCAGCATCGAGGCGCCCGGCGGGCGCGGGGCAGGCTGGAACGTGGCGACCACGGTGCCCACACCGACGGTCTCGCCGGCCTCCCACCACTGCATCAGCTCGTCGAGTACCTCACGCACGGCCCACCACCTCCAGCACCTCCGCGAACGCCCCCAACGAGTGGCCGGCGACGAATTCGTCACAGTGCGGCAGGGCGGCCTCGATGCCCTGCTGCACGGGCTCGTAACCCTCCTTGCCGCGGTGCGGGTTGACCCACACCACCCGATGGGCGAGCCGGTGCAGTCGTTGCATCTGCTGGCCGAGCTCGGAGGCGTCACCGCGCTCCCACCCATCGCTGAACACAACAACCACAGCACCGCGAGCCATTCCGCGAGCCCCCCAGCGGTCCAGGAACGCCTTCAGCGTCTCACCGAGACGGGTGCCCCCGACCAGTCCGGCACCTGCTCCCCCGCCCGTACCAACGCTCGCTCGGCATCGGGTGTTCGCAGGGGCAGGGTGATCCGGGTCAACCGGGTGCCAAGCGTGAACACCTCGACCTTGGCTGTGGTCGAGCCCGTCGACGCCAGCAGGTGAGCCAGTCTCAGGATGGCGTCGGCGTAGGGCCGCATCGACGCGGAGACGTCCACCAGCAGCACCACCCGGCGTGACGTCGTCCCCCGGCGTCGGTGCTCGACGCGTCCGGGCTCGCCCATCTGCCGCAAGGTCGTCCGCAGGGTGCGGTGCATGTCGATTTCACCACGCCGCCACGGCGTACGACGGCCTGCGCGGCGTCGCGGCAACCGCGGGTGCAGCCCTCGGATCATCGAGTCCAGCAGTGCCTTCTCGTCGGGCTTCAGGTGCGCCACGTCACGGTGACGGAGAACCTCGACGTCGCTCGCTGCGGCCTGCACGACCTCGGGCGCGACCTCGCCGCCGGTCTCGCCCGCCTCCCCCACCGGCAGCGGCGGGGTGATCTCCCGGGACTTCTTCCGCGCCACGGTGCGGGGCAGCTGCTCGCGCACGCCGAACCAGGCCTCGAAGACGTGGCCGTAGCGGATCAGGTCGTCCGGACTGGCACACAGGGTCGCCCGACCGGCTCGGTAGGTCGCGTGCGGGTCGTCGGCCCCGACCAGAGAGGCTGCCTGCAGGAACCCGGTCGCGCGGTCGTGGGTGACGCCGAGCCCGGCCGAGCGCAGCGCGCGCGTGAAGCCGAGCAGGATCTCGTCCGCCTCGTGCCTCTCGCGCACGGTCATCCCTGGAGCATCCGATCGAGCGCCTGCTTGACGCGGTCGGTGTCCTCGCGATACTTCACCACTGCACCCAGCGTTCGTGCGGCCGCGTCCAGGTCGAGCTGCTCGACGCCGAGCCGGTGCAGCGCGCGAGCCCAGTCCAGGGTCTCGGCGACACCCGGCGGCTTGAGCAGCCCCTGGTCGCGCAGCTGCTGCACTGCCCCAGCAACCTGCTCGGCCAGGCGCCGGCTGACCTCGGGCAGCCGGCTGCGGAGGATGGCGATCTCACGTTCGAGGCCCGGGTGGTCGATCCAGTGATAGAGGCAGCGACGCTTCAGCGCGTCGTGCAGCTCGCGCGTGCGGTTCGAGGTGAGTACGACGGTCGGGGGCGTGGCCGCGGTGACCGTGCCGAGCTCGGGGATGCTCACCGACCAGCTGGACAGCACCTCCAGCAGGAACGCCTCGAACTCGTCGTCGGCCCGGTCCACCTCGTCGACCAGCAGCACGGCCGGCGTCTCGCGCAACGCGCGCAACACCGGCCGCGCGAGCAGGAACCGCTCGTCGAAGAGTGACTTCTCCGCCTCGCTCGCGTCGAGGTCCCCGGCCTTGGTGGCCGCCTCGAGCGTGCGCAGGTGCAGGATCTGGCGCGGGAAGTCCCAGTCGTAGAGCGCCTGCGAAGCGTCGATGCCCTCGTAGCGCTGGAGCCGGA
>Ga0075530_1000838_pt1 | contig 14710 bp, 14 predicted proteins | sample NGEPerD_2_FD_75101 | JGI IMG/M metagenome (GOLD analysis project Ga0075530, IMG submission 75101) | Arctic peat soil microbial communities from the Barrow Environmental Observatory site, Barrow, Alaska, USA - NGEE PermafrostL1-D | ecosystem: Environmental > Terrestrial > Soil > Wetlands > Peat ...
TAGAAGTCGAGCCAGCCGGGGAGCGCGGCGTTGCGCTCCGCTGAGGAGCGGTAGATCGCGCCCCAGGCCCAGCCGTTGATCATCGTGCGGATAAAGCGTTCTGCTTTGCCGTTGGTCTGGGGCCGGTAGGGGCGGGTGCGGAGGTGGCGGATCCCTAACGCGCGGCAGGCGATCGCATGCGCGGTCGAGCGGTAGGCCGACCCGTTGTCCGGGCATGAAACTGCCGTCTGGCCCCGTCGTGAGCATTGCGTTCCCGGGATTTGGGGCTGTTGTTGGGAGACGCGGTCGGGCAGGCCGATCTGACTGATGAGCTGCGAGCTCGACGTTGTTCGTGGCCGCCCCTGCGACTTGCCCGGGTGTGCTGAGAGCACGAATCCGTCTTTGTCGTGTGTCCCGCCGCGCTCCCGCCCATCGTCGACGAAGGGAGAGTTGTGCGCGGGTTCGGATTGGATGTTCATCGCGACTTCTGCGAGGTCGCGATCGCCGAGCAGGGGCAGGTGCGCTCGGCCGGTCGGATAGCGAGCCGGGTGGAGGCGCTCGAGTTGTTCGCTGAAAGCCTGGCGCCGGGCGACGTCGTCGCGGTGGAGGCGACGACTGGGACCGACAAGATCGTGTCGGTGTTGCAGCGCCACGGAATCCGGGTGGTGGTCGCCAACACCCGCAAGCTGAAGTCGATCACCGAGGCGAAGGCCAAGACCGACCGCCTCGACGCGCGGACGCTGGCGCGGCTGCTGGTGTCGGGGCTGCTCGACGAGGTCTGGACGCCGGATGAGCGGACGCGGGCGTTGCGGCGGCTGACCAACCGCCGCGAGCGGGTCGTGCGGGCCCGGACACGCGCGAAGAACGAGGCGCATGGGGTGCTCTCGCGCAATCTCTGCGAGCGCCCACCGGTCACCGATGCCTTCGGCAAGGCCGGCCGGGGGTGGCTGGCAGGGCTCGAGCTGCCGATCGATGAGCGCCTGACTCTGGACGGCTGTTTGCGCCAGGTCGACTTCCTCGACGCGGAGGTCGCGGCGCTCGACCGCGAGATCGCCAAGCAGGCGCTGGCGTGGCCGGAAGTGCTGCGGCTGATGAGCGTCCCCGGAGTCAACGTTCAGACCGCCGCCGCGTTCATGGCCTCGGTCGGCGAGATCGGACGCTTCTCATCTCCGCCCAAGCTGGTCAGCTATCTCGGGCTCGATCCCAGGGTGCGCCAGTCCGGCAACGGCCCGGCCCGCCACGGCCGGATCTCAAAGGCCGGCGCCTCGGAGACCCGGCACATGCTCGGCGAGGTGGCGTGGAAGGTGATGCAGACCCCAGGGCCGCTGCGCGTGTTCTTCGAGCGCGTGCGCGCCCGCCGCGGCCCGCAAATCGCCGCGACCAGCACCGCCCGCAAGCTGGCGGTGCTGTTCTGGCACCTGCTAGTCCGCGAGCAGGACTATGCGTTCGCTCGCCCGGCGATGACCCGCAACAAGATCCGCAAGCTCGAGCTGCTCGCGGGCGCGCCGTCCCAGAAGGGCCGCAAGGGGGTGGCTGGCGGGAAGTCCAAGAAGGTGTTCGAGGCCGAGCGCGAGCTCTCCCGCCAAGCCGAGGTCGCATATCGCCGACTGGTCAACGACTGGCAGGCCGCCGGACCCAGAAAAGTGGGTGCGGGCGCGACACCGGGGCGCGCATCTCCTAGGCCGTCAAAGCGGCAAGCCGCGCGGCAGACTCGCTGAGCCCCAAACGTCTGCTCTTTGCTCCGTCAGTCACCCGCACCCAACAGGAGGATCGCACGAACCGCACTTGACTTTCATCCGTCAGTGATCACCGACTCGACTTGGATGCCGTGATCGGCGAAGTGCTTGATCGCTCGGCGCAGAAACCCGATCGCGGTCGTTGCCTGCTCGTCGGTCAGGACCTCGACATAGGCGAGCCGGGTCGCGTCGTCGACACAGACGTGGACGAACTCCCAACCCACGATCCCGCGACGAACCCCGGCGGCGTCGGTGCGGGTGCCGACATAGCGGCGCCGTTTCCCGTCGCCCCAACGCTTCCCAGCGCCGCCCTCGATGCGCCCAAGCTTCTTGATGTCGATGTGGATCAGCTCGCCCGGCCGCTCGCGCTCATAGCGAACGACGGGTTCGAGCCCGAGCCGTCCTAACTTGCCCAACCCCAACCTCGTGAGGATCCCCGAAACGGTCGAGAGCGCCATCCCCAGACACTCCGCGATCTCCGCCCCGGTCATCCGCACCCCCCTAAGCGCAGCAATCGCCTCAACCGTGTGCCCAGCCGTGCGATTCGCCACCGTCCTCGGCGCCGACGAGCGATCCAGCAAGCCCGCCGGCCCCTCAGCCCTGAAGCGATCCAACCACTTGCGCGCGGTGCGCTCGCTGACTCCGGCCGCCTCGGCGGCCTGCGTCAGCGACCACCCCACATCGTCGATCCGCTCGATCAGCAGCTCCCGTCCCTTCACGCTGAGACGAGCGTTAGCGTGCAACTCCATCCGGTGTCCTCCTTGGTGCTGGTGGCGTTAGACACCACCCAGCCTCCAAGGGGGCCCGGATGAACAACGTGCTCAGGAACTACAGCTAGGTCACGCCGGCCGGATCGGCTTCGTCGGCGGCGAACACGCCCTCCACCGAGGTGGAGCGCTGGCCGTCGGAATCCACGAGCAGCTTGAAGTCGTGCCGGTGGGTGGCGGCCTTCAGCGCGTCCTCCATCGCCACCCGGCCGGCCTGCACGTGGGCGAGCAGGGCCTGATCGAAGGTCTGCATGCCGTAGTAGGTACCCTCGGCGATCGCCTCGGGCAGCTTCCCCGTCTCCTCGGGGTTGAGGATCATGTCCTTCACGCGCCCGGTCATGCGCAGGATCTCGCAGGTGGCCACGCGGCCCTGGCCGTCGGGGGTGGGCACCAGGCGCTGGGAGATCACGCCCTTCAGCGTGCCGGCCAGCATCGCGCGGGCCTGGCGCTGCTCGCCCTCGGGGAAGAAGTCGATGATGCGGTTCACGGTCTCGGCCGCGTCCACGGTGTGCACGGTGGAGAGCACGAGGTGGCCGGTCTCGGCCGCAGACAGCGCGGTGCGCACGGTCTCCTCGTCGCGCATCTCGCCGATCAGGATCACGTCGGGATCCTGGCGCAGCACGCGGCGCAGGGCGAGCTTGAACGAGCCGGTGTCCTCACCCACCTCGCGCTGGTTGATGATCGACAGCTTGTCCTTGTGGAGGAACTCCACCGGGTCCTCGATGGTCACGATGTGCTTCGAGGAAGTGGTGTTGATCCGGTCGATCATCGCCGCCAGGGTGGTGGACTTGCCCGAGCCGGTGGTGCCGGTGAGCAGGACGATCCCGCGCTCCTCGTCGGCGATGTCGTTGAGCACCGGCGGCAGCATGAGGTCGGCCACGGTTCGGATCGAGAAGGGGATGGCGCGGCAAACGATCGACACCGAGCCGCGCTGGCGGAAGGCGCTCACGCGGAAGCGGGCCAGGCCCGGCAGCGCGTAGGAGAAGTCGATCTCGTTGTCGCGCTGGAAGTCGTCCATCTTCTTGGGGTTGTTCAGCATCATGCTGAGCACCGCCTCGGTGACCTCGGGCGCGAGCGGGGCGCAGCCGGGTACCGGCTCCAGCTTTCCCTGCGTGCGGATGATGGCGGGGGCGGGGACCTTCAGGTGAAGGTCGGACCCGCCGGTCTCGATGACGCGCCGAAGAGCCTGCTCGAGATCGAACATACTTCTTAGATCGGCCGGGACGGCCGGAGTCTTTAGGCGACTTCGCGCAGCTTCTGCGCTTCAGCCAGCGACTGCAGCTTCTTCAGCGACTGGTTCTCGATCTGGCGGATGCGCTCGCGCGTGACGTTGAACGTGCGGCCCACCTCGTCGAGCGTGCGGGGGTGCTCCCCGCCCAGCCCGTAGCGCAGCTCCAGCACGCGGCGCTCGCGGTAGGAGAGGTTCTCCAGCGCTTCGCGCAGGGCCTCCTTGGTGAGGATCTCCGCGGCGCGCTCATACGGCGACTCAGCCCGCTCGTCGGCGATGAACTGTCCGAACTCGGACTCCTCCTCGTCACCGACCGGCTTCTCCAGCGAGACCGGGGCCTGCGCGGAGCGCTTGATCGAGTCGACCTCGTCGGGCTCGATGCCCGTCACGTCGGCGATCTCCTCGGGCGTGGGCTCGCGGCCCAGCTCGGTGACCAGCTTGCGCTCGGCGCGGCCGATCTTGTTCAGCTTCTCCACCACGTGCACGGGGATGCGGATCGTGCGCGCCTTGTCGGCGAGCGCGCGGGCGATCGCCTGGCGGATCCACCAGGTGGCGTAGGTGGAGAACTTGAAGCCCTTGCGGTAGTCGAACTTCTCCGCGGCGCGGACCAGGCCGAGCGTGCCCTCCTGGATCAGGTCGAGGAAGGGCAGGCCCTGGTTGCGGTAGTTCTTGGCGATCGAGACCACCAGACGGAGGTTGGACTCGACCATCTTCTGCTTGGCGTCGAGGTCGCCGCGCTCGATGGCCTTCGCGAGGATGACCTCCTCCTGCGCCGTGAGCAGGCGAACCTTGCCGATGTCCTTGAGGAACAGCTGGAGGCTGTCCGTGGTCATGTCCGGCTTGAGGTCGATCGTGGCCTTCTTGCGGCGGCCGCGCTTGTCGGGAGCGCGCTCGACCGCGGAGGCGGCGACCGTGGCCGGGTCGATCTCCTCCACCAACTCGATCTCGGACTTCTCGAAGTGGGTGTGGAGATCCTCGATGTCGCCATCGTCGAGCTCCACCTCGGCGAGCGCGGTGGCGATCTCGGCATACGTGAGCACGCCGGCGGTCTGCCCCTTGGTCAGGAGCAGCTTTACCTCTTCGAGTTCTTGGAGCTCGGCTACAGACATCTAACTCAGGCTTACCTCTAAGTGGGTACGGGCGCGCCTCTAGCGCCATTCAAACAGACGATCACAACCATAGGGCTATCTTTTTTGAAGTCAACCGTGGCAGCCCGCAGTTTGCGTTGACATGCCAGTCAACCCGCAAGGTCTTTACTACCCGTTTGGGCGGGATTCGATACAGGGGCTTCCGGGAGCGGCCGTCGCCGCGCGGGTCTAGACTCATCGGCCGATGAGCGACGACCCCGGATTGCTGGGAAACCTCCCCCGCTCGCGCCCCGGGACGCGCAGCGACAAGCGTGCCTCGGGCTCCGCCCCGAAGCCTGCACCCGCGGCCGCGAAGCCCAAGCCGCGGCCGACGGCCAAGCCGCGGCCAGGCGCGAAGGTCTCGAACCCCAAGCCCCGGCCCGCCCCCGAGACCCAGCCGGGCGACCCGGTGAGCGAGGCATTGAAGGCCGCTGCCCGGATCGCCAGCGCCGGCGCCAGGACCGCGAACGGCGTCACCCGCGAGATCCTGCGGCGTCTGCCGCGCCCCTAAGCGACCGTGCCGGCACCCGCGGGCGAGAGCCATCGCTCGCCCTGGAGGGTCGTGAAGGACTTCTACTGGAAGGCCTACGAGGACAACCTCACCGGCCTCTCCGGGATGGTGGCCTACAACCTGCTGCTCTCGGTCTTCCCGCTGGCGCTGCTGGCCCTGTTCATCGCCGGCCGGGTGCTGGAGAGCACCGAGCTCGAGCAGAGCATCCTCCAGGACCTCCGCGGGCTGTTCCCCAACGCCACCGACGACACGCTGGTGCGCGCGCTGGCCCGAGTACGCGACTCCTCCACCGGCCTCGGCGTTGTGGCACTCGTGGCCAGCGTCTACATCGGATCCTCGTTTTGGGGCGCGCTGGACACGGCCTTCTGCCGCATCTACCACGTCCGCTGCCGCAGCTGGGTGGAGCAGAAGCGCTTCTCGCTGGCGATGCTCGTGGTGGTGCTGCTGTTCATGGCCGCCACGGTGGCGGTGCCCACGATCCAGAGCGTGCTGGTCCGCGGCGCGAGCGACCTGCCGCTGGGGCTGTCCGAGGTGGACGGCCTGTTCTTCGGCGTCAGCCTCTTCGTCGGCCTGGCGCTCCTGTTCGTGATCCTCTGCGTGATCTACTGGTCGGTGCCCAATCGCCCGATGCCGTGGCGGGCGATCTGGCCCGGCGCCCTGGGAGCGACGCTGGCGATCGGAGTCGTGGACTACAGCTTCCCGCTGTACCTGTCCAACGTCTCCACGGCCGGCGCCTTCACCACGACGTTCGTGTTCGTGCTCATCGTGCTCGTCTGGTTCTACCTGCTCGCGATCATCATCCTCGGGGGCGGCGTGCTGAACGCCATGCGGTTCGAGATCCACGAGACGGGTGAGCTGAGCCAACCGGCGGCGGCTGGCTGACCGTCTAGCGCGCTCGCTCGACCCTGATCTCGGGGGCCGGCTCGGCCATGGCGAACGGCTCGCCCGCCGCCTTGGCGCGGTACATCGCCTGATCGGCGGCGGCCAGGAGGTACTCCACGTCGTCGCCGTGCTCGGGGCAGGCCACCACGCCCACGGCCACCTCCATCCCCGGCTCGTCGGGCAGCGCGGTCTCGGTCCTGACGGCCTCCACCAGGCGCCGGGCGAGGTTGGTCATGTCGGCGCCGCCCTGGTCGGGGGCCAGCACGCACACCTCGTCGCCGCCGATGCGGGCGGCGGTGTCCACCGACCGGATCGTCCGGCGCACCGCCAGGGCGGTCTGCACCAGAACGCGGTCGCCGGCGGAGCGCCCGCGGGCGTCGTTCACCCGCGCGAGGCCGTTCACGTCGAGCACGAGCAGCGAGAAGCGGTGGCCGTAGCGCTTGTGCAGCGCGAGGGCGTGGCTGAGCGTGTCGTGGAGGTGGGCGAGGTTGAAGAGACCCGTAAGGGAGTCGATCGTGGCCCGGCTGGCGTGCTCGCCGGCCTGGCCGCCCGCGAGGCTCTTCACCCCGGCGGCCTGCACTGCGCCGACGGCCTCGGCCAGGCCCGCCGCGATGTCCGCCAGCCCCTCGGCGCCGAGGTCGGCGGCCTCGTCGCGCAGGGCGTCGAGCACCACCAGCTGGACTGCCCCCAGGTCCCGCGTGATGCTCGCGGGCGTGCCGTTGCGCAGCTCGGCCAGGCCGGCCACGCGCTCCGCGGCGCCCTCGGTCAGCTCGGATGGGCGCTCGGAGGCGGCCGCGGTCAGTACATCGGCTATCACGAGGGGCAGCTCCGCGGCGATCCGGTCGGTGGGAAGGCTCGCGATCTCGTCAAGCGAGGAGCGCTCGATCAGGCGCACCAGCCATGCCTTTGCGAGGACGTCGCGATCGCGGCCGAGGCGCGCAAGCCTGCCCATGATCGGCGGCCGGGTGATCTCGTCGAGTTCGTTCAAGGGGAAGGGACGGCCCGCGGGCGAAGGTCCGAGGCTACGACCGCGCCCGGCCGGAACCCGGGTGCGCTCACGCGAATGGCGCGCCTGGGAACATCGCGGCGTGACCGAGCCCATCCCCATTGCCGAGGCCAGGCGCCGCGTGCTGGCGTCGATCCGCCCGCTGGACACGGAGGACGTGCCCGTCAGCGACGCGCTCGGGCGGGTGCTCGCGGAGGACGTGACAAGCGAGGTGGCCGTGCCGCCGTTCGACGGCTCGGCCATGGACGGCTTCGCGCTGCCGGCCGGTGCCGAGGGGCGCCTGGAGGTGGTGGGCGAGTCGCGCGCCGGACACCCGTGGACGGAGCCCCTTCAGGCGGGCACCGCCGTGCGGATCTCCACGGGAGCCGCGGTTCCGGACGGCACGGCGGCCGTGGTGCCGGTCGAGAACGTGACCGAGGGCGAGGGCGAGGGCGCGGTGGAGGTGCCCCCCACGCCCGACGGCGCAAACGTGCGGCTGCGGGGAGAGGACGTGCAACCGGGGGACGTGGTCCTGCCGCGCGGCGCCGAGCTGTCGCCGCCGGCGCTGGGGGTGCTCGCCAGCGTGGGCCGCACAGCCGCGCGCTGCACCCGCCGCCCGCTGGTGGCCATCCTCGCCACCGGCGACGAGCTGACCGAGCCGGGCGCGGAGCTCGCGCCGGGTGCCATCTGGAGCTCCAACCCGCTCGCTCTCGCCGGCCAGGTGGTGCGCGCGGGCGGCGTCGTGGAGCGCACTCTGAGCGTGCCCGACGACGCCGAGGCCACCCGCTCGGCCATCGGCGACGCTCTCGGCAGCGCCGACGTGGTGTGCGTGTCGGGCGGTGTCTCTGTGGGCCCCCACGACCATGTGAAGGGCGCACTGGGCGACCTCGGCGTGGAGGAGTCCTTCTGGGGCGTGGCGCTGCGCCCGGGAAAGCCAACGTGGTTCGGCACGCTGGACGGCGGCGGGCGCCGCGTGCTGGCCTTCGGGCTGCCGGGCAACCCGGTGTCGGCGATGGTCACCTTCCGGCTGTTCGCCATGCCTGCGCTGCGCGCCCTGCAGGGCGCCGACCCGGGCACGGCCCGGGCGGAGGCGGTGCTGGACGAGCCCGTGGCGCGCCACCCGCGCCGCGACCAGGCGGTGCGCTGCCGGCTCACCGCCGCCGCGGACGGCCTGCACGCGCGGCCCACCGGCCGCCAGGAATCTCACATCTTGACCTCGATGCTGGCCGCGGATGCGCTGGCGCTGATCACCCTCGGCGAGGGCGAGGTGCCCGCCGGCGAGCGGGTGGAGGTGGAGCTCCTCGGAGGGGTCCCGCGCGGACTATCGTCCCGCCCGTGAGACAGCGCGATCCGCGGACCGCTCTCGAACGCCGCCGCCGGGCACGGGCGCGGGTGAAGATCCTCGACGTGCCCGAGTCCGAGTCGTCGGCCGACGGCAGCGTGAGCACCCGCCAGGAGGCCGAGGTCACCCTCCCGCGCTCCGAGCTCGACCGGATCTGGAGCCCCGAGTACCTCGAGCGCCTGGCGCGCACCTACTGGCGCTTTTTGACCCGCGTGTCCCTCGGCCTGCTGCGGGTTCTGTACACCGAGGACGGGCGCGACATCGCCTTCATCGGCCGGCCGTTCGTGCTGCTCACCTTCCACAAGCCCGACTACGAGATCGAGGGCGACTGGGGGATGGTCACCTGGCGGATCAAGAGGGGCCTGCTGGTGGCGCCGGGCGGCCGTACGAAGGGCTACCTGCGCCTCAAGGTGAGCCGGCCGCCCGCCGACGGAGAGGAGCATCCGGGCGACGAGCTGATCACCGGCACGGTGAGCTCGGAGGTGGCCAACTTCTACCCGCTGATCGCCGGCTGGGGCTGGTTCTCGCGCGTGGGACGCCACCTGTACCGGATCACCCAGCTGCGGATCCACATCGTCGTGACCCACGCCTTCCTGCGCTCACTGGCGCGGCTGGACCTGGCGCCGTCGGTGGTGGGAGCGCTGAAGGGGGACGCGAGCGCTGAGGCCTCCAGGGCGGCGAGAGCCAAGCCTGGCGAGGAAGAGGGAGCCCGTAGTGCTCTGCACACGGGCGACCGATGACAAAGCCAGGCGCCGGCTATCGCCGTCCTGGTGGCCTCAGCCCAAGCGCTCGCCGATGACCTCGCGGAGCTTGGCCCGGTCGTGGCGGGCCTGTACCCGGCGCACCGTGCCCGACCGGGAGCGCATCACGAGCGACTCCGTCGTGGCCCCCTCGGGGCCCTCGAAGTGGACGCCGGCGAGCATGTCGCCCTCGGTCACGCCCGTGGCCGAGAAGAAGACGTTGTCGCCGGACACCAGGCGCTCGGTGTCGAGCACCTCGTCGAGGTCGTAGCCGGCGTCGAGGGCGGCCTGGCGCTCCTCGTCGGCGCGGGGCCACAGCCGGCCCACGATCTTGCCGCCGATGCAGCGGATGGCCGCGGCCGCCAGCACGCCCTCGGGCGTGCCGCCGATGCCCCACAGCAGGTCCACGGGTGAGCCCGGGGTCACCGCCGAGAGCGCGGCCGACACGTCGCCGTGCGGGATCAGCCGGATTCGCGCGCCGGCCTCCCGGATCTCGGCGATCGCCTCCTCGTGGCGCGGGCGGTCGAGCATGACCACCACCACGTCGCCGATCGCGGTGCCCTTCGCCTCTGCCATCAGGCCCAGCGTCTCGGGGAGCGGGCGATCCAGGTCGAGCAGGTGGGCCAGCTCGCGCGAGGTGGCCATCTTGAGCATGTAGAAGCAGGGGCCGGGATCGAACATCGCGCCGCGCTCGGCCAGGGCGATGGTGGCCAGCGCGTTGGGCATGCCGTCGGCGCACAACTCGGTGCCCTCCAGCGGGTCCACGGCCACGTCCACCTCGGGCTGTGAGCCGTCGCCCACGCGCTCGCCGTTGTAGAGCATCGGGGCCTCGTCCTTCTCGCCCTCGCCGATCACCACCGTGCCGTCCATGGAGACGGTGTCCAGCATCAGGCGCATGGCGTCCACGGCCGCGCCGTCGGCGGACTCCTTCTCGCCGCGGCCGATCCAGCGAGCCGCCGCGAGCGCGGCGTACTCGGTGGTGCGCACGAGCTCGAGGGCGAGGTTGCGGTCCGGGCGGGATCCGTCCGGAGCCGTGGTCACATCACGCCCGGGGGCTTCTTGGCGTCCGAGTGCAGCGCCTGTCTCAGGTAGCCGCTAACGAACAGCCCGGTGGCCCCGAGGAGCGCCACGAGGTAGCCGTAGGACAGCGAGATCTCGATGCCCGGCTCGGGCTTGCCGAGGATGATGCCGTTGCAGAGAATCAGCACGACCGCGGTGATCCCCACGATCATCGTGACCTCTCCGGGCTTCCAGCTGAGCTCTGCGTTGCGGGCGACGATGTAGGCGAGTATGAACGGCGCGGTGCAGGCGGCGGCTAGCAGCAGGTCGAGGATGCGGAACGTCTGCCACGCGTCGGCGCTCTGGCCCGGACCGATGCCGGCGCCCGTGATCTTGGAGTTTCGGTTGCCGGCATTCGTCGAGAACCAGGGCAGCCAGAGCGAGCCGAGGAGGATGCCCGCGAAGACGAAGCCGACCACCTCCGACCAGCTGAGCCGCTTGAGGCTGAAGCCCTGGGGCGGTTTGTCGCTCGCCTCGAGCCGAGCCCGGTCGCTGCCGCCGAAGGCGCCCGCAATCACCGAGACCCCAACAGTGACCGCCAGCAGCAGGATCTCCGGGTCGGGCAGCTCCACCTTCGCCGGCTCTCCCGTCGCATTGTGGACGAGCAGGAGGGCACCGCCGAAGAAGGCGCCGGCGACGGCGCCGCGCAGCGCGGCCTCGCTGGCCTTCAGGTGCTCGCGCCCGGCGACGTAGGCACCGATCAGCGCCAGCACGGACAACACGAGATAGGCGATCTCGTTCACGCCGAGGACCCAGCCGCACAGCGCCCCGAAGGCGGCAGGCACCACCACCGCAAGCAGCACCTGTACCGGGATCGGTCTAGTTCGGAAAAGTGGCGCCAAACTCGCTCTCCGAGCGGACCCTATAGCGTGGCGCGACATGACGCGACGCTGGGGACCGGCGCGGCGTCGTAGGTTTCCGGAGAGCCAAGGAGTCGCTTCGCAACATCAAGGCGGTGGACGTGATGTCGACCGGCCTCCGGGGCAGAACCTCGACGAGTGGCGCGCGCTGGTGCGCATCTCGTTCCTGGTCGAGCGCGTGAGCGAGTAGCCATCCGGGGCGAGCGCCCGCTTACGAACCTGTTGCCCTCGCGCCGAAATCGGTTCAGCGTCACTGACCCGGGTACGCTTAACGCAAAGCTCTTCGCAGCCGCCGCACAGTGCGCCCTGAATCCCTGGAAACAATGCCCCCTGGAGGGGCTGACCCGCTGGCCGATCGGTATCGCGCCGAGCTCGTCGAGGCCCGTGAACGGACCCTCTCGCTGGTGGAGGCGGTAGCCGAGCACAACCTGAGCCGCCAGCACGACCCGATGATGAGCCCGCTGGTGTGGGATCTGGGCCATATCGCGGCGTTCGAGGACCTCTGGCTCTGCCAGCGGGTGGGCCGACTCGATCCCCTCCGTCCCGACCTGGCCGGCGTCTACGACGCGGCCGAGACGCCTCGGGCCGTTCGCGGAGACGTTCGCCACCTCGCCCACCGCGAGGTGCTGGACTTCCTCGGGGAGGTGCGCGTGCGCGCCATGGAGGTGCTCGACCGCACCGACCTCCACGCCGAGGGCCACGGCCTGCGCTCCGGCGTCTTCGCCTGGGAGATGGTGGTCCAGCACGAGCACCAGCACAGCGAGACCATGCTCCAGACCCTCACGCTTGCGGCCCCGGGGGTGTACTCGCCGCCGCGGCCCGAGCGCCCGCCCGCCCCCGCGGGGGGGCCGCGGGAGATGGTGCGCGTGGAGGCCGGTCCGTTCGAGATGGGCGATCCCGGCGAGGGCTTCGCCTACGACAACGAGCGACCCCGCCACAGCGTGGACGTGGCCGCGTTCGAGATCGACGCCACGCCCGTGACCAACGGTGACTTCGAGGCGTTCGTGGCGGACGGTGGCTACGCGCGGGACGAGCTGTGGAGCGTGGACGGGCTGCGGTGGCGGTTCTCGGAGGGCATCCAACGGCCCCTCTACTGGACGGCGACGAGAGGCGAGCGGCGGTTCCAGGCCACCGAGGAGCGCGACCCCGCCCTGCCGGTCATGCACGTGTCGTGGTTCGAGGCCAACGCCTTCGCGCGCTGGCGCGGAGCGCGCCTGCCGACCGAGGCGGAATGGGAGAAGGCCGCGGCCCACGACCCCGCCACGGGCGAGTCCCGCCGCCGCCCCTGGGGCGACGGCGAGGCCACACGTGAGCGGGCGAACATCGATCAGCTCGCCTTCGGCCCGGCCCCCGTCGGCTCGCTTCCCGCCGGCGCCTCGGCGCACGGGGTGCTGGGGATGATCGGCGACTGCTGGGAGTGGACTGCGAGCTCGTTCGGGGGCTACCCGGGGTTCGAGCCGTTCCCCTACCGCGCGTACTCCGAGGTGTTCTTCGGCGACGGCTACCGCGTGCTACGCGGCGGCTCGTGGGCCACCCGCCCGAGCGTGGCCCGCAACACGTTCCGCAATTGGGATCTCCCCGACCGGCGCCAGATCTTCGCCGGCTTCCGCTGCGCTCGGGACGCGTCGTGAGCGGAGAGGCCACGATCCAGATCGAGAACTGCCTGGATGGCCGGGCGCCAGACACGCTCGCCGAGGACGTGCGTGCGGGGCTGTCCGCCGAGCGCAAGCGGCTGCCGCCCAAGTACTTCTACGACGCCCGCGGGTCCGAGTTGTTCGACCGGATCACCTCGGTGGCCGAGTACTACCCCACCCGCTGCGAGCGCGCGATCCTCAACCGCCGCGCGCCCGACCTGGTGGAGGGCATGCGGGAGCTGGTGGAGCTGGGCTCGGGCACGGCATCCAAGACACGCGCGCTGCTCTACGCGATGGCGGCCGCGGGAACGCTGGACCGATACGTGCCCTTCGACGTGGACGAGTCGGTGGTGAAGGCCAGCGCCGATGAGCTGGCCGAGCTCTACCCCGGGCTCGCGGTGCACGGTGTCGTCGGCGACTTCGAGTCGGACCTGGGCGCCATACCCGAGGGCGAGCGGCGGCTGTTCGCCTTCCTCGGCGGCACCGTGGGCAACTTCGAGCCCGAGCAGCGGGCCCGCTTCCTCGCTCGCATCCGCGGCCTGCTCGGCCCCACCGACCGCCTGATCCTGGGTACGGACCTGGTGAAGGACACCGCGATGCTCGAGGCGGCCTACGACGACGCCGGGGGCGTCACCGCCGAGTTCAACCTCAACGTGCTGAGGGTGCTCAACGCGGAGCTGGAGGCGGACTTCGACCTGGACGCCTTCGAGCACGTGGCCGTGTTCGTGGACGAGCATGAGCGGATCGAGATGCGGCTGCGCTCGCTGCGCGATCAGACGGTCTCGATCCCGGGCGCTCAGATCACGGCCGACTTCGCCCAGGGCGAGGAGATGCTCACCGAGATCAGCAGCAAGTTCACTCCGCAGCGGATCGCGCAGGAGCTCACCGCCGCGGGGTTGAGCCTGGACGAGCTGATCACCGATGAGCAGGGGCTGTTCGCGGTGAGCGTGGCCACGCCCGCCTGACGGCCGCGCGCCATAGAGTGCCGCCGCCATGGACCTGAACGGAGCAGGCACGATCGTGTCGGGCGGGGCCTCCGGCCTGGGCGAGGCCACCGCGAGGGCGCTCGCGGAGCGCGGTGCCAAGGTGGCCCTAGCCGACGTCAACGACGAGAAGGCGGAGGCGCTCGCGGGCGAGCTGGGCGATTCCGCGATGGCGGTCCATTGCGACGTGACCGCCGAGGACGAGGTGAGATCCGCGGTGGACGCCGCCGTGGAGGCGTTCGGCTCGATCCGCTTCGCGGTGGGCTGCGCCGGGGTGGGCTGGCCGGAGAAGATCGTGTCCAAGAAGGGGCCGCACCAGCTGCTGCCGTTCGAGACCGTGGTGCGGGTGAACCTGATTGGCATGTTCAACTTCCTGCGCTTCTCCGCCGCCGCCATGAACGAGAACGAGCCCGACGACGAGGGCGAGCGCGGCGCCGCGGTGATGACGGCCTCGATCGCCGCCTACGAGGGCCAGATCGGCCAGGTGGCCTACTCGGCGTCCAAGGGCGGCATCGTGGGCATGACCCTGCCCGCCGCCCGCGACCTCGCCGGCCGCGGCGTGCGAGTGTGCACGATCGCGCCGGGGCTGTTCGACACCCCCCTGCTGGCGGCGCTCCCCGAGGAGGCGCGCCAGGCGCTCGGCGCCACGATCCCCTTCCCCCCGCGGCTCGGACGGCCGTCCGAGTACGCCCAGCTGGCGGTTCACATCGCCGAGAACACGATGCTCAACGGCGAGACGATCCGGCTGGACGGCGCCATCCGGATGGCACCCAAGTAAGGCGCGCATAACCTTTGCTGTAGACCCTCTCGACTCACAAGGAGACCCTGAATGCCCGAAGCAGTGATCGTCGACGCCATCCGCACGCCCATCGGCCGA
>Ga0075530_1000839_pt1 | contig 14694 bp, 9 predicted proteins | sample NGEPerD_2_FD_75101 | JGI IMG/M metagenome (GOLD analysis project Ga0075530, IMG submission 75101) | Arctic peat soil microbial communities from the Barrow Environmental Observatory site, Barrow, Alaska, USA - NGEE PermafrostL1-D | ecosystem: Environmental > Terrestrial > Soil > Wetlands > Peat ...
ATCACGGGCGTGCCGAGCGCGCCGAAGGCGACGGGCGCGGTATTGGCGATGAGCGACAGGCCGGAGGCGTTGAGCGGGGAAAAGCCGAGGCCGATCAGCATCACCGCGGTCACGGCGACCGGCGTGCCGAACCCAGCCGCGCCCTCGAAGAAGGCCCCGAGCGAGAAGGCGATGAACAGCAGCTGCAACCGGCGGTCGTTGCTAATCGCGCCGATGGAGCGCTGCAGGATCTCAAACTCCCCCTTCTCGCTCGTCAGCTGATAGAGAAAGATGACGTTGAGGATGATCCAGCCGATGGGCAGCAAGCCAAAGGCGGCGCCGTAAACGCCTGCCATCGCCGCCATCCCAGGCGGCATGCCGTAGACGAGCACCGCCACGGCGAGGGCGGCGAGCAGGCCGAGGATGGCGGCGAAGTGCGCGCGCACCTCGAAAATGCCGATGGCGCCGAGGAGAACGAAGACGGGAAGGGCGGCAGCCGCGGCGGAGAGGGCCATGCTGCCAAATGGGTCGTAGACTTGCGACCACATCTGACGCCATCCCCCCAGACACGGTTGTTGGACCACAATTCCGCGCTTGGGTTGCAGATCTATACCAGGGTTACCGGTCAGTCAAAATGCGTTATGCTACCGCCGCGTGCAATCTGGACGCGCGGATTGTGGGTCTTTGGGACAGCTTGCATGGAAGCGCTCGGAACGTAGACGTTTGCCGATGCGGAATGTGTACGATGACAATCAGCATTCAACGCTTTTCCGAGACCGTGGGCCTTTTGGCGGACGAGAATGTTCTGCCGCAGATGCAGCGTTGGCAAGCCGAGGGGCGGCGGACGGCGCTTGTAACACTGGTCGGCGTCGAGGGCGGCGCCCCGCGCCTGCCGGGCGCCCAGATGGCGGTCGCGGAAAATGGCACGTATTTGGGGTATCTATCCGGCGGCTGCCTTGAGCAGGCCGTCGCACTCGAAGCGCAGGGCGCTATCAGGGACGGGTGCAACCGGCTCGTGCGCTACGGCAAAGGCTCGCCCTACTTTGACGTCAAACTGCCCTGCGGCAGCGGGCTCGATCTCTACATCGACCAGTCGCTCACGTCGCAGTCCCTTGCCGGGATTGCCGCGCACAGTGCGAACCGGCGCGCAAGCGTGCTCAGGACCGATCTTTCGTCGGGCGCCAGCAGAGTGGACATCGTGCCTGCGGAATTGCCCATCGCCGCGAGTGGCCGCGACGGGGACGTCTTCGAACGCGTCTACGTGCCGTCCCTTCAATTGCTGCTGCTCGGGAACGGGCCGAGCCTCGTCGGCATCGCGACCATGGCCAGGGCAATCGGCCTCGATGTTCAGATTTCTTCGTTAGACGAAACGACCCGCGCGGCGCTGGCGCGACACGGACTGCACGCGGCCATGGATGAAACTCGCTCTTGCTCAGCAATACAGCAGCTCGATTTCGCCTCCGCAGCCGTTCTTGTCTTCCATGAGCATGAGAAAGAGCTCGATATCGTGAGCGAACTTCTCAAGACCAACTGCTTCTACATCGGGGCGCTCGGCAACCACGCGGTCCACCGTGACCGGATTGCGGCATTGACTCTCCAAGGCATCGACGAGAGCGATCTCCAACGCATCAGGGCCCCGGTCGGCTGTATTCCGGCTGCAAAAAGCATGGCAACGCTCGCAGTCGGTGTGCTAGCGGAGATGATGACGGAGGCTAAGACTCTGAATCTCGTTTCGTGATGCGGGCGCACCTATCGACGAGAAGAGCCCTCGCGTCTCCTTTGACGTCCGTACTACCCTGACGCGATCTTGCCGGTAGCATCTACCCTGCCCTACGGTGCGCTGGAATTCGCCTCGCGATTGACGCCAGGTGGCTCAAGGGGATTGCCGTCTTGATTCTTGCTCTATTCGTCAATCACCGACACCGGCTCTGAGATGGGTAAACTCGGCGCCGTTCTGCTGGCGGCTGGCGCCTCGCGGCGCTTCGGTCCAGAAAGCAAACTCCTGGCAAATTTCGGCGGCGAAGCGATAGTGAGGCGCGTGGCGCGAACGCTCACGCAAAGTGACCTTGCCGACATTGTCGTCGTGACAGGTCACGAGGAAAGGCTATGCCGCGAGGCGCTGCAGGGACTCACAGTCCGGCTCGCGCATAACGACGCCTGGAATGAGGGCATGGGCACCTCGATCGCGATGGGCGTCGCAGCACTGGACCAAACTCTCGACGGCGCGTTCATCGTGCCCGGTGACATGCCGTTTCTTCGGCCAGCGCTCCTGAAGATGATGGCCGAGTTGTTTGCTCAAGCCGAGCCGCCGCCAATTGTCTTTCCCGTGACACCCAATGGAGAGCAGCGCAATCCTGTACTATGGCCTCGCCGCTTCTTCCCGAGACTCCTGTCGCTCTCGGGACAGGAGGGTGCAAAAGCATTTCTGCACGAATTGGCCAGCCAATCCGCTTGCATCACCATCGATGACACCTCTGAACTGCTGGATATCGACACCCCCACCGAGTTGGCCGCCGCACGTGCCCTTCTGGCCCTTAGCCTGCCGGTCGATCGTCCGCATTGATCCAGATAGCGGACGTCCCTCCCCGCTGAGCCATGTTCCGCTAAGTGGCATGAACAGACGTGATTCGTGGCTTCTCACTTTGGCGCCAGAACGAAAGCTATCGGGACACCACCCGGAGCGCGGCCCCCCACGCGGTGGCCAAGGGGAAAGTATCCGGCTAAGCTTCAGCGCTGAGTCTGGTTGATCAATCACTCAGAGGTCGGCTCAATGCAACGCGCAGTTGCGCGCATTGATGTCCTTCAAAGGCCGGTGGTGTCTCAGTGCGAACACGTCATGACGTTGCTGTGATTGGCGCAGGACCGATCGGATGCGCTGCGGCAATCGCCTTCGCTCAGCGCGGTGCCACGGTGCTGCTGCTGGAAGCCAATGCCCGTGCGTCTGAGAGATTTGCGGGCGAGTGGATACATCCTTCCGGCGTCCAAATTCTTGAGAAACTTGGACTGGGTAGCCTAGAGGCGATCGCTGAAAACGGTCTGAAGCACGGCTTTATCGTCCATCCTGACGACGGGTCCGACGGCATCGTGCTGCCGTATCCAGATGGCATGACTGGGGCCAGCTTCGAGCACAGCAAGCTTGTGCGTGAGCTTCGCCACAAGGCCGCGACTATTCCGGAGATCGACTACGTGACGCCGGCACGGCTCTGCAAGCTGACGCCGGCGCCCGCCTACTTGGACGCAGAGTCCGGCGCCGAGATCCGCATCGACGCAAAGCAGATTGTCGCCGCCGACGGCAGGCGTTCCGGCACTCGCCGCCTGCTTGGTCTTCCCGATGCGTCCGTCGGCATTTCCTTCATGGGCGGCATCATCCTGCATGACGCGAATTTGCCGCTGGAAGGCTACGGTCACGTGATCAACGGCGGACCTGGTCCCATCATGCTCTACCGCATTGGTGCCAGCAGGGTTCGCATGTGTCTCGACATACCGGCGACGGCGACATCGCTGCGCCGCGACACAAACGCACTCTACGATGCCGTCGCGCCCGTCCTGCCTCCTGCGATCGCAAAGGCCCTGGCAGCATCCTTGGAGGCTAGAAAGCCGGCCTGGATAGAGACCCGCTTCCTAAGCCGTACCGAGTACGGGAGGGGCAACGTTGCCTTGGTTGGTGACGCTGCCGGCTGTACGCATCCTCTGACGGCCGTTGGCATTTCGTTGGGGCTGATGGATGTTGAAGCGTTGGTAGAGAGTGCCGATGTGGCTCAGTACGCCCGCCGCCAGAGGGCGGTTACGCGCGTGCCAGAGATGCTCTCCAATGCGCTGTATCAAGTCTTTTCCGATGACCACGTCGATGCTGTCGCATTGCGCAGGTCCATGTACGATTTTTGGCGCTCAAGCGCCAAGGAGCGTCGCCGCACAATGAGCATGCTTGCCTGTACCGACGTTCGTGGGACGAGCTTTGCCGCATCGTTCTGTCTGATCGGCCTGAGGGCAGCATGGACAGCGATCGGGTCGCAAGTGCATGAAAGCCGCTGGCGTCTGGTCCGGCATACACTATCCAGGTTCATCTCCTGGAGTGCGTGGCCCATTGCCGGCCTTCTTCCCCGCTATCGGAAGATACCAAAACAGCTCAAAGCTCCGAGACCTGGGAGCGCACTGCGTTGCGCCGATCCTTCTGGCTATGAGCAGATCGGTCGAACAGGATGACAACAATCTGTTCTTGGATTTCTCGCGCGGTATGAGTTCGGGATCGTCACTGACGGCGACGAACTCGTCAATCATGACGGGCAAAACCCGCACCCGTAATGACCGGAACGAGGCGACTGAGAGTATGCAGGAAGCGCATTGCGCGGCGCATAAGGATACATCAGAGGCCATCACTCTTGCGCTGCAGCAGCTGCAAGCGACGCAATCGCCTGATGGCAGCTGGCGCGGCGATTATGGCGGGCCGGTTTTCCTGCTGCCGACGCTTGTCGCCGCAACGCGCATCATTGATCAGCCATTCGACGCGGATATCGAGCGGGACTTCGTCGACTATTTCAAGCACAACCAGAATCACGACGGCGGATGGCCACTCCACACCGGCGGTGCCAGCTATGTCTATACAACTGCCTTGTGCCATGTGGCCCTGCGGCTGTTGGGCCTTCCCGCCGACGATCCCGATTTGAGGCGCAGCCGGACTTGGCTCTTGGATCATGGTGGTGCAACCCATGTGCCGCCCTGGGGAAAATTCATTCTCGCTCTACTCAATCTGTACGACTACGACGGCGTGATGCCCGTGCCTCCCGAGCTCTGGCTCTTGCCGGAGGCGCTGTCTGCGCATCCATCCCGCTTTTGGTGTCACAGCCGCATGGTCTATCTGCCCATGAGCTATCTCTACGGCATCCGGGCTCAGGCGTCGTTGTCACCGCTCCTGTGCGAGCTTCGCCGGGAGATTTTTTGCGAGCCCTATGAGGATATCGACTGGCACGCGACGCAGACGAGATGTGCGCCGAGTGACGTCTACACGCCACTATCGCGCACATACCGCGTCTTGAACCAGCTGCTGAACGGCTACGAGGTGGTTGCAAACAAGACGCTACGCAGTCGTGCGAATGCCTTCGTACTGGACCAAGTACGTCAGGAAGACGAGAACACCAACTACGTCTGCATTGGCCCGATCAACAAAGTCCTCAACATGCTTTGCTGGCACTTTGCCGAGCCCGGTGGATCACGTCTCGCCGCCCACCTCCGACAACTGCCGGAGTACTTGTGGAAGGGCGCGCACGGCACGCACATGCAGGGGTACAATTCATCCCAGCTTTGGGACACCTCTCTGGCAGTGCAGGCGGTTTGCGCAACGGGTCGCGTGGACGAGTACCAGGTCATGGTGGAAAAGGCTCATGGCTACATAGAGCAAAACCAGGTGCTCGAGGATGTGCCGAAGCGCCAGATCTATTACCGTGATGCTTCCAAGGGCGGCTGGCCGTTTTCGGACCGCAAGCACGGTTGGCCGATTTCCGACTGTACGGCGGAAGGATTGAAATGCGCTATTGCCCTGCAGCCGTGGGTCCACGAGCCGATTGACGGGCAGCGCCTTCTCGATGCTGTCGATCTGATATTGGGATGGCAAAACTCCGACGGCGGTTGGCCGACCTACGAGAAGGCGCGCACGTTTTCGTGGATGGAAGCCTTGAATCCATCCGTCGTCTTTGCGGACGTCATGGTGGACTGCTCGTACGTCGAATGCACGTCAGCCTGCATCCAGGCACTGGCTAGCTACAGCCACCTGCAATCCGCGTCAGCACGCACCGCACGCATCGAGGGGGCGATTGAAAGGGGTCGCCGGTTTCTGTTGAAGCGACAGCGGGCTGACGGTTCATGGATTGGATCCTGGGGCATTTGCTTCACATACGGAACCTGGTTCGCCATTTCAGGGCTACGCGCTGCGGGACTGGCTGCCGACAGCGACCCGATCAGGCGCGCAGCGGAATTTCTGATCGCCCACCAACTACCCGACGGCGGCTGGGGCGAAACGATTGATGGTTGCAAACGACGTGTGTACGCAAGCTGCGCCAAAGGACAGGTCGTGATGACTGCCTGGGCGTTGCTGGGTCTGGTGCAGAGCGAGCTGGCCGACAGCGAAGCGGTGGGTGCCGGCGTACGCTTTCTCTGCAGCCGGCAACAGTCCGATGGAGGATGGTCTGACGAAGCGATCGCAGGTGTGTTCAACCGCACCTGCGCCATTCACTATGACAACTACTGCCGGATTTTTGGGCTCTGGGCACTGGCTGCGGTAGAGCAGCGCACGAGGGCAGCTGGCAAGGATGCGAGTGGACTTGCCGCTGGCTCGCTTCAATCCGACACGCGTGCGCAACGCATACAGAATGGGTAGGCCGGTCATGTCCATACACAGCCCTGGCTCGCGCCTCAAAACGGGCGACCTCGCCCAAAGGTTGATCTGATGACGGCTGGGTTTGGTCTGGAAAAGCTCGGATTGCTGGCGCAGCGCTTTCCGCGGATCACCCTGCTGATTGTTGCCGCGCTCACCATCCCGCTCGCCTATGCGACGACGAAGGTCGAGTTCTCCAGCGACATCCGGGAGATATTCCGATCTGGAACCCCGGACTTCATCAACCTTAAGATGGTCGAGGACCAATATCCGCAAAGCGGTGAGGACGTCCTACTGCTGGTGCAGGCCGATGATCTCTTCACGCGCGAGAATCTAAATCACCTCCGGGACCTGCACCTAGAGCTGAATTTCGTAGACGGCGTGAAGTCCGTCACGTCCATGTTCTCGGCCCATTACGCTCCGGACGCATCCGGCAACGCCGAGCCGGTGTTCCCGATGGAGCTGAGCGACGATGGCCTTCCGGCACTCCGTGAAACCGTCCTCAATCACCCTTTTGTTTCCGGCAAACTCCTTTCTGACGATGCCACGACGGGTCTCTTCGTTGTGTCCATCGAGCAGCGGCCCGATATCGAGAATCTTCGTCTCATTACCAACGCACTGCGCAGCGTCACTGACAAAGTGCTGGCCGGCACGGATTTGCATGCCGAGCTCAGTGGCATTGCCTTCTTCCGTCTTGAGATCGTGAGCGCCCTGATCCGGGATCAGCGGATTCTTATCGGCGCCGGCTTCGCCGTCTCCCTGATCATCTGCTTGTTGTTCTTTCGCAGTGTCATCTATGCGTTCCTCGCAGGCGTGCCGGCAGGCATTGCCGTGATATGGACAATGGGGATCACCCAGCTGCGCGGGCAGGAGATCACTGTGTTGACCGGCGTGGTTCCCGGGCTTGTCACCGTGCTCGTCGTTGCCAGCTCCATCCACTTGATGTTCGGCCTCAAGCGCAATTTGGTCAGGGGCGACTCTATCGGCGACGCCATAGCGTCCTCGGTGCGTGACATCGGGCCTGCCTGCGTGCTGGCCTCGATGACGACGGCGATCGCGCTTTTGTCCCTCACCCTCGTACCGCACACGCTTGTTTCGGGCTTTGGTCTCACCGCAGCCATTGGCACCGCCGTCGCTTTCCTTGTGACGATTACGGTCCTTCCGGCGCTCGCCGCCTTGCTTCTAGGCTGGGGGGGCTCGAAGGAAACTTCGGATCGCGCCGTCGACCGTATCTTCGAGACGACGAGCGCAGTCTGCCGGCGACTGGGCCGGGGCATCCTCCGCAACCCTGCCAGATTCCTCCTTGGGGGCATCGTCGTGGCGATTGGCGCCGGCGTGTTGTACGCCACGATCAGCCCCAGCTATCAATACCGGGACTACCTGCCCGAGAGCAGCCAGGCCTCCAGGGCTATGGACATTGTGGACGAGCAGTTCGCCGGCACCGAGTCGATACTCCTCCACATCCAATGGCCGGAGAGTTACTCCCTTGAATCGCCCGAGACCCTCGCTGTGGTCGAGGAGGCGCATAAGACCTTGGAGAAGCTGCCGCTCGTCAAAAAGGTGGTTTCCTTGCACAGCATCGAAGCTTGGATGATTGAGGGTGGGCTCAAGAAGGACCAAGTCTTGAGCTTTCTGAAGGAGGCCAAGTCCCCGTTCATCGAACGCATGCTATCGGTCGACAATAATTCGGCGCTGGTGACTGGCTACTTCCCTGCCGTTGATGCGTCCGAGCTCGTGCCGGTATTGGATGCCTTAGAGGAAGACTTGGTGGCATTGCGTGCGGCCCACCCGGATGTCGGCTTTATCGCCACGGGAATCGCGCCGCATTCAGCGCGGGCGAGCTACGAGATGATCGTCGAACTCAACCGGAGCCTTCTGATCGCGATAGCGCTAAACATCCTGCTGATCGGCCTTGTGTTTTGGTCATTGCGAGCGGGTCTCTACAGCATGTTGACCAACATTTTGCCCATTGCCGTTGCCGGTGCGATCCTCCACCTGACGGGCGCGGGGCTGCAGTTCACCTGCGTCGTCGCCTTCACCATCGGCTTTGGAATCGCGGTGGACAATGCCATTCACATCTTGAACTACTACCGCTTGATGCGGTCCAAGGGCCAAGCCGTGAAACCAGCTCTTGAGGAGACCATCGCAACCGTCGGTCCGGCGCTCGCGGTCGGCTGCCTGGTGCTGGTCGTCGGGTTCGGAGGCACGCTTCTCAGCGAACTTCCCAGCCTGCGCTTGTTTGGGGAAGTCGTGATAATGCTCTTGGCAACCGCGCTGCTCGCCAACCTTCTCGTGTTGCCGGCGCTCATTGCGTTCGTCGAGGGACGCCGTGAGCAAGCAAGCGATGCACAACCCATACCCAAGAGCAGCTAGGTAAGGGGCCACACCCAGGGAGAACTCCATGAGGATCCTGTTTTGGCTGACCATCCTGCTATCGGTCGCAAGCATCGCGCCGCTGCATGCAGCCGCCCCCACGCCTCTTGAAGGGACGTGGAGTGGAAGCGGCACGATGCAGCAGATGGATGGGCCGCCTCAGAAGCTGTTGTGCCGCATCGATTACACGCGGGAGACTGACAAGGTTTTTCGCCTTGCTGCGAAATGCGCAACGGTCTCGACTACGATCAATCAGACTGGACAGCTTCTAAAGGTCAACCCGGGCGTTTATGTCGGGGAGTTCCATGTCTCGTCCTACGACATTTCAGGACGGTTACGAGTCGTCATTGAGGATACAGTCCAAACCATGACGTTCAAAAGTTCGCTGGCCCAGGGAAGCGTGACACTGACGAAGCCCTGAACCAATCGTGCGGAACGCGTTTTGGAAGATCGAAGCGGCAACGTTCGCCGCGCTTCCTATGCGACCTGAGCGGGACCCAGAGCTTGTGCCCGGGGGCGCAACACCGGGACCCGGACCGAATCTCGGCGTCGTATTGCCGGCATCCGGCATTTCCGAGTGCTGCGCTTGCCATTGAGCGATCATCCCAAGTAACATCGATCAAAACGCAAGCGCTTGGCTTGTTGGAGCGCGAATTGGGGCGGGAGACAGGCCGTGGTGGAACATGCCGCATGCAATGGAGAGGCATCGCTGCTGTTGATCCCGCAGCTGTCGCGCACCTTCGCGCTGACCATTCCGATGTTGCCGCCGGATCTCCAGAAAACCGTCAGCGTTGCGTATCTCCTGTGCCGCGCGGTGGACACGATTGAGGATTCGCGACTTGCGCAGCCAGCTCAGAAAGTATCTCAACTCGAATGCTTTCTTGCCGCAGTGGACGACGACGGCATCTCGCAAGACGTCTCAAGACAGCTCACTGCCGCGCTGTCCGGCCAGGTCAGTGCCGAGGGACTCGCCCTTCTCGACAACTTGCCGCTTCTGTTTGGTGCCTTGAACGAGTTTTCTCCCAGACAACAGGCTGCCGTTCGAACGTGTCTCAGAAAGATGACGTCCGGGATGACATCATACGTCGACCGTCCGAACGGATTGTCCGATATGGGCGAGTTGGATCACTACTGCTACGTCGTGGCGGGCGTGGTCGGCGAAATGCTCACCGAGCTGTTTTGCGACCATTGCGCCGAGATCGACAGTCGCAGAGAAGCCCTCGAGAAGCTGGCTACGAGTTTTGGTCAGGGCTTGCAAATGACGAATATTCTCAAGGACATTTGGGACGACAAACGCGAAGGGCGATGCTGGCTGCCAAAGAACCTTTTTTGTTCCATGAGCCTGGACCTAGATGATTTCGAGGTGGCCACCCGAAGCCCTAACTTTCGCCCGGTCATACTCCGCCTCGCTGCAACTGCCTTGGCGCATTTGGATAACGCCGTCGAATACACTCTGCTGGTGCCGCGTCGCCAGACCGGTATCCGCCTATTCTGTCTGTTGGCAGTTGGTATGGCCTATGCGACCCTCAATCGGGTGGTGCAGGTATCCCAATTCTCGTCAGACTATCGGCCAAAAATCTCTAGATCGACTGTCCGCGGCGTCATGCTTGCGGCTCCAGTGGTTTGCCGCAGCAATTCCCTAACCCGATGGACTATGGGCGGTATGGCTAGGCTCTGTCATGCACATGCCGCCCGCGCATCGTGATTGGTCCAAATTTGCGCGAAGCTTATCAGCTAACGCAACGTCGAAAGGCTGGTTCAGGCCAGATTGCATGGATAGGGTCGCTCCAGACCCGCGGTCCCTTGGCGAAGCCAATCCGATCCAGGAGGTTCGCGTGATGCAAACCAATGACAATGTCATTCTCGTTGACGATAGCGATCGCGAAATTGGCACGGGCGAAAAGCTTGAGGTCCACAGGCAAGGCCTTCTGCATCGAGCATTTTCAGTTATCGTCTGGGATCGGGCGGGGCGGCTCCTCCTGCAGAAGCGCCATCCCAGCAAGTACCACTCAGGCGGCTTGTGGACCAATGCGTGTTGCGGTCACCCGCGGCCCGGAGAGGACATCGCCGTTGCGGCACGTCGTCGACTGAGAGAGGAGATGGGATTTCTCTGCCACCTTGAGGCTCTTGGGACTATCTATTACCGCGCAGATCTCGATCAGGGCATGATCGAGCACGAGATTGTTCACGTATTTCGGTGTCTCTATGACGGTACCGTCGCGCCAGACCCCCAAGAGGCCGAAGACCATCAGTGGGCGCGTTTGCAGGATGTACAAGCCGACGTGTCAACAACACCACAGAGATACAGCGTGTGGTTCCGCAAATATTTGAAAGCGCAATGGCCCATCGCGCTGGCATTGTCAGACAAACCTGAGCGGGGTCCTGCGAAGGGCGCTGGCCTGAGGGCGTTCAGGCCGCCGGCTGACACCACTCGGCCGGGGCGGCAGAACGGTTCTGTTTGAAAATGTCGCGGCGGCAGCGCAAGCCGGAGAAACCACCGACAGGCAGGGCCGGCAGGTACGGCTAATGGGGACACCATGACGCCTTACGCGCAACTGGAGGCGCGCTTCGCGGAGCTGCACGAGATCGGGCATGCGCAAGCCATGCTCTACTGGGACGAAGCGGTGATGATGCCGCCCGGCGGTGGACCTGCCCGCGGCGAGGCGCTTGCCGCACTTGCGGCGCTCATCCACCGGACGCTGACCGCGCCTGAGGCCGGCGACCTGCTCGACGCGGCGGACGCCGGCAAGGATCATCTCGACGATTGGCAGCGGGCCAATTTGCGCGCCATGCGGCGGATGCATATTCGCGCAGGTGCGGTCCCTGAGGCGCTGGTGCATGCCACGCAGATTGCAACGACACGCTGCCAGCAGATTTGGCGCGTGGCGCGTGGCGCGAACGACTGGAATGCGGTCGAAGGCCCGCTCGCCGAGGTGCTGCGCTTGGCGCGCGAGGAAGCCGCAGCGCTCGGCGACACGCTGAAGCTCGACCCCTACGATGCGCTGCTCGACTCCTACGAAGAAGGCGCGCGCGCGAGTGACGTCGCGCGTCTGTTCGACGACCTAAAAAACTTTCTCCCCGAGATGATCGACCGCGTTCTCGATCGGCAGGCCGAGCCATTGCCTCTGCGCGGGCCGTTCCCGAAGGCGCGCCAGCGGGCGCTGGGCGAAGAGATGATGGGTGCGCTCGGCTTCGACTTCGCGCATGGGCGCCTGGACGTCAGCCATCATCCGTTCTGCGGCGGGGTCCCCGACGATACCCGCATCACGACCCGCTACAACGACGACGATTTCCTGGAGTCGCTCATGGCGGTGCTGCATGAGACCGGGCACGCGCTCTACCAGCAGGGGCTGCCGGCCGCGTGGCGGCGGCAACCCGTGGGCGGTTGCCTGGGTGCGGCGGTGCATGAGAGCCAGTCTTTATTCGTGGAGATGCAGGTGTCGCGCGGGGCTGCGTTCATGGATTTCGCCGCGCCGCACATTCGCCAGCATCTCGACGGCCGGCAGGGAGACGCGGCGTGGAGCACGGACAATCTCCATGCGCATTCGCTCCGAGTCGCCCGCGCCTATATCCGCGTCGACGCCGACGAACTCACCTATCCGTTACACATCATCCTGCGGTTCGAGCTGGAGCGGGCGTTGATCGCGGGCGAGCTTGACGTGGCGGACATTCCGCAAGCCTGGAACGAGCGCATGACGCGTTATCTAGGGCTTTCAACGGACGGCAATTTCAAGGATGGCTGCATGCAGGACGTGCACTGGTTCTCCGGGCTGTTCGGTTACTTCCCCACCTATACGCTCGGCGCGCTGATGGCGGCGCAATGGTTTGCCGCGGCGTCCGCCGCCCTCCCCGACCTCGAGGCGCAGATCGAAGCGGGCGAGTTCGCGCCGCTGGTCGGCTGGCTGCGCCGGGAAATTCACGGGCGCGGACAGCTCAAGACCGCGCGCGAGCTGCTCACCGAGGTCACCGGCGAGGCGCTGGATCCGCGCTATTTCAAGTCCCATATCGAGCGCCGTTACCTCGGCGCCTGATAGCCTCCCTCATTGGGAGACTTCAGGCCGGATGGAATTTTCGGAAAGGCCAAGACGCCAACCTCCACACGTCCGCCAGGCAGACTCTATTGCAGCCCGTCGCTCGCCAAGATCGACACGGGAAAGGCCCGCAGCACCTCACCGACCGAAAGACTTTGCCCCCCGTGCGCCGCGCCGGTGACGACGTCACGCCAGCTTTGTCCGGAGAGATTGGCCGGCAGCTTCACTTTGGTGTCGCCCCAGCTTTCGGCCGGCACCAGCGGCGTGCTCTCTCCCGAGAGCAAGCTCAGGCAAATCCGCGGCACGATGGTGATGGTAGCCTGCGTGCCGGACACGCGCGCGAAGGCCAGAATGTTTTCGGCCGCGGAACCTTCCACAACAAGCGGTGCATACTCGCCACTGGCGAACAGATCATGGGCGCGCGCGCGCAACGCCAATACGGCGTGGAGCAGCCGCATCTTGACCGCGCCGGAGCGCCAGTCGGCCAGCAGCGCATCGGGCGCCGCCTCGCCAATCGTCGCCTGAAGCGCCTGGCACCGTTCGTAGTCCACCGCGCGGCGGTTGTCGGGATCGACAAGACTCAGCTCCCACAGCTCGGCCCCTTGGTAAATGTCGGGCACGCCCGGCGCGGTCAGCTTGATCGCGGTCTGGGACAGGCTATTGAGCGCGCCGGCGAGAAAAACCAGGCCGCACATGGCAGCGAAATTCTGCAAGAACGGCCCCGCTTTGGCCGGGTCGAGGGCGGCGCGCGTGAAGCTCTCCACCGCCGCCTCATACTCGGCATTCTGCCCCGTCCAGCTGGTATGTACTTTGGCTTCGCGCACCGCCTTCAACATGAACTCGGCCATACGGTCGGCGAGCGCGGCCAAACCGGTGGCGTCGTCGCAAGCGAGATCGGGCGGCCAGGCGCCGGCGAGCGCCTGGTAGAACATCCACTCGACCTCGGGCTCCGGCGTTACCAAGTCGTCGGAGACGCGGCGAAACTCCGCATTGAGAACGGTCCAGCGGTAAACCGCGGCGGCCCAGGCCTCCGGCATCTCGCTCAATACGTAAAGCCGCGCGCGGGAATCCTCGCCGCGCTTGGTGTCGTGGGTCGACGTGGTGCTCAAGCCGGCCGGCTGATGGCGCAGCCGTTGCCCCATGGCCGCATGGAAAGCGTCCGGCGGGGCGCCGAAGCGGTCGGGCTCGCCGCCGACTTCGTTGAGGGCGATCAAGCGGTTGTAGCGGTAGAAGGCCGTGTCCTCGAGCGCCTTGGCCATGACCGGCCCGGTCGTCTGTTGGAAGCGGATGGCAAATTCGAGCGCGGCGGCCTGGTCCTCTGGCGCCTCGAGATCGAGCTCCAGCACGCGCCGCAGGAAATCGATCGCCTCCTCGTCCTCGACCTGACGCGCCGCCTTCGCCTTCTCGGCCGCGGCCGCGAGGATGGCACGATCCTCATCTTGCGCGCCGGTGACATCCACAAAGGTGCGATAGACCGGCAACGCCGCGGCAAGCTCAATAATCGCCCGGCGCAAGGTGTCATTGCCGAGATCGCGGGTCGCCAATCCGCGCATGGCCAAAGCCCCGACCATATCCTTCAAATGCTCGAGCTCGCCGGCGAGGTTGCGGATCATCATCATCCGCTTGGCGTCGAGGATCATCGCCTCGTAGTCGACCTCCTCCTGCAGAAAGTCGCAATAAGCCCGCGTCATGCCGTTCTCGCCGCGCGGATCGGTGAACAGCTCGGCCAGCGCGCGGATAAACTCATACCCCGTGGTGCCGGCGACCGGCCAGTCGGCGCGCAGCTCCTCTCCGGACCTCAGGATCTTCTCGACCACGAGATAGAACGGGTCGACCTCGCCGACTGTTTTCTGCAGCCGCTCCAAATATCCTTTTGGATCGGCGAGACCGTCGATGTGATCGAGGCGGATTCCGTCAACCTGGCCTGCTTCCACAAGCTCGAAC
>Ga0075530_1000841_pt1 | contig 14682 bp, 10 predicted proteins | sample NGEPerD_2_FD_75101 | JGI IMG/M metagenome (GOLD analysis project Ga0075530, IMG submission 75101) | Arctic peat soil microbial communities from the Barrow Environmental Observatory site, Barrow, Alaska, USA - NGEE PermafrostL1-D | ecosystem: Environmental > Terrestrial > Soil > Wetlands > Peat ...
AGACGGTAGTATCCGTTCCAACTGTGGGAGTCGTTTCTCCAATCGTAGGCGTTATGGCCGCCGGACCAACCATCCTTTTGGGTATGCTGCATTACGCCGGCAATATCCCCAAAACCTAAATTCACCGTATTTTTCGCAGCTTCGGCAATCACGTTGGCCAGCAAAAGATTGGGGTCTACATTGTCGGAGCCAATTTGGTTCGGGTTCTCGTTCAGTTCTTCCAAACCGTGGCACGAAACCAAAAGGAGAACTCCCAAAACCAATATTCCTATGCCATTTCTTATTCGATACCTCATGATCTTATTTTTTAAAATGATACTCCAATTTTTATGCCTACAGGAACTACCCACGGATCCACATTGTAGCGCTCTATACCTTGTTTAAACTGTGTGCCCCTATTATCTGTACCGCTTTCGGCCTGAAAAGCCCTCTCTGGATCTATCCCAAAATTGGAATCCTTGGTCCACAACATAATATTCCTGCTGTAAAGGGAAATACTTAAATTATCCAGTCCAGCTCTTTCCACAAATTTATAGGGCAGATCATAGCTAAATGATATTTCCCTTAGTTTAATATAGTCGGCATCGAACATGTGGGTGACCCCAAAATCCCATGGATTGGCCACCGAGAAGGGAAGAAAGGTAGTTCCCTCTTCACCAAGGTTCTCGTGGTCTAATATAAAGTTGCCATTTTCATCGTGGGTTCCGACTACCCCAGCATCAAAAACCCCATCGTAAACTACATCGCCGCTAAATGCCTCAGGTAATCCACCATTTCCGGGAGTTCCACCAATAGAAATAAAATTTTCCCCATAGATGTATTCATCCGCATGATCTAATACCCATTGTTTAAGTTCGGGGCCCTGGTTTGGAATTCCGGGATTTACGATATTGTCCAAAAGTTGCTGTCCATAGCCATCTTCAACCATATATCTTGAGGTCTGTGACATATATTGTCCCCCCGAACGCCAGTCAAAGGTCATGCCCAAGGTAAAATTCTTATAGGTAAAACTAGACTGTAATCCCATAATAAAATCAGGATTATAGTTGCCCACCTTGAACCGGTCATCGGTTGCCAACCATTCCGAATCCTCGCCCTGACCGATTAGGGGGTAATTGAAATAGGGTGAATTTACATCGGTCACCCTTTGAATTTTGGGGGAATACAGATTTCCTACCAATCCGTCTTCCCCAGTTTCCGAGTTTTTCACATAGCCCCTGGATACACTTTTATTTTCGCTCCAGAATTCAATATAATCCACTCCCTCGGTCAACGCCAAAATCTTGGATTCGTTGGTGGTGAAATTAAGGTTCAGGTCCCAATTGAAGTTTTCAGACCGAAGTGGGGTAACCCCTAAGGATAGCTCCCAACCCTTGCTCTCCAAAATACCGGCATTAATGCCTACACTGGTACTTCCCGCGGAGCCTGCTATGGGCACACGGATAATTTGGTTCTTGTTCTCGACCGTATAATAGGTGCCTTCGAAACGGAGCCGGTTGTTGAACATGGTCAGGTCCAGACCGAATTCCTGCGAGGTGGCCTCCTCCGGTTCCAGGCTCGGGGTATTCAAGTTGCCGGCATTGTATAGCACGGCATTATCCCAACTTCCTTCATTATTGTAATAGGCCAACAATTGGTACGGATCGGTATCGTTACCTACCCGAGCCCATCCCCCTCTTAATTTTAAAAGGTCGACCTTGGGGATATCCACTAGCTCACTGACCAAAAAACTCAAGGAAGCGGAAGGGTAGAAGTAGGAACGGTTATCTTTTGGCAGGGTACTCGACCAATCGTTCCTTGCGGTAACATCCAAATACAACATATCTTTAAATCCGAAATTTCCTAAGGCATATACACTGTTTATGGCCCGTTCACTGGTAAAACTGGAATAATTCAAGGCCGTAGGGGCAATGTTATCGACCGTAAACAGGTCGGGGACGATAAGGCCTACGCTGGAGAATGCGGAATTGTTGAGACCCGTATTCTTTTGGTACATTAAATTACCGCCCCCGGAAACCGTCACGTCAAAAGCTCCAAAATCCTTGGTAAAAGTGGCCAACAGGTCCACATTCGTTTCCATGCCATCGGTTTTAGAAATACCGTATGTACCATGATTGGGCTCATTATCATAGCCTGGGGACATTTTCGTTTCCTGGGTCTGGTTAAAACTATTCAAGTTATAACCGCTTCTAAGGCTAAAAGAGGGTGAAATTTTCCAATCCACTGCCAAGTTACCAAAAACACGAAACCGCGAATAGCTATTATTGACCTCATTGGCCAGAAAATAGGGGTTGTTATACCCCGGGGCGAGGGTCAGCACATCGGTTCCCGGCAGGTCATACTCCTTAAGGTCGTTTAAATTGATATTGGCAGGTGTGGAATAGACCCATTGCAAAGGGTTGGCGCCCCTGTTGGAAGCCGGTCTGTTATCCGCATAACTATGTACGACATTTACGTTCGTGCTTACCGTAAATGTATCGCTTAGGCTGGACGATGCGGATAAGGAGAAACTGTTTCGTTTGACATCGGAATTGGGAATCAACCCCGTGTTCCGCATATTGGTGACCCCTACCCGATAGTTTAAGGTTTCGGTACTGTTGGTTACCGTAACACCATTGGTGGTGGTAATACCCGTTTGCACAAAATCCTTGACATTGTTAGGATAGGATTTCAATTCAGTAGGAATGGGAACACCGTTGGCATCCAAAGGGGCGTTCCACTGCACCGCAAAATAACCACGATCTAGTTCCGGTCCTCCATTGCCACCGGTTAACGCCACGTCGGGAAGAAGATTACTCCCTCCCTGGGATTCAGGGGAATACGAAAATAATCCCGAGGCAAACCTATTCTGTTTTTCCAAGAATTTGTAGGGAATATCGAACACCGTACTGGAAGTAACGGAAACCTTCATTCTCTGGTTGTCCTGTGCCTTTTTGGTAGTGATCAATACCACTCCGTTACCGGCCCTGGAACCATATAAGGCTGCCGCACTCGGGCCCTTTAATATGCTCACGTCTTCTATACTATTTGGGTCCAGATCGGAAATGGCATTTCCGTAATCCACTCGGTTATCGCTACCGAAACCTCCAATATTGTTCAAGGAATTGGACACCGGAACCCCGTCTATCACAAAAAGCGGTTGATTATCGGAGCTTAACGAAATAGCGCCCCTAATGACCATACTTACCGAAGATCCCGTACCCCCGGTAGAATTTAGGGTTACCCCCGCCACCTTGCCCGATAGGGCGTTGAGCACGTTTTCTTGTGCGACCCGGGTCAGTTCTTCACCTGAAACCTCTTCTACGGAATATCCCAACGATTTTTCCTCACGTTTTATGCCCAAAGCTGTTACCACGACCTCGTCAAGTGCTTGGGTTCCTGCAGTCAAGGAAACATTTATGGTGGACTGTCCGTTAACGTTAATTTCCCGGGTCTCAAATCCCAGATACGAAAATACCAGTATACCGGCCATATTAGGTACATTGATACTATAGTTACCATCAAAATCTGTGGTTACACCAGTAGGGGTTCCTTTCAACACAATACTGACACCGGGCAAGGGCATTCCGTCTTCAGAGGCGATGACCGCACCCGTCACCTCGCTACCCGACTGTGCTTGCATAGTAAAACTGACCAACGCCAAAAGAGTAATGAGAAAGACAGTGGAGAAACGTTCGATATGAGCTTGGGGAGAAGTATACTTTTCCATAGTGTATTGGTTGTATTGGTTATTTTAGGTTTTGCATCCTGCATTTATTGAACAACTTCAAAGGTCAATACCAGTGCATTGGTGTTAACCCCGATGACATCTGGCGATGCGGCCAAAAACATCACCAGTCTCATGGAGCTATTCGTGATATCCTGAAGAATCACTTTTCTCTCAAAATCATAAAAACCCACGAATTCACTTCCTGAAAAATCGAGGGTACTGACACCTGGATAGGTCAATTTTCCACCGGGACCGTAAACCGATGCTATTTCAAAATCCTCATTTTCCGCGTAGGTGAACGTTGCATCGGCCTCAGGCGTATAAAGACCGGTACAAAGTCCGAAATCGGAACCTCCATCGTTAACGACTCCTTCACCGCCGGTGGTCACGAACTGAAATACCAGACCACTAAAAGCAGCTCCGTCAGCTTTTACATCGTGTCCATAGGTGCCGTCAAAATGAAACGTGAATTCGTCTTCATATACCTCGGCCATACCTAGGCCCGCTCCAAATATACCGGAGGGTAGGGGGTTCGGTGCCCCTTCGAAAGGAGAAAGTGCGGCATCTGAATTGGCAAAATAATCGTTTGCCGAATGGCTGCTCGAAAGTTTCCACGTTTTACCCTGATACCCCTCAGCCGTATAATCCCCGGTAAGCAATGCATACGGCGGTAAGTCCAAGGCCAGATTTACCTTGGAAGTTTCCGCACCCCCATTTTCACCGGTAGCCGTTAAGGTAGCAACATAATAACCCCCTTCTTGATAGGAATGAACCGGGTTTTGTTCCGTGCTTGTTGTTCCATCGCCAAAATCCCACATCCAACCGGAAGCACTATTCGTCAAGCCTTGAAATGCCACCCGTTTGCCCTTGACACTATGGAAGATATCGGTGGAAAATGGAAAGCCTTGCTTCGAGTCGTCATCTGAGCTACAGGATGACATCATCATCATCAGGGAAAATACCATCCCAAAAACTACTAAGGTTTTTCTCTTGATCATACGTTTGGTTTAAGAATGAACTTGATTGTCAGGCTTCTATTTCGCCCCGTCCAAAGGATTAATGCTGGGATATTCCTAAGGATTTAGTATAAGTTTAACAAAAATAAATTTTAATTATCCAATACATTTCAGATATATTATTAATTATACATTAAATCTTACCCTATCATTTAATAATTTAATAATATTTTTGGTAAATCTGTTACTATTCTTACGGTATTGATATTACCACCAACCTATCATGAAAAAACATTTATTTGGAACAGGGATTTTAAAAATTACATATTTATCCCTTTTATTTTGTGCATCCCCCATGCAAACCATGTATTCCCAACAGTTGAAAGTCGGGGTTGCAAAGCACATCATAACTCCTGACCCCTTGATAGCAATTTCCGGAGGAGTGGGTGCCCCTAAACCGGCTACCGAAAAAAAGGGGGAGCTCTATGTCAGGGCCATGGTGCTGGAAAAGGGAAACGAAAGAATCGCCATTGTCAATGTAGACAATTTGGGGTGGCCCGCAGCACTTGGTAATAAATCACGAGAACTTATAAAGGATATTCCCGCCGAAAATATCCTTATCGGTGCCACCCATACGCATAGTGCGCCCGATGCCTATGCCTTTCCCGATGAAAACGGAAACCACGGTGCGGATCTTGAATATTTGGATCGTTGTGTCGTACAGATTGCCGACGCCGTAAACGAAGCCATGCAAAACCTGGTCCCTGCACACTTGAAGATTGCATTGGGCGAAGCTAAAGGAAAAATCGCCTATAATTATTATGCCCCTGAGTTGTACGATCCCCGTTGTGGGGTAATACAGGCCATCGGCATTGCAGGGAAAAACAAGGATATGGTTCTGGCAACCCTGGTCAACTATGCCATCCATCCGGAAGTCTTGGGCAATGACCAAGGTATTTTAAGTCCGGACCTGATAGGGCCGCTATATGATCGCATCGAAGAAAAAACCGGAGGTATGGCCGTTTTTATGAACGGGGCCCAAGGAGGCATGGTCACGGCCGATAATCGTCAAGAGGATGCCGAGGAAGCTAGAAGTTGGGAAGAATGCCAAAGAATAGGAAATTTACTGGCCGATGAGGCCCTGCGGATCGTTTCCGATGCCACCGTGCAAAAAGATCCGACTATCTATTGCGCCCATAAAACGGTAAGCTTCCCGATCGAATCGGATATGTTGAAATATATCCTACAAAATTCTCCCTTGAGAATGTCCACAGGAGATACCGATACCATAAGTACCACCCTTAACCTGCTAAACATAGGCACGGCGCAGGTGTTGACCATTCCCGGGGAAGCTTTGCCGAACATCGGGTATTATCTCAAGCGAATGATGCCATCGGAGCATTCTTTTTTATTCGGACTTACCAATGATGCGTTCGGATATATTTTGACCAGGGAGGATTTTAACAGTTTTAAAAGATACGACTACATAAGCCGAACCAGCTTAGGCGAAAAAACGGGGGAAATCCTGATCAATGAATTGTTGGACCTAGTTAAAAACAGTCCCGAACCTGACTAAAGCGCCTTAAATAATAGATATCCAACATGAAAACAACCTTGTACTTTTTAGTATTGATGCCTTTTTTTATTGCGTCATCCTGTAAAAACAATGCAAAAAACACCGAAGAAAAAGTAGTTGCCGATGCAACCGCAACAACTGAGGTAACCCCCGAAACGGCCTTGGAAAGTTACCTTAAAACAGAGGACAGTGCTTATACATGGGAGTTGAAGGATTCTTTTAACCTTGGTGACGTGAAGGCCTACGATCTTTTGTTGACTTCCCAAAAATGGCGGGAGCATACCTGGAAACATCAGTTGACCGTTTTGGTGCCCGAGGAAGTTGCGTATGACGGTGCGCTATTGTTTATTACTGGTGGTAGTCTAAAAGATGGAATGCCCAAATGGAAATCAAAGGAAGAGGCCGACGAAAACTCACCAATGGCCCAGATTGCCCAAAAGAACAAGGCCATTGTATCCATAATTCGACAAGTGCCCATGCAACCTTTGTATGATGGCGATCTAGTGGAAGATCAATTGATTTCCTATACCCTGCACAATTACAAAAACGACAAAGATCCTACGTGGCCCCTGCTTTTCCCTATGGTTAAAAGTGCGGTCAAGGGCATGGACGCCGTTCAGGAATTTTCCAAGGAAAAGCTCCACAAGAACATTACCCGGTTTACGGTATCAGGTGCCTCCAAAAGAGGTTGGACCACCTGGTTGACGGGTGCAAGCGATGAACGTGTGGAGGCTATCGGCCCCATGGTCATCGATGTTTTGAACATGCCCGTTAGCTTGGATTATCATATAAAGGCATGGAACGAGTACAGTGAACAGATCAATGATTACGTCAAATTGGAAATTCCCCAGACGGTAAATACCCCAGACGGTGATGCCCTTACCCAAATGATCGATCCCTATTCGTACCGGGACAAACTCACCATGCCCAAGATTATTTTCATTGGCACCAATGACGAGTATTGGCCTGTTGATGCCGTCAAGAATTATATTAAAGATATTCCCGGCGAGAACTACATCCACTATACGCCCAATGCGGGGCATAATCTTGACGGGGCAGAAAAAGCCCTCAATGCATTGAGCGGTTTCTGGGGCCAAACCTTGGCCAAAAAGCCGTATGCCGACCTAAATTATGAGTTAATGACGGACAAAACATCGGCGACGCTTTCCGTGGAATCGGATTCCGAAGACCTTAAAATGGGTTACCTGTGGTCCGCTGATTCAGAGGACCGGGATTTTAGGGACGAAACCTGGAAGTCGACAAAAATTAATACCAAGACCGGCAAAGCGGCGGTGGAAAAAATTCCTTTCCCGAAAAAAGGGTTCAAGGCGTTCTATATGGATTTGGAATATGTCGATCCCAACGGCGGAACATACACAAAAAGTACGCGTATGTATGTTGCCGATGATGACGAGGTTCTGTAGAAAACACTTTGACCTATTATGGACATGAGAGCAAAATTCGCCTTATTTGGATGCACGGTCTTAGCGATCACAAGGCCGTGGATTATGTGGAATTTGGAAATCAGTTCTTCCTTAAAAATGGCTATGCGGTATTGCGATTGGACATTAGCGATCACGGTGACCGAGAAGAGGATGTTTACGAATTCGATTTCACGGGAAAGTATAAGTATTGGTCAAGGAACGTCATTAGCCAGACCGTATTTGATCTAAGGCGCGCCGTTGATTTTATTGAAACCAGGGAAGAACTGGATCCGCCAAGAATGATGAAGTGATACCTCCGGAGATGAGCAAATTGCTTTTCGAGAAGGCCAAAGAACCCAAAGAAATCATCTGGTATGACGCCAAACATCGTGACGCCCCGGTGGACAAGGTATATGGTGACGGGTTGCGATGGTTCGAGGAGCATTTATAGGGAGAAGGATTGATGCTGAATGTAGGACGCCAGGCGTTGGATGTTGGAAGCTGTCTTAAACAATTTAAACCAAAAATAAATTCATTATGAAACCTAAAATCCTTTCAAAAAGTATGGCAGTCCTTTTCGGTATCGCCCTTTTCATAGTTGCCTGCAAACAAAACAAAAAAGAGCAAAAAAGAGCCGAAAATGTAACCGATGTGGTCTTGGAAGCTCGTGAAACGTCCAAAACCTGGGCCGAAAAATTGGGATGGCCAGCCGGTAAAAAAGTAATTATGCTGCATGCTGATGACATAGGTATGTGTCCCGAGGCGAACACCGCCGCCAAAAAACAATTGGAGGCCGGCGATATCCAGTCCGCGGCCGTTATGATTCCCTGTCCCAATGCGGAGGACTTCATTACCTATGCCAAGAACAATCCCAAAATGGATATAGGTCTTCACCTGACCTTGACCAGCGAATGGAAAACACATCGTTGGGGCCCCGTTACCGACGATGCCGAAGTGCCCGGTCTGTTGGACGAAGACAAAAAACTGTGGCATACCGTACCCCAAGTGGTGCAACACGCATCCGCCGAGGAAGTCGAAAAAGAAATCCGTGCGCAGATCGAGAAGTCCATTAGTTGGGGGCACAGACCAGATCATATCGATACGCACATGGGAACGCTGTTCGGGGACCCCAGTTATGTAAAAGTCTACATGAAAGTAGCCGAGGAATATGGTATTCCAGCCAACATTATTGACATTTCCAATCCCAGGGTGCTTGCGGAATTCAGGGGCAAGGGGTATCCTATGGACGACACCGTGGTTGAAATGTCGGAGAACTATACCCTTCCCAAGCTGGATTATTTTACCAGTGCCCCGGAGGCCAAGACCTATGAGGAGAAAATGGGCAATTTCAAGGAGTTGATAAATTCCCTGGAACCCGGATTGACGGAGATTATCTTCCATCCTTCCGTATTGACGGAGAACCTCAAGGGCATAACCGGATCCTGGCAGCAACGATCTTGGGAGGCCCAAATGTTTTCAGACCCCGACCTCATCCAATTTTTTAGGGACCAAGACATCGTCTTTACGAATTGGCAGGAGATTATGGAACGGTTTAAGATGATTAAGTAATGGGAAGATGTATCAATGAACTTCTACAATCCTAATATTTAACCAAAATCTATCTTGGTGGTTAAAATTTAATGTAAATCATCCGAAATACAAGTAGCAGATACCCTTTTAAAAAGTTTAATTTGTTAGCATTGACCATCCAAACAAAGTGCCTATGACCTCCACCTCTGGAATTATTCTGGCCATCTCGCTGATTATCATCATGTTCGGGATGGGACTATCCCTTACCCTACCTGATTTCAAACGGATAGTGACCTATCCCAAAGCCATGATTATTGGCCTCACTTGCCAGTTTATAACCTTACCGTTGATCGCTTACCTCATTGCAACCTCACTCGATTTATCGCCCACTTCTGCCATCGGCATAATGCTTTTGGCCGCATGTCCCGGAGGCCCGACCTCCAACATGCTGACCTACTTGGCCAAAGGCGATTTGGCCTTATCGGTATCGCTAACGGCCGTGGCCAGTCTTTTATCCATCCTGACCATTCCTTTTGTCATGCAATTTGCGCTGGCCGAGTTTTCCGGCACAAATCAAATAGTGGCCGTGAATGCCATGACTATGATCCAGCAATTGTTTGTAATTGTTATAATTCCCGTGGGCTTAGGTATGTTGGTAAAGCACAAATTCCCTGCCTTTTCGGCAAAAATGGAAAAACCGGTAAAAATAGCCTCTGCGATTATTTTTATTCTTGTGGTGGTAGGAGTTACCATTAGTATAAAGGATGTGTTTATGATGTATCTGAAAGAGGCGGGGCTTCCCGCCATTTTGTTGAACATAAGTACCATGACCCTCGGATTTTTATTGGCCGTATGGTTTAAATTGACAAAACCCCAAGCTGTTAGTATTTCCATAGAGACCGGTATACAGAATGGTACCTTGGCCATTACTTTGGCAACGATAGCGCTGAACAATGCCGAATACTCCATAGTTCCGGCGATTTATGGGCTGTTGATGTTTGTTTCGGCCACGGTTATTATCTTTATCCGAAAGCCCTTGGGCGTGACGCAATAAATAGTTGTTATCATGACAAAAAATCGAAAAAATTACGGAATAGTTGCACTCATACTATTCATCTTTTTTGTCATTTCTTTTCTGACCAATATCCTTGGTCCCTTGATACCGGATATTATCGACGATTTTCAGGTAAGTCTGGCCATGGCGGCCCTGTTGCCGTTCTCTTTTTTTATCGCCTATGGGGTATTTTCAATTCCATCGGGCATAGCAGTCGAAAAGTACCGGGAAAAGAGTGTGATTATCGGCGCATTTTTTATCGCCTTTCTAGGCGCATTGCTGTTTTCCTTTGTCCCGACTTTTCCCATGGCCTTGATTTCCCTTTTTCTGATAGGATCCGGCATGGCAATGCTGCAGGTAGCCATCAACCCGTTGTTACGTGTGGCCGGAGGGAAGGAACATTTTGCCTTCAATTCGGTCATGGGGCAATTGGTCTTTGGCCTGGCCTCGTTTCTAAGTCCCTTTTTGTTTTCCTATCTGGTGATCAACCTTGAAAATTATAATGCGGAGGATTCCAATTATCTTCTCGATATCTTCCACTCCATTGTACCGGAAAACCTGCCCTGGGTCTCGCTCTACTGGATTTTTGCCCTCGTTTGTCTGGTGACGGCATTTTTGATATTACCCGCTAACCTTCCCAAAGTAAAGCGTACCGAACAAGAAAGGGCGGGTACTTGGGCCACGCATCTGGAACTATTGAAGAATAAGACCGTTATCCGCTACTTTTTGGCCATTTTCGCCTATGTGGGAACGGAACAGGGTGTAGCGAACTGGATGTCGCAATTCTTGTCACAATACCACGGTTTTGACCCACGAATCGAGGGCGCCAATACCGTTTCGTTATTTTGGGGATTGTTGACCGTAGGATGTGTCCTAGGTTTGGTTCTCTTAAAGTTCATGGACAGCAAATTGGTCTTAAAGCTATTTACGGGAGCTGCCATCATTAGTCTATCTGCCGCGCTTTTTGGTCCTGCCCAGATGGGGTTATGGGCCTTTCCCTTGGTGGGTTTCTTTGCTTCGGTCATGTGGTCCGTTATTTTCTCCTTGGCATTGAATTCGGTAAAGGAGCATCACGGTGCCTTTTCGGGCATATTGTGCTCGGGGATAATAGGTGGGGCCATCGTACCCTTGATCGTAGGCTCTCTAGGAGATTTTTTTGGATTGAAAATAGGGATGACGTTCTTATATGTTACCTTATTCTTCGTTTTTAGTATCGGGTTTTGGGCAAAGCCTTTGGTAAATAACAAAACGCTCAGTTTCAAAAAACCGACAGGGTCAAATAGCATTGCAAATAGTAATCGGTAACTCCAAATCCATGGCAAAAAATAGTATAGCTGCCCTTTTCATAATTTCCTGTTTAATAGGATGTAAGACCAAAACCCCTGATGTATCCCATGCGGCAGAAAAGGTAAGCGCCTACTGTCAATATTATATGAACCGGTTTTTTCAAAAATATATTCCAAAGTCATAAGAACCTAAACAAAAATTAAAACTATGAGAACATTTTGTATTTGCCTAAGCTCCATCTTTATTTTCTCTTGTAAAGGACAGGAAAAAAAATTACCTAAAGTAGTTCCGTTGGAGCATCCTTCGATCCTTGTACAAGAATTTATTTACGACATCGAAAATGCGCCTACCCCCGAATGCCATGCCTCAACCGTCGAAGTAAGCAACGGAACGGTTATCGCATCCTGGTTTGGTGGCACCAAGGAAAAAAATAAAGACGTGGGAATTTGGGTGTCCCGAAATACGAACGGATCCTGGTCTACACCTATCGAAGTGGTAAACGGCGTACAAGAAGATGGCACTCGCCACCCCTGTTGGAATCCGGTTTTGTTCAAACCTAAGGGGCAGCCCCTATATCTTTTCTATAAGGTCGGACCAAGTCCGCAAGAATGGTGGGGGCTTTATATGACTTCCAAGGATGATGGTAAAACTTGGTCGGAACCCATAATGCTTCCGGATGGTATTTTAGGGCCTATTAAAAATCAGCCCATTCAATTAAAGAACGGCACCATTATTTCACCGTCGAGCAACGAAACCTTAACAGGGGATTGGACCATCCATATTGAGCAAAGTGTTGATAGTGCCAAAACCTGGACCAAAACTGAACCCCTGAACGATCCCGAGGAGTTCGGAGCTATACAGCCGGTGGTCTTAAACCATGGCAATGGAAAGCTGCAACTTCTTAGCCGCACCAAGAATGATGTGGTAGCTCAAAACTGGTCCGAAGACAACGGAAAAACATGGGGGAAAATGACGGCTACATCACTTTCCAATCCGAATTCGGGGGTCGACGGAGTAACGTTAAAAGATGGCCGCCATATTTTAATCTATAATCCTACGAGCAAAAATTGGGGCGATCGTGTGCCTCTTAGTCTAGGTATTTCCACCGATGGTCGCAATTGGAACCGTGTTCTTGACCTTGAACCGCTAAGGGAAACAACGGACAGGGAGGGCGAAGAATATTCATATCCAACCGTAATACAAGCCCCGGACGGCAAGGTACATATTGTCTATACGTGGAATCGGAAAACGGTAAAATACGTAGTTTTAGAACCTTCGAAAATCAAATAAATGAGCACTAAGAGATGGCAAAGAAGATTGTTTCGCGTTCTTGCCATATTGGCCCTTATTCTAGTGGTGCTTTTTTATTTCTCCACCAATACGATTGAAACCGACCCCTATTTTGAGACCACGTATTACAAAAATACCGTGGCTAAAATGGATTCGGCCTTCGAGAAAAAAACGAAAGTCCAAGGGAATCTTTTAGCAGGTTTTGCCCGTATGAACATTACCCCAAAATTTGTAGAAGTTTCGCCAGATGCTTCAAAGGGCGAATTCAATTCAATCAAAATGGCCGGCTTTGGCGATGGACAAATAGCTGTAGGCACTCACGATTCATTATTTGCCAAGGCAATCGCCGTGGAAGTAGATAGCAACGAACTTATATTTTTAAGTGCCGATATGGTCGTCATACCAGAATTGGTGGTTCTAAAGGTCGAGGCAAATCTAAAAGGGAAAATCTCAAGAAAGCAAATTTTATTCGGTGCAACGCATACCCATGCCAGCATTGGAAACTGTATACCTGGGTTCGTGGGTAAAAGTTTTGGGGGCGACTTTCAGCCAGAAGTAGTAGAGTGGCTTGCGGAGAAATTCACACAACTGATTCTTGATGCCCGAAAAGACAAGAAGCTTGCAAAGTTTTCATCGGGTTATATCAGAGCCCCTAATTTAATACGTAATCGCATTATTGGAGAAACAGGAAGGCTAAACGATAAATTGAATTTGGTGACTTTTGCACAATACGATGGCAAAAAAGCCGTCATCGGAATATTTGGCGCCCATGCAACCACCATTGGCCCATGGAACGATAAATTTAGTGGCGACTACCCCGGTTATTTTCAAAGAAGTCTAGAAACGAAGGGAATCGATTTGGCCATGTTCTTTGCAGGAACGGTAGGGAGTCATACCAATAAAGGTGAGGGCGAAAAATTTCAGAAGTCACAGTATATTGGCGAAACTTTGGCAGATTCGGCCGAAGTGTTCATTAACAAAATGCACTATGATTCGGTCATGACAATGACGGCAATAACTACTGAAATCGAAATTCCAGAGCTTCAGGCTTTTTATGTTTCAGACCGGTTGCGACTTTCTCCCTGGGCTGGCGGTAAACTGATGGCAGAAATGAAATCCATTTATTTACAAGGCGTTAAACTTAATGACTTGATCTGGATCGCAATGCCCTATGAACTTAGTGGTGAATACGGTATCGATTTGAAAAATGCGTTAGAAGTAGGGGGATATAACTCTGCCCTGACCAGTTTCAACGGACAATATCTAGGCTACATTGTGCCCCAAAAATATTACTATTACGATACCTATGAAGCCCGATTGATGGGGTGGTATGGTCCTAGTATGGGGGATTATCTAATGGAATTGAACTTTAAACTGGCCAATGAACTCACTGATTCAAGATTATAAACAAAACTAAAAATGAAGCGGATTTTTAAAGGACTGGGATTATTCATCCTTCTGGCAGTCATTGTTGTTAGCTGCATTTTTATGTATAACTGGCGCGATCGGCATCCTGATTATTCCATTGATGTAACGATTGAAAACAACAAACAAAGCACAATCAAAGTCGGATTTGCCAAGAAACCGATTACGCCAACAATTGTTGATACTTGGAACGACGCAAACGCCGACCACAAATACAACGAAGATGATGGAGATACTTACAACGACAATAATACTAATGGAAAGTTCGATGCTTTTTGGATTGCCGGCATGAGCAATGCCAAACCGGCGCAAGGCGTTCATGATGATGTATGGTCTAGGGTCATGGTCATAGAAGATGGAAAAAGTCGCATCGCTATGATATCTATGGATGCCATCGGATTTTTACATGGTGATGTTATCGACATTAGAAG
>Ga0075530_1000844_pt1 | contig 14671 bp, 15 predicted proteins | sample NGEPerD_2_FD_75101 | JGI IMG/M metagenome (GOLD analysis project Ga0075530, IMG submission 75101) | Arctic peat soil microbial communities from the Barrow Environmental Observatory site, Barrow, Alaska, USA - NGEE PermafrostL1-D | ecosystem: Environmental > Terrestrial > Soil > Wetlands > Peat ...
GATGGCAGATAAAGAGCGCTCCGCCGCTCCGCAACAGCCGGAGGACGGTGGCTTCGAGGAGGGACAGGACCACAAGCCCGATTCGCCCGAGGAGACCCACGTGGGAAACTTCGCCGAGGGCCAAGACGATCCCGCAGACGAGGAAGACGAGGAGCGCCGGCGACGCTTTTCCGAGGGCGAGGAGGACCTTCCCGACACCCCCGAAAAGGAGGCCGAGGGCAGCTTCGCCGAGGGCCAAGAGGGGCGCTAGGTCGTAGGCCGCACCCCCAGGTATTCAAACGCTCTCGGCGCGCGCCTGGGTACCGGATCCGTAGCCAGGAGCGCGTTGTGCGCGTTTGCCTATGCGGCGCGCTGCTCCCGAAGCCACTCGATCGTGCGCCCTAGGGTTTCCTCGACCGGGGTGTAGACGAGCCCCAGCTCGCGACTCGCCCGAGAGCCGTCGTAGGCGTGCCCGAATGCGATCGCTTTCACCATGGCGCGGCACACGCTCGGGTCCTTCCCTCTGAGCCGGGCCGCCACCTCGGCGTAGGCCGCCGCTGCGTACGCCGCTGCGGCGGGGACCAGGCGGGGTTCGTGAGAGGTGCCGGCGAGGCGTGAGATGAGCTGCAACGCCTCACGGCTAGAGAGCGTGGCACCGCACAACAGGTAGCGCTCGCCGGGGACTCCCTTGCGCTCGGCGAGCAGGTGGCCTTCGGCGCAGTCGTCGATGTCGACGATGCTGAGGCGGGTGTCGAGGAACAGCTTGAGCCTGCCCTCGATGTAGGCGCTGAGGATGCGGGCGGTGCCCGTGGAGCGGCCGGGGCCCTGCACCGAGCAGGGGTTGACCGCCACGACATCGAGCCCGAAGCGAGCCCCCAAGTCGAAGGCGAGCCGCTCGGAGAGGTGCTTGGAGCGCTCGTAGTGAGAGAGAAAGCTGCCCCTGTGCTCGGAGGTCTCCGAGGCCACACGGTTCTTGCGCTCTCCAATTGCGGCCCCCGACGAGGTCAGCACCAGCCGAGCTACGCCAGAGCGCGCCGCTGCTTCCACGACGTTGCGAGTGCCCGACACGTTGACCTCGTAAAGAGCAGCCGGGTCCTTCAAGCACAGGCTGTTGAGCCCGGCGACGTGGTAGACGACCGCGACGCCGCGCACGGCCGCCGAGAGGGAGTCCGGATCGAGCACGTCGCCCGGCACCGGCTCCGCCCCCCACGACCTCACGCGCGCGGCCCCGTCATCGCTGCGCACCAGGACACGCACCTCCCTGTCTTGCGCCATCAGCCGCGAGACCACGGCGGTACCGACCACGCCGGTCCCCCCGGTGACCAGGACCCTGCTCAGCGGGAGCCCGCCAGGACGGCGGAGTGGCGGGCGAGGTACTCCAGGCCCGACATGACGGTGACGAAGCAGGCGAGAGCCATCACCCACTCATCGAGCAAGAGGGGGCCGAGCTCGGCTGCCGGGCGCAGCAGCGCCAGCAGGATCGCCACGAATTGGACGTTGGCCTTGAGCTTGCCCCAGAACGAAGGGGCCATGACGATGCCGTCCGAGGCCACGACTCCGCGCAATCCCAGGATGACCAGCTCTCGTCCCACGATCACGAAGGCCGCCCACGCCCACGCGCGGCCCACCTCCACCAGTGCGATGAGGGCGCCTGCGACCAGCAGCTTGTCGGCCGTGGTGTCGAGAAACGAGCCCAGCACCGTGGTCGCCTTCCAGCGCCGCGCCAGGTAGCCGTCGAAGAAGTCGGTGATTGCGGCGATCCCGAACACTCCCGCCGCGGCCCCCCACGACCCCCTCAGCGTGAGCGCCATCACGACCGGGATCAGCACGATCCGCAGATAGGTGAGTCCCATGAGCCGGGAGTCCAGAGGATTCTTCGTGGGGCTCACCAGGAAACCCTACTGTTCCCCCACGTAGGCCCGGTGGAGAAGCTCGATGGGATGCACCACCGGCACTCCCGTAGCATGGGCGATCTGCCACCGACAGGTCTCGCTATCACACGCGGCGAGCGACGCCCCCAGCTCGGAGATCGACTCGAACAGGGGCCGGCCCACGGCCATGGCGATGTCGTACTTCTCTTTCTTGAGGCCGTAGGTGCCGGCGATACCGCAGCACTGGGCGTCCTGCTCGATGACCTCGAGGCCCGGTATCAGCTCCAGGAGGTCGAGGGCCGGGGAGCCGATGCCGTGGCCCCGCTGCTGGCAGGGAGCGTGGTAAGGGATCGTGAGCGACACGGGCTGAAAGCGCGTGTCGAGCTCCCCGCGGCCCAAGAGGCCCGCCAACAGCTCGCAGATGTCGTACATCTGCTCCGATACGACCGCAAGGTCCTCGGAATCCTCGCCGAGGATCTCGTGGGCCTCGCGCTTCAGCATCAGCGAGCAGCTGGTCGAGGTCGACACGATCGGGATCCCCGCGCGGGCGTAAGGGGCGAGATTCGAAGCGAGCCGCTGCACGTAGGCGCGGGCGTCGGAGAACAGTCCGTTCGACTGGAGAGGCAGACCGCAGCAGTCCTGGGGCGGGACGATCACCTCGAAGCCGTTGCGCTCGAGCACGGCGACCGCCATCTCCCCGAGCCGGGGCTCGAAGAAGTTCACGCCACAGCCGTGGAAATAGACGACCTTGGCGGAGGTGGGAAGGGATGAATCAGCAGACGAGTGGCGCCGTTGCCGCGTCTGAAAGGTGCGTGAGGCAAAGCGCGGCAGCGGCGCCTTTCGATGCACACCCATTAAAGCCTCGGCGAGGTAACGCAGGACGGGGCTGGCCAGCGCCCGGTTGGCGAGCGGAGCCACCGGCGTGGCGAAGCGGGCCGACGCACTCGGCCGGGCGATGATGCGGTCCCTGAGGGGAACCCCCCGCTGCGCCTTCATGCGAGCGCGAGCGCGCGCGTTGATCTCGGCGATCTTGACGCCCTGCGGGCACACCTGCGAGCAGATGCCGCAGCCCGAGCAGTAGTCGAGCGACTCATCCACACTGCCACTTGAACCCGGGGCCCCTGCCGAACGAAAGCGCTCGGCCTGGGGGCCGACGTACTTGGGGCCGGGGAACAGCGGCGTGGCGGCCGACACCGGGCAATAGGTCTCGCAGATCGTGCACTTCACGCAGTGGTCGAGGGACGCCCTGATGTCGGTGGTCATGAACGCAGGATCGCATCTGCGACCGCATATCCGGTGACGAGGCTGATGCCGTTTCCCGACTTCTCCCTGTGCGGCTCGGCCCCCGCGAGTGTGGCGCCACAGACCCGCACGTTATCGTAGACGACCCGGCCGCCGGCGTCGAGCGGCCGCCACTCCTCATCGACCGCTACGCCCACCTGCGAGGCGGGATGAGAGCCGAAAACATCGGGACAGAAGCGCTCCGTTCCCGGCGGGGGAACGCCGTCAAGCGGCAGATCGAGGGCGCTCTCCTTGAAGGCCCACGACGAGTCGAGCGTCACACCTCCTGCCGACACTCCCCCGGTGGCGACGACGAAGTGACGGGCCTCATGAGAGGAGCGACGCGCTCCGGTGTCGGTGCTCACCGACTGGAGCCGGCCGTTGTAAGAGGCGCTCGAGACCACGGGAGCTCCCAGCACCACACGGCCCCTGGCCTTCTTGAGCGCTCGGCTTAGGAGCGCATGAAGACGCATCCCCGGAACCGACGGGGGCAGGGTCGGAATCTCGAAGACCGCCGCTCCGATGCGCTCGGCCAGCTCGGCAACGACCTCTGGGTTCCGGTACAGCCCCAGCACGGCGGGAAAGCCCACGCGCTCGCCCGGCTCGATCCTCCCTTCGAGCCGGGCGATGACTTCGGCCCTGAACGGGGCCTCCTCGAAGGCCCGGGCGAGCCGCAGGGTGCCGGGGTCGGCCTCACCCGCGACCGTGCCCAATAGTTCGATCGCGCGCGCCTCGATGCGCTCGGCGGAACCCGGTTGGGCGCGGTTGAGGTTGGCGGCGGCGAGCTTCGGATAGAAGTCCTTGAGGGCGGAAAACGACACCAGTGCGACCTTGCCCCCGGTGGAGAGATCGCCGGCGGCCACACTCTCAGGGGCGAACGCGCTCGGCTTCAGGGCCCCCGCAGCGGTGGGAAGCATGAGGTTTTGGTCCATCGATCCCATCAGCGGAAGGGGCTCGCAGCGCGCTCTCAGCCACTCGAGCGCCCCGGCCCACAGGCTCGGGGGTACTTGGGCGTAGGGGTGTTCCGGGTGCGCTCGGATGAAAGGGCCCAGAACCGCCGCAGGGCTCGCCACAACGCCGGGGTCGTAACCGAGGATGTCGATCGTCGCCCCCCCGAGATGGAGCGAACCGGCTCCGGCCGCCACTACCGCGACCTTGCGGCCCCCCTCGGCAAGGCGCAGCGCGCAGGTAAGCCCTGCCAGCCCAGCCCCGATCACGACGGTGTCTGCGCTCATGCCTTCTCCCCGCCCGCCTTTTTTATCCCTGCCCGTCCCGGAAGATGCTCGACATCGAGCAGGCCCTGAAAGATCCAGTCGTCGAGTTTCGCCTGCCGGAGACCGTCGCCGTACAGGATCGGGTGGAGGCCCTTCCAGCGCTCCTGAAGAAAGTCTTTGAGGGAGGTGGTGGCAGTGCCGGCATCCATGCTCTGAAGCGAGTGCAGGATGCCCGCAGAGCGATAGATGCAGAACCCTCCCTGGCAGGGCCCCATGCCGAGCCGAAGCGTGCGTCTTATGTCGTCGAGATCGAATGAGCCCCGGCGCTGCATCGCGTTTTCGAGCGCGCGCCTGCCGATGAGCTCGCACTCGCAGATGATCTGCTCGTCGTGGAGCGCTTCCTCGCGCGCCGAGAGCCTCGACCCCAGCGTGTAGTAAGTGCGCTCCTCGGAGTCGGGAAGTGGCTCCTCGTGCGTATGGCAGGCCCGCTCGCCCTTGAGCTGGGCGCACATGGCGTCGACGGTGTCCTCGGCCATCCGCCTGAACGTCGTGAACTTGCCGCCGGTGATTGTGAGGAAGCCGTCGACTCCGTCGCGCTCGCGATGGTCCACGAGCTTGTGGGAGCGACTGACATCGCGCGTGCTCGAGGCTTCCGCTTTGCTGTCTTTGAACAGCGGCCGCACGCCGGCCCACACGCGCAGCGCCCGGGCCTGCTTGAAGCCGGGGACGAGCGTCTCGCCGTCGTCCAGCATCTGATCGACTTCCTCTTGGAGGATCGCGAGATCGTCCGGGTCGGAGGCCTCCTCGTCGGTGGTGCCGATCACGCTCACCGTGCGGATCGGCACCAGGATGTCGCCGTCGGTCGGCATCTGGCAGCGGTTGATCACCGTATCGACGAGCCGATGGCCCATGGCGATCATGATTCCTCTCCCCGGCAGGATCGTGATTCCCTCGCACCCCGCAAGCGATGCGATCGAGGCCGCCCACGCACCGCTCGCGTTGATAGTGAAGCCCGCCCGGATGTGGACCTCATCGCCGGCGCGGTCCTCCGCGACTGCACCGAGGACTCTGTCGTCCTCCCGCAGAATGCCCGTCACCTTGTGATAGGGCAGGGCCCGGCCCCCGTGGTCCTGCGCCGAGCGCACGCAGCCCCACACCGTCTTCCACGCGTCGACTGCCGCGTCGGGGACCTGCAGCACCCGGCTGATGCGGGGGCTGAGGCGCGGCTCGGCGGCCAAGGCCGCTGAGACCGAGACCTCCTCCACGGGGATTCCGGTCTTAAGGCAACCGTCGATGAACAGGTCCGAGTAGGAGGGGTCGTCTTTCTCGGTGGTGACGAAATAGCCGGAGGTGTCCTCGATGCAATCGGCGGCGATGCGCCTCAGGACGCGGTTCTCGTCCATGCACTCCTTGGCCGACGAGGGGTCCTTGACCGCGTAGCGGCCCCCGGAGTGGAGCAGGCCGTGAAAGCGCCCACTGGTTCCCATCGCCAGATCCGAGCGCTCTACCAACAGCCCCTCGTAGCCGCGCATGCAGACGTCGCGCAGCACCCCGGCGCCGGTGGCTCCGCCACCGATGACCAAGACCTCGGCCTCAACCGTTTTCATGCCGACTTGGAGACCGCAAGCGGCCCCGCCCCCCGCCCCTCAGCCGCCTCTAAGCCAGATGAGGGGCGGATTCCGCACCCTTTCTGGCACAAAGCCATATTGGGGGGGGCGGCGTGGGTCGCGGTCAAAGAGCGGCTACTCGACCCAGTCGAAGGACTTGGTGACCGCCTTCTTCCAGAAGCGGTACTCCTTCTCGACCTCTTTCTTGTCCATCTGAGGCTCCCAGCGCTTGTCCTCGAGCCAGTTCTCACGGAGGTCCTCGACCTGGGCCCAGAAACCGGTTGCGAGCCCGGCCGCGTAGGCGGCGCCGAGAGCGGTGGTCTCGGCGACCTTGGGACGAATGACTGGAACCCCGAGGGTGTCGGCCTGGAACTGCATCAAGAGCTCGTTCTGGACCATGCCGCCGTCGACCTTGAGAGACTTGAGCTCGACGCCGGAGTCTGCATTCATCGCCTCGACGACCTCGCGGCTCTGCCATGCAGTCGCCTCGAGCACCGCCCGGGCAAGGTGGCCGGCGTTTACATAACGGGTCAGCCCGGCGATGACGCCGCGGGCATCTCCCTTCCAATAAGGAGCGAAGAGGCCGGAGAACGCGGGCACGAAGTAGCAGCCGCCGTTGTCGTCCACCGATTTGGCCAGCTCTTCGATCTCGGGGGCGGCCTTGATCATCTTGAGGTTGTCTCGCATCCACTGCACGAGCGCCCCCGTAATGGCGATGGCGCCCTCGAGGCAGTAGACCGCGTCCTGGTCGCCGATCTTGTAGCCGAGCGTGGTCAACAGCCCGTTCTTCGACTGCACCGCTTCGGTCCCTGTGTTGAGCAGCAGGAAGTTGCCGGTGCCGTAGGTGTTCTTGGCCTCGCCCACCGAGAAGCAGGTCTGTCCGAAGACCGCTGCCTGCTGGTCGCCGAGGTCGCCGGCGATGGGAATGCCTGTGAGCTCGGTGGTGGCCTCGGCGTAGACCTCGGAGCTCGCCTTGATCTCGGGAAGCATGGCGCGTGGCACGCCCAGCAGCGACAGGATGTCGTCGTCCCAATCGAGCGTCTCGAGGTTCATCATCAGCGTGCGGCTGGCGTTAGTGACGTCGGTTACGTGGACGCCGCCGTCCGTTCCTCCGGACAGCTTCCAGATCAGATACGAGTCGAGGTTTCCGAACAGGACATCGCCGTTCTCGGCCTTCTCTCTGACCCCGTCGACGTTCTCGAAGATCCAGCGGATCTTGGGCCCGGAGAAATAGGTGGCGAGAGGCAGGCCGGTCTTGGAGCGCAGGCGGTCCTGGCCCCCGTCCTCAGCGAGCTCGTCGCAGATCTTGTCCGTGCGCGTGTCCTGCCACACGAGCGCGTTGTGGACGGGCTCGCCGGTGGTCTTGTCCCACAGGACCGCGGTCTCGCGCTGGTTGGTGATCCCCACCGCAACCAGGTCCGAGGGCTGCAGGCCCGCCTTGTCGAGGCCCCCCTTGATGACCTCGGTGGTGCGCTGCCAGATCTCCGAAGCGTCGTGCTCGACCCATCCGGGCTTGGGATAGATCTGCTCGTGCTCTTTCTGGTCGACGCCGACCACTGCGCCCGAGTGGTCGAAGATCATGAAACGGGTGCTCGTGGTGCCCTGGTCGATCGCTCCTACGTACTCAGCCATCTTGCCTCCCCTAGATATCTGCGAGCCGCGTCGTTACGGCCAGCCATTTTGCCTCCCTTATTGGGCTGTGAGCCGCGTCGTTACGGCCACAAAACGTTGAACAGCACTGCCCCAACAACCCCTCCGATGATCGGGCCGACCACGGGAATCCATGAGTAACCCCAGTCCGAATCTCCCTTGCCGGCGATCGGCAGCACCGCGTGGGCGATGCGGGGGCCTAAGTCGCGAGCCGGGTTGATTGCGTAGCCGGTGGGCCCGCCGAGTGAGAGACCGATTCCAAGCACCAGAAGACCCACCAGCAGTGGCGTGAGTCCGATTTCCGCGCTGAGGGCCCCGGGGCTATCCGCGTACCCGAGCGACAGCACGCCGATGAGCAACGCCGCGGTGCCGATGACCTCGCACACGATGTTGGGCCCGGTCTTTCTGATGGCGGGGCCGGTGCAGTAGACCGCGAGCTTGAGGCCGGGGTCCTCGGTCTCCGACCAGTGCGGAAGGTAGGCGGCATAGACGAGGACCGCGCCGATGAAGGCGCCCAGGAACTGACCCGCGATGTAGATGGGCACGTCTCCCCACGGCAGTACTCCGATGGAGGCGAGCCCGATGGTCACGGCCGGATTGATGTGAGCGCCCGAGAATTGCGCCACCGCGTAGACGGCGATCGCTACCGCAAGACCCCAGCCCAGCGTAATCACGATCCATCCCGCGTTCTGAGCCTTCGAGTGGTTCAGCAGCACGCCCGCCACCACCCCGTCCCCGAACAGGATCAGCAATGCCGTGCCGACTACCTCCGAGGTAAAATCGTTCATACCGCCCCCTTTCTCGAGCTGCCGATGCAGCTCGACGCCTTGCGCGACCGCAACCTAGAAGATCGCGCCTTGCCCGTACTCTTCAACTCCCTTCGAAGGGGCTCGAGTCGCGTCGCATGCGCTCGAGAGCCGCCTGCAGCCTTGATGTCAGTGCCTTGTGGTCCTCCCCCGGCGCCGGGTATAGCGCGTTGCCTAGGTGTATCACTACCGGGTGCTTGACGGGCCAGGGACGACCCACCGGCATCGAGCGGAAAGTGCCCATGACGTTTACGGGCACCACCGGAATCGAGTTCTCCACCGCTATGAAGGCGGCCCCGAAGCGCATCTGCGCCAGGTTGCCGTCACGGGTGCGCGTGCCCTCGGGATAGACGAGAAGGCTCCATCCCTCCTTCAACAGCAGCGCAAGGCGATCGGTGGTGAGCTTGCTGAGCCCGCCCTTGCGCTCGATTGGGACCGTGGCGAAGCTGAGGGTCACGAGGCTTGCGACCACGCGGTTCTTGTAGAAGTAGTCGGCCGCTGCGATCGTGGCGATGTGGGATCGCCACTCCTTGGGGAAGGAGCGCAGGATCGTGGGAGTGTCGAGATGGCTCGAGTGGTTGGCGGCGAAGATCACAGGGGGCTTGAGGCCGTCCAGCACCTCCTTGCCCAGCGTCACGGGATGGGAGTAGTGCTCGACGATCGGGCCCAAGAGCCGCATGATGATGAGCTCGCGCGCGGCGGTGGCCGCCGGCTTGCGGGCCCAGCCGGGATCGAACTTCTGCCAGTCCAGCGCCCCCCTCCCCTCCCCGGGTTTTCTGAATGCGGGGGCAGTCTAGTGCCTGGGAGGGCAGGGGGCCGGGCCGCTGCGTCGTTCGGCGGAGATCGGGCCGGTCAGGCCCCCTTCTTGGGACGGCGTCGGTCCGGGACAAGCGGGCGAAGCTCTGCCACCAAGTCACCGATCTCATCCATGATCTGGCGCCCCGCCCCCATCCACGCGGCCGGTGAGTCGGGCGAGCCTGTGACCGCAAACGGCTTGCCGATCTTGATAAGCAGAGGCTGCCCCGGCCGCCAGCTTCCCTTGAAACCCTTGGGCCACACGTTGGATGTCCCCCAGATCGCGCACGGCGTAATCGGGACGCTTGCGGCGAGGGCGAGGCGGGAGACGCCCGACTTCGGCGCCATCGCATTGAGATCGGGATCGGTGGTGACCGTGCCCTCCGGAAAGATCGTCACCAGCTCGCCCCGGCCGAGGGCCTCGAGCGCCTTGCCAAGAGCGAGGATCGCGTCCCTGGAACCTCTCTTGACCTCGATCTGACCGGTCCCCCGCATCAGCCAGCCGATGCGGCGGTCCAAGAAGAGCTCTGACTTGGTGAGAAACCGGGGCCTGCGGCGGGCCTTGGAACAGGCGTAGATGATGGCCAGAGCGTCGAGATAGCCGACGTGGTTGAAAGCCAGCAGGGCAGGGCCGCGACGGGGGATGTTCTCGAGGCCCATGATGTGCCAGCGAAACCACAGCCCCATGGGGGGGAGAACAACTCCGGCTGCAAGCGCGTAGATGGGGTCTCTCGGAGGAGGTGTGCCCGCCTGTGGCGGTGGGGCGGTCACGAGATCAACGGCTGGTCAAGCTCTGCGCCCACCTCCGAGGGGCCCAGCTCTTCGGAAACAAATTCGATCAGCGCTCGCGCCTCGATCTCCGGGAGCGAGATCACGCAGCGCGCTTCGGCTTCGCTCCACACGCTGAAGCGGACGTGGTGACCCGGCACCGACACACTGCCCTCGGGGCTGTGAAGGATCTGCTCGTCGCGGTAGCAGGATACGCGCAAGAAAGCGCCGGGGAGATCCGTGTCCGCGACCCTGACGCCGGCGAAGAAACGCGACGCCTTGGCGGGCCGTTCGAGGTGCCGCCCTGCGGCGGGCTTGACGCCGCTCGATAAGAGTGTCGAACCGCACCGAGGACAAAAGCGGTGGGCCGCCGGTTGCGACAGCCTGCACTGAGGACAAAACACTTTCGGCATCGTCACCTCCGCTCTGTTCGCTCATATCAAGATAGCAGTGACATGAACGCACGTCTCAGGTTTGGCATCAATGTGTTCCTGCGGCCGCTCAGCGCCGCCGATGCACCCTCCCTACTCGAGCTGCGCCTGAAGGACCGCGACTTCCTCGCAGACTTCGAGCCCCATCGCCGGCCCTCCTACTTCACCCGTTCCGGCCAGGCGGCCGAGATAGCCGCGGATGAGGTCGACGACCGCGCCGGCGGAGGTCACGCCTTCGGTATCTTTCGGACGGAGGACGAGCAGCTCGCCGGACGGGTGCGGCTTTCGAACCTCGTGCGCGGGGCGTGGCACAACGCTACACTCGGCTACTTCGTGGCGCGCGCGTACTCGGGCCGTGGAGTCGCCACCGAAGCTATCGGCCTTGCGCTCGGCTTCGCCTTCGAGGAGGCGAGGCTGCACCGGGTCCAGGCCGGGGTGATGCCTCACAACCACGCCTCCCGGCGTGTGCTCGAGAAGAATGGGTTTCGCCTGGAGGGTCGCTCGGAGCGCTACCTCTACATCGGGGGAGCGTGGCAGGACCACGACATCTACGCGATCACCCAGGAGGAATGGCCGCAGTAGATGCCGCGCCGCTAGTAGGAGCCCCACACCTTCCAGCCGTGAGCGCGGCGTACGAGATAGAACGCGGCCAGGCTGGTGCTTGATGTCCCGGTCGAGTCGTGCATCACCACTTTCCAGGACCGGGCTGCAGTCGTTGCCCCGCACAGGTCGCGAGCCGGTCCGTCTGATTCGGCAGAGGCGCTGTGAAGGATGGCGAGCCCATGCGATACCCAGGTGTGATCCCAGGGCCGCGGCTTGAGATTCAGCGCCCCCGGCCACGGGTCGATGTAGGTGGCGATAACTCTGCGGTCGCCCTTGACCAGGGCAGTGTTGAAGGCAAGCGCCACGCGCGCCGCCTTCTGGTCGGCCCCGGCACCGAGCGGAAGCACGCCATCGAGGTTGGGGCAGAAGTCCTCCTGCGAGCCTCGAAGCGCCAGAGGACGAGGGGCGGTGTCGAGGCTCGATGCCTCGGCCGTCTCGGGCTTGGGCGCGGTCACCGGAGCGGGCACAGTGAGCGGCGGCGCCATGACCAGGGCCGCGACGAGGACCGCCATCAGCATGAGCGGGAGCAGCCGGCGCAACACGAGCGCCCCACCCGGCCTGCTGGCCGCCGGGATCGGCGCTGCCGCCGTCAGCAGTGCCTGCAGCGAATCGCGATCGGCCCCCGTCGCCCGGCACCACTGCGTCAGGCCCCTGTCCGCCGCCTTTCGCACCGCGCTTGCAGACCATCCCATTGCATCTGCGACCCCCGCCTCGTCGAGGTGGCCGCGCAGCAGGAGCGCCAGGACCGCCCGTCGTTTGGGGGAGATCTCGATCCATGCGTTCCACGGGACATCGTCGCGGCGCCTCCCGGTTCGAGGAACGTGGTGGACGATGCGGCCGAAGAGGAACAGCTCCAGTGCATCGGCGCCCCTTCTGTCTCGTAGCGCGCCACCGCCCGGCGCAAGGCCTCCTGTACGACGGACGCGGCCCGGCGCTCGTCGCCGCTCAGCGCGAACGCGAGCCCGAACAGCTCACTCTCGTAGCGAGCGCGCAGCCGCTCCCACGGGCTCACCAGTCGAGACTCTCGTCCTGATGCACGACGTCCCCCTCGACAATCGTGAGGGAGGCACTCGCGTCCCCGATGGGGCCGCTTTCAGGATCGAACGGGTCTCTGTCCAGCACCACGAGGTCGGCGACCTTTCGCTCCTCGATGGAGCCGGTCACATGCTCGAGCCGATTGACGAACGCCGAGCCGATCGTGAACGCGGCGAGGCTCTCGGGGAGGGTGAGGCGCTCCTCCGGGAGAAAGGGAGCCAGCTCGCGCGTCTGCGGGGCGACGCGGTTCATTGCCACTTCGATCTGTTCCAGCGGGTCGGGGGTGCTGACCGTCCAATCGCTGCCAAACGCAAGCACCGCCCCCGAGCGATGCAGGGAGGCAAACGGGTACTGCAGCGCAGCCCGCTCCTGGCCCAGGAAGGGAATGGTGAGGTCGCGCATCTGGGGCTCGTCGCAGGCCCACAGCGGCTGACAGTTCGCCACCACCCCGAGCGCACGGAAACGCGGGATGTCGTGCGGCTGCACCACTTGGAGATGGCAGATGTGATGACGAGAGTCGCGCCGGCCGTTGGCTCGAAGCGCCGCTTCCACAGCATCCAAAGCCTCTCTGGTGGCACGGTCGCCGATGGCGTGGAAATGGACTTGAAAGAGGTGCCCGTCGAGCACGGTCACGTAGCGCGCCAGGGCGGCCGGCTCGATCATGCTCATCCCGCGGTTGTCGCCGGGGAGGCCATCTCTTCCGAGATAGGGCTCGAGCATCGCCGCGGTGAAGTTCTCGGCGACCCCGTCGACAAAGAACTTGATCCCGGAGGCGCGCAGACGGCCGCCCGTGGCCTCCTCTCTCATCTCGATGAGGCGATCGAGCTGCGACTCATCCTCTTCCCGCTCCCATAGCAGGTCGAGGCTCACGCGCGCGCTGAGACCGCCCTGTTCATTCACTCTCTTGTAGGCGGTGAAAATCTCCTCGGTAACGGCCGGATCCTGCCACGCCGCGATGCCGAGGGAATGGAGATATGCCTGGGCGTCCTCGAGGGCGGAGCAGCGGTCCTCGAGCGACGGCTTCGGCAATAACCGCTCAACCAGATCCATGGCGTGCTCGTGCAGAGTCCCCATGGGCTCACCGTCCGGGTCTCGTTCGATGCGTCCGCCGGAAGGGTCTGCAGTAGCAGCCGTGATGCCTGCGAGCTCGAGGGCCTTGGAGTTGGCCCACGCTCCGTGCCCATCTCGGTTGGTGAGGAAAACGGGTCTATCTGAAACCACCTCGTCCAGAGACATCCGATGTGGCGTGCCGGAAGGAAACGCTTCCATGCTCCAGCCGTCTCCGTCGATCCATTCGAGCTCCGGATGCTCGTCGGCATAGGCCCTGACGGCAGCGAGGTATTCGCTCTTGCCTGAGAGGTGGTGAAGGTCGCACGAGCGCCGGGACAAGCCGCCCCAGAGAGCGTGCACGTGCGCGTCCTGAAAAGCGGGCAGCACCAAGCGGTTGCGGCAATCGAGTACCACTGTGTCGGGGCCCCTGAGCTCTGAGACGGCGGCGGCGCTGCCGCGGGCGATGATGCGGCCGTCTGAGACGGCCACGGCCTCTGCCCAGCTGCGCGCCGCGTCCATCGTGTACACGGCGCCGCCGGTGAGAATGAGTTCGGCCGCTCGAGAGGCCATCGCTTCTCTAGCCTATTCCTTTCCTACCAAGAAACGGCCCCGCAAAGGACCGGCCCGGCCGAGTGGTCGCAGGATGACCTATATGACCATCTCACGACCACTCGGCCCGAATTATGAACTCAGCCTCGAAGGATCTCGCCTGTTTCGAGCAGCGTCTTCAGACCACTGAGGATCTCGCTCCAACCGCCGCCGGCGCCGTCTTCCTCCATGCCACCGGCAACCATCACCGCGGTCTGGGGCGCGCCCTCGAGATCGTGGATCACGGTCAGCTTGGTGACACCGGCCTGGATCTCTTTGATCTCCCACGTCAGGCGCGTGAACCCTTCCGGCTCCATCGTTGGGGCCACCATGAGCATGCGCCAGGTCTGAACCAGCTTGTGCGGCGGGTCTGCCTCGATGACCTCGCCGTCGGCGACGACGTCGGGAATCTCAAATCCCATCTCGGCGCCGCTCTTCCGCATCGAATCGCTCGGAAGCCCCCAGTAGGCACCGCCCGAGCCCAGCTCGTACTCGACTCGCGTCTCGTACATGAACTTCTCGGTCCACTCCGGCTTCGTGATCGCATCCCAGATCGCCTGGGGCGACGCCTTGATGTAGATCTGGTAGACCTGAGTGGTCGCACCGGCCTCCGTCTTCATGCTCATGCCATCTCCTTTTCCAGCTCACTCTTGAGCTCTGCGAGCGCCGACACCCGGCGCTCCGTGTACTTGTCGATCCACCGGTCGTGGATCAACCGGATCGGCACGGGGTTCAAGAAGTGGAGCTTCTCTCTCCCGGAGCGCCGTGGGACCACGAGGCCCGCGTCTTCGAGCACGCGCAAGTGCTTCATGACACCGAAGCGCGTCATCTCCAGCTCGGACTCGAGCTCTGTGAGCGTGCGGCCGTCACGCACGAAGAGCCGGTCGAGCAGGAAGCGACGCGTGGGGTCCGCGAGTGCCTTGAACACACGGTCGTCGTCGGTCATAGGCGGAGCATACGTGACTAATTAGTCACATGTCAAGGGCGGGGGGC
>Ga0075530_1000846_pt1 | contig 14646 bp, 7 predicted proteins | sample NGEPerD_2_FD_75101 | JGI IMG/M metagenome (GOLD analysis project Ga0075530, IMG submission 75101) | Arctic peat soil microbial communities from the Barrow Environmental Observatory site, Barrow, Alaska, USA - NGEE PermafrostL1-D | ecosystem: Environmental > Terrestrial > Soil > Wetlands > Peat ...
AATTGGCACAGCTCAAGACAGCGCATCCGGAGGTGAAGGAAACCCGAGAATTGTTGAACTTAAATCTGACCAATATCGAAGATATCCATTTTTCAGGGCAAAAGGGTGCCCCTTTGGGATTAATATATGCCGTTATGGGCTTGGGCGCATTCATTCTATTGATAGCTTGTTTCAATTTCGTGAACCTGAATATGGCGTGCTCCTTTAAAAGAAGCCGAGAACTGGGCGTCCGGAAAACCTTGGGCGCGTTTAAAGGCCAGCTCTTTTTACAATTATGGGGCGAAGCCTTTCTGCTCTATTTTATCGGTTTTGTGATCGGGCTTGGAATTGCCTATCAATTGGTGCCTGTCTTCAATGCGCAATTTGGCGGAGGCATTGAAATCGAAACTTTGCTACAACCCACTTTTTTGGCCATCATGCTAGGGGTCTTTATTCTGGTCACCTTGATTGCCGGGGGATACCCCGCTCTGAAAATGGCCAATTTCGGACTGGTGGATATCCTAAAAGGCAATGTATCCACAAAACGCCCCGGTGCCCTTCGCAATTCGCTATTGGTAAGCCAATTCGCGATTTCCAGTCTGCTGATATGTGTTAGCGTAATCGCCGGCCAGCAACTGGATTTTTTAAAGGAAAAGCCCATCGGCTTCGAAAGGGAGCAGGTCATCAGCATTCCCGTAGGCAATCAGGAAGATGGCAGAAAAGTACTTGCAAGGATGCGAAACGAACTTGCCAGCGACCCCAGTATAGTTTCGGTTACCGGGGCCGGGGGCAATCTGGGCCGAGGCCGGGATAGGGTAACCACCCGATCCACAGTAGGATTGGATTATAATCAGAATCAAGTTTCCGCGGATTGGCTTTTGACCGATTTCGATTATCTGAAAACGCTGCAAATTCCCATCTTAAAAGGAAGGGATTTTAGTCGGGACTATGCTTCCGATACTATAAACGCCATAGTGGTAACGGAAAGTTTTGTAAAGGCAATGGGTGAAACAGATGTCATAGGGAAATTTATTGGAGGGGAAGACAGTATTTCGGGCAATCAAATTATAGGCGTAGTACCCGATTTTTATGTGTATTCCCCATCGGAAGAAGGTCGTCCGATAGTCATGCACCTATCAGCGGACCAGTCAATCAACTATATTTTTCTAAAAGTCCGGTCGGATGATCCGAGCGCTACCATGGATAAGCTTTCCTCTGTTTGGGAAAAAGTAACCTTTAATGGGATCTTCAAAGCTTCCTTTTTGGATGAAAACCTGCAGGCTTGGTACGAAGGGGAAAGCGTATTGACCACGGTTTTTGGCATCGCCTCGGGTCTTGCGATTTTCCTGTCCTGTCTAGGGCTTTTTGCTATTTCGTTACTGGTCATCGAACTGCGTACAAAAGAAATCGGTATACGAAAAGTGATGGGCGCTTCCGTAAAAGGCATAGTCAAGATGATTTCGTTCCATTTTTTAAAGTTGGTATTGATCAGTCTATTGATTGCGATACCCTTGGCTTGGTACGCCATGCAAAAATGGATCGAAGGGTATGAATATCACATAGAAATTAATCCGTTGACTTTTATATGGGTAGGTTTTCTGGTGGGCTTGGTCGCAGTGCTTACCGTAAGTTTCCATGCGATAAAAGTCGCATTGACAAACCCTGTAAAAAGTTTGCGGACGGAGTAAAAGAACCTAGACCTCACAGGTCTTCAAGATCTGTGAGGTCTCATAAAAACGAAAAACCATGTTCAAAAACAACCTAAAAATTGCCTGGAGAAACATAGCACGCAATAAAGGCTACAGCTCCCTGAATATCGGCGGTATTGCCATTGGGCTTGCAGCTTTTTGGCTGATCGCTCTATATGTTGCCGATGAACTCAGCTATGACCGATCATTTTCCAAGGCCGAACGTATCTATCGAATCGCTCAGCACGCAAACTGGGAGGGCGGAAACATGGATATTACCCTTACCTCCCCACCTTACGCAACGACTTTCAAAAATGACTTTCCCGAAGTTGAAGATGCAGTAAGGATTGGTATCGAGGCCGGCGATTTAATGCACTACGACAATAAAACCATAAAACAGGACGATGTCTGTTACGCGGAAAACTCCTTCTTTAAGCTATTTGACCATCCCTTTTTATATGGCAACGTGGATACCGCTTTGGCCCAGCCGGGATCTATTGTCATTACCGAGAGCCTGGCCATAAAACTTTTTGGCGATGCTTCCCGTGCCATTGACAAAATCATAGAAATGGGCAGCGGAAAATATCCAATTAAAGTAACCGGTGTTATTAAGGATATACCGCAAAATTCGCACCTGCAGTTCAGTGGTATCCGTTCCTTTGAAAAGGATGATCTAAAAAGTGAAAGTTGGGATGATATTTTCCTGTATACCTACTTGCTCTTGAAGGAAGGTGCCGATATAGCATCCCTCGAAAATAAACTAAGTCCCCTTGAAAAAGACCTGGCCCAACAAATGGAATTTACGGATTTCCAAATGGAACTGCAGCCGCTAACCGATATCCACTTGCATTCGGATCTGGACTATGAAATGGGGAGTAATGGAAGTATGGGCCGTGCCTACGTCTTTATTGTGATCGGCCTGCTCGTATTGTTGATCGCAATAATCAACTATATGAACCTCTCCACGGCACGGTCAACTATGCGGGTAAAGGAAATCGGGATACGAAAAGTAGTAGGCTCCGGAAAAAAACAGTTGATCGGCTTGTTTATATCCGAAGCCTTGCTTACCACTTTTATCGCTGCCCTAATTGCCTGTTTCCTGGTTCAATTGGCACTTCCGCCTTTTAACCAACTCGCCGAAAAAGGTTTGGGACTTTGGCGTTTCGGCACCGTAAATACCGTTGTGGCGATCATCGTTTTTACATTGCTTACGGGAATCCTCAGCGGCAGTTACCCCGCCTTGTTTTTGTCACGGTTCAAAATGATACCCTCCCTTAAAGGTCAACTGGGCAATATGCATAACAGTGTTTTCTTCCGAAAATCGCTGGTGGTAGTCCAGTTTGTTATCACCGTTTGTCTGATCAGCGGATCTTACGTCATATACAGGCAAATGCAGTTTGTATCGCAAAAAGATTTGGGCTTCGACAAAGAGCAGGTACTGATATCCCATATCGATAACATGAAAGTCCGCAGCGAAATACCGGCCTTGAAAGAGGCGCTCCTGCAAAGTCCATTGGTCGAGAGTGCTGCTACGGCGGGCAATCCTATCGGCAATGACTACATAGGTAAATATGGTTTCTATTTTGAGGTAAACGGAAAAATGCAAACGACTACCCAACTTGCCAATTTCTTATATGTGGATGAAGATTTCTTTCCGACCAATGGTATGGAATTGGTACAAGGAAGAAATTTTTCAAAAGATATGCCAACGGATAAGGATGCCGCAGTAATCATCAACCAAACCCTGATGGAATCACTGGGATATTCGGATGCCATTGATAAAAAAATCCAGTATAAAACAGGAAATGACAGTACGGTCTACCGAAAGGTTGTCGGGGTGGTCAAAGACTTTCATTCCACGTCACTACAACATAAAATCGAGCCCATGGTCATGCTAATGCCCCCAGAGGATGCGGAGCGGGACAATCTATATGTAAAAATCGCCAAAGGAAAAGCGGTGGCCGGTATGGCCTTTGTGAAAAATACCTACGAAAAATTCGATCCCGAGAACAAATCGGACTTCCATTTTCTCGATGACAACTTCAACCGACAGTATGTGGCCGAGCAAAAACAGGAAAAATTATCCCTAATCTTCGCCGTTCTGGCCTTTGGCATTTCATGCCTTGGTCTGTTAGGTCTCGTCATCTTTATAGCGGCACAGCGCAAAAAAGAAATCGGTGTACGAAAAGTGCTAGGGGCTTCCATAACATCGGTGACGGTAATGCTGAGCAAAGATTTCGGCAAACTGGTCGCCATCGCCGCCCTGATCGCCTTTCCCATCGCTTGGTTCACCATGGATAGATGGTTACAGGATTTTGCCTACCGCATAGAACTTGAATGGTGGATGTTTTTACTGTCCGGAGGTATTGCCGTTGTAATCGCTTTGCTAACGGTAAGCTTTCAGGCCATAAAGGCGGCGATAGCCAACCCTGTAAAAAGTTTGCGGACGGAGTGAAAAAAGACCTGCAAGGTGTTGTTGCGTCAGCGACCTCCTTGTAGGTCTAAACTAGACTGCAGAACCAAACCTACAAGGTCGAAAAAAAACCTTGCAGGTTAACATATAAAAACGACAAACCATGTTCAAAAACAATCTTAAAATCGCTTGGCGAAATCTTACAAAAAACAAGCAACAGACCATCATTAATCTGTTGGGGCTTACCGTAGGAACGGTTAGTTGTCTTACCATTCTGCTCTATGTTTTTGCGCAGTTCGGTTACGACCAGCAGCATGAGAATACCGAGTCTATTTATCGGGTACGTACAGTTATTGAAAGGTCGGGGCAAGATGATTTTATCTCCGCTGCCACAGGTCCCCCAACCGGCCCTGCAATGAAAGCGGATTTTCCCGAAGTTACCGAGGCCTGTCGTATCGTACGCAATGATGAATTCGGTATTAAGCCGGTCCGTGCTACAGGAAGTGAAGACGGGTATTACGAACCGAGATGCTATTTGGCAGATTCTACAGTTTTCAAGGTTTTCAACTACAAATTTATCGAGGGCACCGCAAAAACCGCTTTGAACGCGCCTAATACCGTAGTACTTTCCGCTACATTGGCCAAAAAGCTCTTCGGCAACGAAAAATGCTTGAACAAAACGATGGAATGGGGCGCCGGGGAAGAGGCGGAAACCTTAACGGTTACCGGTGTTTTTGACGAGACTTTTGGAAAATCGCACCTTAACCCCAATTACTTTGTCAGTATGAACACGCCGGGCGTAGGCGAGTTTGTGAGGACCATGGACAATTTCAGGACCAACAATTATGTATATACCTATGTAAGTTTAGTGCCCGGTACGAATGCTGCGAGGTTACAGTCGAAGCTTCCGGAATTTTTAAGATCTCATGGCGGGGAGTCAGTTGCGGATAAAAAAATCTTCCTTGAAAAAGTAACGGGAATACATCTCTACTCTAAAGGGATAAAATTTCAGGTGGATAAGGTGTCAAGTATCGAATACCTGTATTTTCTGTTGACCTTGGCCTTTTTTATTCAATTGGTGGCCTGTATTAATTTCATCAATCTCAGCACGGCACGTGCAAATAAGCGTGCCAAGGAAATCGGCGTAAGAAAAGTGGTCGGTGCTGGAAAAAACGCATTGGTGCGCCAGTTTTTAGGGGAGTCGGTATTACTTTCCTTCTTTGCCGTGCTGATCAGCATCCCAATTACCTTGTTACTTTTAGGGCCGGTAAATAAATTGACTCAAAGCGCCTTAATGTATACCGACCTTTTCAACATCCAAATTTTATTGATAATCCTTGGTTTGGGCATCTTTACAGGCCTTATAGCCGGTATCTATCCAGCTCTGGTGCTGTCCTCCATAAAACCGGTAAAAGTATTGAAAGGATCTATCAGCCTGCAATCGGGAAGCGGGACGTTCCGAAAGGCTTTGGTGATTTTTCAATTTGTAGTATCTATCGGACTCGTTGCTGCGGTAATCATCATCACCCAACAGTTTAATTACACACAGCACAAGGATTTGGGCTTCAATAAAGAAAACCTTATTACCGTACGGATGGGCAGCAGTGCAGTAACCGATAATTACGATGCCCTAAAATCACAGTTTTTAGGAGTGTCAGGAGTGTCGGACGTTGCCGGATTCCGCTATTCCCCAGCGGAAAGGGTGTTAAATGATTTCAACCTCTACCTCCCCGGAAAAGATCCTGAAAAGGCCATCAACATGCAGAATAACGCCGTAAGCGAAGATTATTTCAAAACCATGAAAATCAATATGTTGAAGGGTCGGGAACTTCGCGAAGGCGACGAAATGCAGATAGTCATAAACGAATCCGTTTTAAAATACCTTGATATCGATCCTGAAAATGCATTGGGTTCAAAACTTTTGAATACCCGCGGGGATGAAACCATGGAATTTGAGATTGTGGGCGTAGCCGAAGATTTTCACTTCGCCGATTTCAAAACCGCAATCGAGCCTTTGGTACTCTACCAATCAAGCCGTCTCAATTGGATGGTACTCCGTGTTGAAAATACCAACTACGAACAACTTTTAGGGCAATTGGGACAAATCTGGAAATCTACGGTAACCAACGTTCCCTTTACCTATGCTTTTATGGATCGGGAAGTAGGTAAAATGTATGAAGAGGAAAAACGCTTGGGAAATATTTCTATGGTGTTTACCATCATCGCCATTCTCATCAGTTGCCTTGGCCTGTTCGGCCTGATATCCTATGTGGCAGAACAAAAGAAAAAGGAAATCGGTATCCGAAAGGTGTTGGGGGCGAGTATCGGTTCAATAGTACGGTTACTGACCAAAGATTTTCTAAAACTGGTATTAGTCGCTTTTTTGATTGCGACCCCTATCGCCTACTACTTTATGCAACGCTGGTTGGAAGCCTATACTTATCGCATCGATATCGAATGGTGGGTATTTGTCTTGGCAGGAGGGTTTGCTTTGGTAATCACATTGCTAACTGTAGGTTTCCAGTCGCTAAAATCGGCAGTGGCGAACCCGGTAAAAAGTTTGCGAACCGAATAATAGAAAGAGGACCTCACAGATCTCCAGGACCTGTGAGGTTTACAAAAAATAAAACTATGTTCAAAAACTATCTAAAAATCGCTTGGCGGAACCTGCACAAGAACAAGGGCTATTCGGCAATCAATATTGGTGGACTCGCCCTAGGTATGGCCGTGACATTAATAATTGGTCTTTGGATTGAGGACGAACTGTCCAACAACGATTATTTTTCTAAAAAGGACAAGATTGCACAGGTCTTTCAATCGCAAACCTTTAATGATCAAACGGTAACGGGCCCTGCAATTCCCAGACCCTTGGAGAAGGCCTTGAGGGACGGTTATGGTGATAATTTCAAACATCTCGTCATGTCTTCTTGGGACGTTTCGAGATATCTGAAATATAAGGACAAAAGCCTCTCCAAAACAGGTAATTTCATGCAGCAGGAAGCACCTGAAATGTTGGACCTAAAAATTTTGAAAGGGGAGAAGGACGGATTACGTGAGCTGAATTCGGTCATGATATCCGAATCTGTGGCCCATGCACTTTTCGGTGATGAGGAACCCATTGGTAAGACCGTAGAGGTTAACAACCAGTACGATGTTATGGTGAGTGCCGTATACGAAGATATTCCCTTTAATAATTCCTTTACCGATACCCAGTTTTTGATGCCTTGGGATAAAATGATTGCCACCCAAGAGTGGATGAAGAATGCGGAGGATCAGTGGGGCAACAACTCTTTCCAAATGTTCGTGCAAATTGCGGATAATACGACTATGGAAAAAGTATCCGCCACCATCAAGGATGTAAAGAAGAATCTGAACGAGGATACTGCTGAATTCGATCCGCAACTTTTTCTCTTTCCAATGAAAGATTGGTATTTGCGTAACAATTTCGAGAACGGAAAACAGTCAGGGGGAAGGATAAAATATGTATGGCTCTTCGGCATTATCGGGGCGTTCGTATTGCTTTTGGCCTGTATAAACTTTATGAACCTGAGTACGGCGAGATCAGAAAAAAGGGCAAAAGAGGTGGGCATTCGAAAATCGATCGGTTCACAAAGGAGCCAATTGATAAACCAATTTTTAAGTGAATCCTTTTTGGTCGTATTGTTCGCTTTCTTCATTGCCGTAGTGATCGTACTGTTATCTTTAAATGGATTTAACGATCTGTCTAAAAAGGAAATTTCTTTTCCTTGGGGAAATGGGATTTTTTGGTTTAGCTCCCTGATTTTCATTTTGTTTACCGCATTGGTAGCGGGCAGTTATCCGGCGTTATATTTATCGTCATTTAAGCCAGTGGATGTACTAAAGGGAACTTTTAAGTCCGGTAAATATGCGGGCTTGCCCAGAAAAATTTTGGTCGTGGTTCAATTTACCGTCTCCGTGGCCTTTATAATCGGAACGGTCATCGTCATGCAACAGATCAACCATGCTAAAAATCGTCCCGTTGGTTATGATAAAGAGGGGCTGGTGCAAATCCCGACTTTTAGTGAAGACTTTAGGGGAAAATACGATCTCATGCGCAGTGAGTTCTTAAAATCCGGTGCCGTAGTCGAGATGTCGGCTTCGAGCAGTCCCACCACACAAATTTGGTCCAACCGTAGCGGTTTTGATTGGGAAGGAAAACCCGAAGGCTTTCAAGAAGATCTTGCTTGGACCGAGGTTACGCCCGAATACGCAAAGTCCTTGAATATGAAAATCGTTGAAGGCCGTGATTTTTCTCGAGAGTTCGCTACCGATTCAAATGCCGTTTTAATTAATCAGACGGCGAAAAAATATATGGGCCTTGAGAATCCGATCGGCAAGTTTTTAAAAGATGATGACGAGGAAGATCCCGATCCACCTTTGAAAATTATTGGTGTGGTTCAAGATATGATAACACAATCGCCTTATGAACCGGTAAAACAAGGGATTTACGTATTTGCCAAAGATGGATCGAGTTACTATAATTTACGCTTAAATCCAAAACAAAATGCAAGTCAGAACTTGGCTGTCATAGAAAGGGTTTTTAAAGAACATTTCCCGGATCTCCCTTTTGAATATGATTTTGTGGATACCGAATACGGTGAAAAATTTGCCTCGGAGGAACGGATCGGGACCCTTTCGGGAATTTTCACGGCCTTGGCCATTCTGATAAGCTGCCTTGGTTTGTTTGGGTTGACCTCATTTGTCGCCGAGCAGCGTACCAAAGAAATAGGTGTTCGCAAAGTGTTGGGCGCTTCGGTTTTTAGTGTCTGGAACATGCTCTCGAAAGACTTTTTAAAGCTGGTGATAATTTCCTGTTGTATTGCGATTCCCATATCCTATTATGTAATGAACGGATGGTTGCAAGACTATCCGTACCATGTCATAATGGAATGGTGGATTTTTGCCTTGGCCGTTATCGGGGCCTTGGCGATTACCATTTTAACGGTAAGCTTTCAGGCCATAAAGGCGGCGAATGCCAACCCGGTGAAAAGTTTGCGCACCGAGTAAAGAAACCAAGACCCAAAGGTTTTTGCACCCTTTTGAGGTCCATAAAACATGAAAATAATGTACAAAAACTATCTAAAAATCGCGTGGAGGAATCTTATTAAGAACAGTTCCTATTCAGTAATCAACATAGGTGGACTCGCCATCGGCATTACAGCTTGCCTCTTGATTTTACAATATGTTGCATTTGAGACAAGTTATGAAGATTTTCATGAGAACAAAGACCGAGTCTTTAGGGTTAAACAAGAACGTTACAACGCAGGTAAGTTGGAAACCGAATGGGCCGGGGGCGCTTTCGCCGTCGGAAACTCTTTTAAAGAGGCAATTCCTGAAATCGAGGAATATGTAAAGGTTGTTCAAACGCAAGATATTATCGTAGACGTGAACGACGAAACCCTCAAAATCGACCAGGTATTTTTTGCTACCAATTCATTTTTCAATGTTTTCTCTTATCCATTGATTGCAGGCGATATGAAATCCGTCTTAAAAGAACCCGGTACAGCGGCGATTTCTGAGAGTGTGGCGTTAAAGATTTTTGGAACCAAAGATGTCGTTGGTAAAATACTTCCTATCAGTGGCGGCAAGGATTATCGCATAACGGGGGTGTATAAAGATATGCCTTCGAATACCCAGCTAAAGCCAAATTTTTTGGCTTCCTATACCACTTTTGTAGAGGAGGTGAAAACAAACTCGAATGGCGAAGAAACTCCAGAAGAAGCTTGGGATTGGGATGGCTGCCTTACCTATTTGATGCTCAGAAAGGGTGCTAATCCGAATGCCGTAGAGGCCAAGTTTCCATCGATAGTAGCGGAAAATGAAAGCGACTTTACAAAACAATCCAACAGTTCTGCGAAGTATGTATTGATGCCCATTACCGACATCCACCTTTACTCTAATTTTATGATGGAACCAGGTGCTACCGGTAACGGTAAAACCGTATATCTTCTTCTTGGTATCGCATTCTTCATTATCATCATTGCATGGGTAAACTATATTAACCTAGCTACGGCACGTGCTATAGGTCGGGCGAAAGAGGTTGGCGTTCGTAAAGCCGTTGGTTCCAATCGAAATCAGCTGATTGCCCAATTCTTCCTCGAATCGGCACTTTTCAATGCTGCGGCCTTGATTTTGGCCTTGGTCTTGATGGCGATCATGATCCCCGCTTTCAATCAATTGTCAGGACAAGAACTCTCGTACACCCTTTTTACGAAAAGTACTTTTTGGATAGGGCTGACAGGCTTGTTCGTGATAGGGGTTTTTCTGTCCGGGGCCTACCCCGCATTTGTGTTATCAAGTTTTAGACCGGTAGAGGTTTTAAAGGGAAAAATGGTCCATACCAAACAAGGCGCTTTATTAAGAAAATCATTAGTGGTCTTCCAATTTGCAGCATCGTTGTTTTTGTTGATCGGCACTTTGACGGTATACAAACAGATACAGTATATGCGCCAGCAGTCCTTGGGACTGGATATAGATAAAACCTTGGTTGTAGTACCTCCTATCGTAGCCGATTCGACCTATTTGAGCCAAATGATCGCTTTTAAAGAGAATCTATTAAAAGTCCCATCGATAAAAAGTGTCGCTGCCGCAACCACTATTCCCGGACAACCCGTTGGGTGGAACGCAGGGGGAATTAAATTGGTTTCCCAAGATCAAGAACTGGGAAAACAATATCGCGTCATAGGTGTCGATTATGATTATGTTGACCAGTTCGGTTTAAAACTGATTGCCGGGCGAGCTTTCTCAGAGGCGTTTGGCACTGATCCGGAAGCAGTGATTTTCAATCGGGCAGGTATTGCACAATTGGGCTTTAACGATCCTGAAGAAGCAATTGGCAAACGGATCGATTTCTGGGGAAACCAATACACCGTTATTGGAGTATCGGAAAACTTTAACCAAGAATCGTTGCGTTTGCCGTATGAACCTTTGGTCATAAGATTGATTCCAGATGTTCGGGGATATTTTACCATGAAGCTAAACTCTGAAGATGTTGGGCAGACCATAGCACGGGTAAAGACCGAATGGAATAAATTTTTTCCTGGTAACACCTACGAATATTTCTTTTTAGACGACCATTTTAACGACCAGTACCAAGCGGATCGGCGTTTCGGGAAAGTATTCGGACTCTTCACGGGCCTGGCAATTTTGGTGGCATGTTTAGGCTTGTTCGGGCTGGCATCTTTTACCACCTTACAGCGCACCAAAGAAATTGGAATCAGAAAAGTATTGGGTGCGTCCGTATTGGGAATTTTGAAGTTGTTGTACAAGGAGTTTGCCTCATTGCTGGTCATAGCATTTCTAATTTCGATTCCCATAGCATGGTTTACCACGAGCAATTGGTTACAAGGCTATGCTTTTCGAATTGACATTCATTGGAGTTTTTTCTTGTTGCCCTTTATTGTGATTATGTTGATTGCCTTGGTAACCGTAAGCTTTCAATCGATTAAAGCCTCGTTGGCCAACCCTGTAAAAAGTTTGCATACCGAATAATTAAAGACCTGCAGGGTTTCCCCCGGAAGCGGAACCTTATAGATCTAAAAAGAAAAGTTAAAACCAAACCTACAAATCTTCGAGACTTTGCAGGTTGAAGAAAATAAGTTGAACAGATTCCCGCCTTAGTTTATCCAGAACGGAGCCGAAGGGCGGGAATGGCAAAAAACAGATTAATTATGAAAAAAGCAGCAACATTGGCACTAACCTTACTTCTCGGAACGGGGTGCGAAGCACAGAAACGCATCAAAGGCAACGGCAATGTCGTGACCATTGAAAGAACCACGAACGACTATGACGGTATTTCGGTATCCGGATTTTATGAAGTGGAACTGGTCGACGGCCAAGAAGGAAACTTGACCCTTAAAGGCGAGGACAACATTCTGGACTATATCAAAACCGAGGTGAAGGGAAACACACTGAATATCAAATCAAGGGACAATACAAACCTCAGCCCTTCCCGTGGCGAAGGAGTTTTTATCACCATTCCCGTTGACAAGATTGATAAGATCCGACTTTCGGGCTCGGGAAAGTTTGTCGGGAAAAAAATCCTCAAAACCGATGACTTGGACATTCAAATTTCAGGTTCAAGAAACATAGACCTAGGCATAGATGCCGATCAGGTTTCGGTCATAACATCGGGTTCGAGCAATATCCGATTGAAGGGCACAACCGAAACTTTTAAAGTCCGGTCGTCAGGTTCATCCAATGTGAAAGCCTATGATCTGGAAACGGACGAGGCCACCTTTGAACTTTCAGGTTCTTCGGATGTCGAGACCACGGTAAACGAATCGCTTACGTCAAGGGTTTCCGGCTCGGGGAATATCCGGTATCGGGGCAATCCCAAAAAATTGGATAGCAAAATTTCTGGTTCGGGAAGGGTATCCAAGGAACGGTAAACCTAAAAAAAGAAATAATGCCAAGATTTACCCTACTGGCGAACAACTGGCTTTCGGGTTTTGCCTTTGAATTCCATTACAGGTCTAGTATTTTATTGGGTTAGGATCAGTAACCTTGCTGGTAGCGATGTTGTCGATAGGGAGCACCTATTTAACGATTCTTTTTATTTAAGGGGATTCTTTAAAAAACCTAAATCGAGCCTATTGGTTTGCTTCCCTTTTTTAATGGCAATATAACTGTTAACGCTGTTTAATTCAGAAATTAGGGAAAGTTTGGTTTCAACAAATACCTGATACGCCTCAATATCCTCTAGAATCACCTTGAGTATGAAATCATAATTACCTGCAACCTGGTAGCACTCTAAAACTTCGGGGAAAGCACTGACCTTTGTTAGAAATTTTTCCAAATAGCTGCGTGTATGGCCTTTTAGCGTAATTCCAATAAAAACGGTCTGCTTTAAGCCTAACCTCCGTTCGTTCAACACGGCCATGTAATTTTTTATGTATCCTTCCCTTTCCAATTTTTTAATCCTTTCAAATATTGGGGTTTGGGAAAGATTTAATTGCTCGCCAATTTGCTTTGCACTCATCTTAGAATTCTCTTGAAGCAACTCTAAAATCTTGATGTCGGTACTATCCAATTCATTCTTCATGTAGTTAAATTGTTTGCAGATAGTTAAATTGTTTGCAGGGTAACCAATCCATTCCAAAAAGCAGGTTATAAAAACAAATAACACCTATTTTATAGCGAATATAACCAAATTTCGTTCTATCGTTAGTGAAAATCTATGTAAGGCTGGATTTATGTAGTAATTTTGTATGAATGGATACGGAAACAGTTTTTAAGTCATACGTCAAGAAAAAAGATTATGCCGGTGGCGTAACCAGGGAAGAAGTATTGAACGGTAGTGATATTGATAAGGTATGGAAACTTTCTTCCAATGAAAATGCATTGGGACCTTCTCCTCTCGCGCAACAGGCTATTATTAATAGCCTTCAAAATATACATGAATACAAGTTTAGGGATGACCGTTTATTAAAGAATGCTATTTGTGAGACCTACCCTCATCTGACTTCAGAAAATATCGTCACCGCGAATAGCGGTATTGAAGTCCTGGAATTGATAACCAGGGCCTTTTTAAGTCCCGGGTTGGAATGTATTATTAGTCATCCTACCTTTGTGGCCTATGAAAGTATGATCGAAAATGAAGGAAGCAAAGTTATAAACGTACCTTTAAATTCAGATGATTATACACTGAACGTCGATGAAATTTTAAAAGCGGTTACTAAAAAGACCAGACTTGTTTTTATCACAAACCCGAACAATCCAACCGGGACTTATACCGGTAAAAAGGATATCGATTTTCTAATAGATAATTTGCCGGAGGATGTTATTGTGGTCTATGATGAGGTTTACTTTCACTTTGTCGATGCACCTGATTATCCAAGAGCTTTTGACTATATAAAAAAGAATAAAAATGTAATCGGCGTACATAGTTTTTCAAAAGCCTATGGTTTGGCCGGGATACGCTTGGGATATGGAATTTCTACTCCGCAGATAATTTCATATATTCAAAATATCAAAAGACCATTTATAATCAACACGCTTTCTATGGTCGCCGGTATACATGCCTTAAAAGACAAGGAGCACTTAAAAAACACGGTGGATCTGATACGAACGGAAAAAAAATGGCTGTATAACGAATTCGATAAATTAGAGATGACCTATTGGCCCAGCCAAACCAATTTCATTTTTATAGCGCCAAAAATAAAGGACTTTACCGCTCAAATGCTGACAGAAGGAATAATGGTCAGACCTTGTGATAAATTCGGAGCCCCAAATGGTGTTCGGATTACCATCGGTACCCATGAAGCCAATAGCGCATTAATAGCGGCCATTCATAAAACCTATTCCTATGCCTAGATATCACACATTGGGAGAAATACCCCATAAGAGACATACCATATTTAAGAGCGATACCGGTGATTTTTATTATGAGGAATTATTCGGGACCATAGGTTTTAACGGAATGTCATCGCTTTTATATCATACGCATCGCCCGACACAGGTCAAAGAAATATTGAAATCGTATAGCGTAGCACCTAAAATTGCTGTAGCGAAGAATATGAAGGCCATGAGTTTAAAGGGCTTTGA